>Ga0079226_10000587_pt1 | contig 26021 bp, 25 predicted proteins | sample Poulit2014_FD_76345 | JGI IMG/M metagenome (GOLD analysis project Ga0079226, IMG submission 76345) | Agricultural soil microbial communities from Georgia to study Nitrogen management - Poultry litter 2014 | ecosystem: Environmental > Terrestrial > Soil > Agricultural land | place: USA: Georgia...
ATAATGATGAAGGAGGAAAGCCCATGCCAAACACAACGAAAACATTCTATATAACAACCCCAATCTATTACCCAAGCGGCAATCTGCACATCGGACATGCCTATTCAACGGTTGCCGGTGATGCCATGGCACGCTATAAACGGCTGCGCGGCTATGACGTCATGTACCTGACCGGGACTGATGAACATGGTCAGAAAATACAGCGAAAAGCGCAGGAAAAAAACATGGAACCACAGGAATATGTCGATGATATTGTCAGTGGGATTCAAAGTTTATGGAAGAAGTTAAAAATTACCAATGATGATTTTATCCGGACAACGGAGGAACGGCATAAAAAAGTGGTGGCCCAAATCTTTGACAAGCTGGTGAAAAAAGGGGATATTTACCTGGATGAATATGAAGGCTGGTATTGTACGTCATGTGAGTCGTTTTTCACGGAGCGTCAATTGGACAACGGGCATTGTCCGGATTGCGGCAAACCTGTTGAGAAAGTGAAAGAAGAATCGTATTTCTTTAAAATGAGCAAGTACGTTGACCGGCTGCTCCAATTTTATGAGGAGAATCCGGATTTTATCCAGCCGGAAACCCGAAAAAATGAAATGCTGAATAATTTTATTAAACCGGGGCTTGAAGATTTGGCCGTATCGCGGACAACATTTGACTGGGGCATTAAAGTTCCAGGCGATCCGAAACATGTTATCTATGTTTGGATCGACGCCCTGACAAATTATATTACAGCATTGGGTTATGGTACGGATAACGATTCATTGTATCAGAAATTCTGGCCTGCAGATGTACACCTGATGAGCAAGGAAATTGTCCGTTTCCATACCATTTATTGGCCGATCATGCTGATGGCATTGGATCTGCCGCTGCCGAGAAAAGTCTTTTCCCATGGCTGGATTTTGATGAAAGACGGCAAAATGTCCAAATCAAAAGGAAATGTCGTTGATCCGATTCAGCTGACTGACCGGTATGGACTTGATGCACTAAGGTATTATCTGCTGCGTGAAGTTCCATTTGGATCCGATGGCGTGTTCACCCCGGAAGGTTTTGTAGAACGGACAAATTACGATCTGGCCAATGATCTTGGGAATTTATTGAATCGTACGGTTGCGATGATCAATAAATACTTTGATGGTAAGATGCCGGCATATATCGCATCAGAAACAGCCATTGAAAAATCACTGGAAGAGCTGCAAAATGAAACGATTGAAAAAGTCGAAAACGCCATGGACAATATGCAGTTTTCGGTGGCACTTTCTTCACTATGGCAGCTGATCAGCCGCACCAATAAATACATTGATGAAACAGAACCATGGATCCTGGCAAAAGATGAGGCAAATAAAGAGCGGCTCGGCAATGTGATGGCCCATCTTGCCGAATCATTGCGTAAAATAGCTATTATGCTGCAGCCATTTTTAACCGAAGCACCTAAAGAGATCTTCCGGCAGCTTGGATTGGATGACACCGCGTTAAACGAGTGGGATCGTGTTCATGACAACGACCAAATTAAAGCGGGGACCAGCGTCCAAAAAGGTAAACCCATTTTTCCGCGCCTGGATGAGGACAAGGAAGTTGAAACCATCAAGGCCATGATGCAAAAACCGGCACCGGAAACGAAAGCGTCAGAAAGACAGGTCCAGGAGCAAAAAGAAGTAATCGCGATTGATGACTTCATGAAGCTGGATATGCGTGTTGCCGAAGTCCTCAAAGCTGAACCGGTGAAGAAAACGGATAAACTGCTGAAACTTCAGCTGGATGTAGGCACTGATAAACGGCAGGTTGTCTCAGGTATTGCTGAGTATTATAAAGCGGAAGAGCTGGTTGGCAAAAAAGTTATCTGTGTGACAAACTTAAAACCTGTCAAACTCCGCGGGGAGAAATCTGAAGGAATGATTCTTTGCGGTGAAGATGACAGCGGGCAAGTTGTTCTGACCTCTGTTGAACAATCATTGCCAAATGGTTCAATCGTAAAGTAAAAATATTAAGATGTTGTTCAAAAAGTCCGGTAAAAATGACACGTCGGGGTAGAGGAGAGGACCTTCGACTAAAACACCGACACGTCCTGTGACGAACGTCGACGTCACCACAAACGCTAGAAGCCCGCTCCTTGGAAAAGAAGAACGCTTTTCCTGCGTGCGAAGTGAATTCAATGAAGCTTTTCTTGTGCTCGAAACTGCGCCGCCTCGAAATTCTCGGTCCTTTTTATCCTCTTTTTGAACACGCGCTTAAAATGCGAGGTCAGCTCACCCGAGTTTGACCTTTTCCTGTGCTAAAAGGAGTGGTGTTATGTTATTCGATACACATGTCCATTTGAATGCAGATCAGTTTTTAGAGGATCGTGATGAGACTATACAGCGTGCATTTGATGCCGGGGTGAAATATATGGTCGTTGTCGGGTTTGACCGTCAGACGATTCCACTTGCGATTGAAATTGCGGAAGAATATGAAACCATTTATGCGGCTGTTGGATGGCATCCGGTTGATGCGGTGGATATGACTGATGAAGATCTCGCCTGGATCGAGAAGCTCTCAGCCCATCCTAAAGTGGTGGCAATCGGTGAAATGGGATTGGACTATCATTGGGACAAGTCACCGAAAGATGTGCAGAAAGAAGTTTTTCGAAAACAGATCGCCTTGGCTAAAAAAGTCAATATGCCGATTATCATTCATAATCGGGAAGCGACCAAAGATATTATGGAGCTGTTGCAGGAGGAAAAGGCAAGTGACGTCGGCGGCATTATGCATTGTTATAACGACTCAGCCGAATATGTGCAAACCTTCCTGGATATGAATTTTTATATTTCACTCGGTGGCCCCGTAACGTTTAAAAATGCCACACTGCCAAAAGATGTAGCAGTCGAAGTTCCGCTTGAACGGTTACTTGTTGAAACAGATGCCCCATTTTTGGCACCCCATCCGAACCGGGGCAAACGGAACGAACCGTCGTATGTCAAATTGGTTGCTGAGAAAATTGCCGAACTACGGGATATGTCATTCGAGGAACTTAGTGATAGAACAACGGAAAACGCCTTTACTTTTTTTAATATCGAAAAAAAGGCATGAAGTATGTCGAATTTTGTCCATAATTGAAACAGCCAAAGGATGATCGTTTGATGAGGTCAGGCAACGATGCCGGCCTCTTTTTTTTATTTTAAACATGCGCTCATATCGAGGGATAAAGGAGTCTGTTATACAATAGTTACTTTTTGTAATTCAATTGTAAACGAACCGTAAACGAAACTTCGTTGTAATTGCATAGTAATGTCTATATAATCAAAGTCGCGGTGAAAGGAGGCAAAATAAGATGAGAATATTTTCAAATCTTTTGCCGAGATCAGCCTGGCAATGGACCCTCTCCGGGATTGGGCTATTAGCACTTATTGTTTTTTCAGGATTTATTATTGCTGAAACAACCAAAGCAGAGGTAGCCATTGTTGATAATGGAGAAGAACAAACTATAAAAACACATGCAGATACGGTTCAGGAACTGCTTGAAGAGGCAGGGATCACGTATTCCAATCATGATGATTTATCTCATAACATAGATGCTGAAATTGAAGATGGCATGACCATTACATACGAAGAAGCCAATAAACTGACCGTCGTGATTGACGGCGACGAAGAAGTTTACTACACAACGGCTGACAATATCAGTGAATTCCTTGAAGAACAAAACATATCTATCACCGAGCATGATGAAACATCACATTCCAATACAGCTGACATAACCGATAAGATGGTTTATTCGGTTGATAAGGCGTTTGAGGTGACGCTTTTTGATGCCGGGAAGGAAATTGACATAGAACCGACGACAAGTGGAAGTGTTAAACAAATATTAAAAAACAACGATATTGCTCTGGATGAATTGGATAAAGTGAAACCGGCTCTGAATAAAACGGTTAACAAAGGCGATGAAATTAGGATAACACGTGTTGAAAAGTCCACAGAAAAAGTGGAGGAACCAATTGAATATGAAATTGAAAAACGAAAGGATAACAGCTTGGAAAAGGGAAAAGAGCAAGTCATTGCGGAAGGGCAGGAAGGTGTCCTTGTCAAAACGGTTGAAATAACGAAAGAAAACGGTGAAGAGGTCAGCCGCGAGACAATCAAGAAGCAAGTAAAACAGGAAAGTGAAAAACGGATTGTGGCACTTGGTACGAAAGAAAAGGAACAAAACCTGAAAACGCTATCGTCAGAAAGCAGCAATCGTAAGGATGATGAAGCCCAAAATGGCAATGTGCTATATATGAATGCCAGTGCCTATACAACTGATTGTCTGGGCTGCAATGGGAGTGGGAATACAGCAACAGGCATCAATTTAAAAGAAAATCCCAACGTTGTGTCGGTTGATCCAAATGTCATCCCTTTAGGATCTAAAGTGTGGGTTGAAGGGTACGGCAATGCGATAGCCGGCGACACCGGTGGACATATCAAAGGGAACCGGATCGATCTTCATTTCGAATCAAAAAGCGCTGCGAACAGTTTTGGAAGAAAAACAGTCAAAGTCAAAGTTCTTGAATAAGTTATGATATAATGCGCCTGTCATGGTATAGTGGCAGGGGCATTATTGTATCACGCATGTAATTGGGGGATATAAGAACTCCCAAAAAGATTCACTTTACTTTACCTCGCATATAATGGTCAGTAACCCGCCCAAAAACGACGGCCAACTGACCATAAATGCCCGATTCTGTTCACCTAACATTCAGAGGGATAAAAATCAATTCCGCTGAATGAAGTTTCACTTTAAGAGAAGAGGAATTGACGTGAAAATCAAAGAAGTCATTGTTGTGGAAGGCCGCAATGATACATCCAAAATCCGTCAGGCGGTTGATGCGGATACGATTGAGACGAATGGTTCCGCAGTTAATAAATACATTATAAAACAGATCAGGCACGCACAAGCTAAACGAGGTGTCATTATTTTTACCGATCCCGACTATCCGGGTAATCGGATTCGCCATATCATCGATCAGGCTGTCCCCGGGTGCAAACATGCATTTTTGCCCCGTGATGCCGCTCGTGCAAAAAATCCGGATCATAAGAGCCTTGGAATTGAACACGCATCGGCTGAAGCCATTCAAGAGGCACTTCAGGGTGTTTATTCAATATCGCAAAAAGACCACTCTGAAATCTCAAGGGAAAATCTGATTTCTGCAGGCCTGATCGGCGGTTCAAAAGCAAGTGCTAGACGGGAACGCCTTGGTGAATTACTGCAAATCGGCCATACGAACGGTAAGCAGCTGCTCAACCGGCTTAACACGTTCCAGATAACGAAAAATCAATTTGATAAAGCGATGAACCAGGTTATTCAGGAGGAAAACAATGATTAATCAATGGATTGCAACCCCTAAACGGACAAAGGCGATTCTTGAGACTTATGGTTTTTCCTTTAAAAAAAGTTTGGGGCAGAATTTTATCATCGATGTAAATATCCTGAAGAACATCATTCAAAAGGCAGGCATTGATGAGCGGTCAGGTGCAGTTGAAATCGGCCCCGGTATCGGCGCTTTAACTGAACAGCTGGCTGTCAGTGCAGAAAAGGTGATCGCCTATGAGATTGATCAGCGCCTGCTTCCTATTCTAAATGACACACTGTCTAGATATGGTAACATCGAGATTATTAACGAGGATATTTTAAAAGCAAATGTAGCTGACATGTTGAAATCCCGGTTTAAACCCAGTCAGCCAATTTATGTTGTTGCTAATCTGCCATATTACATAACGACACCAATCCTGATGAAACTTTTGCGCGAAGATTTGCCGGCTGCCAGTTTGACGGTCATGATTCAAAAGGAAGTGGCCGAACGGATGGCAGCAAAGCCCAATACTAAAAGCTACGGTTCGCTGTCCATTGCCGTACAGTATTATACCGAAGCCAAAGTCGTCATGAATGTTCCCAAAAGCGTTTTCATGCCACCTCCAAATGTTGATTCAAGCGTTTTAAAATTGACGAGGAGAGAAAAAGCCCCTGTGCATGTCGTGGATGAAGATTTTTTCTTTGATATGGTACAAGCATGTTTTGCACAACGGCGAAAAACGTTGCGGAATAACTTGATCCGGCATTTTGAATCAGCAGCTGATAACCGGACCATTTCAAATGGGCTGAAGCAAGCTGGCATCGATGAAACACGACGCGGTGAATCCCTTGACATGGAAGAGTTTGCCGAGTTGGCCAATACATTTTACAAGATAGTCAAAAGCGGAGCCTAAAGCTGTTGCCAAATTGGAGGCAACGGCTTTTTAAATGCTCCTGCATGATTTTCTTTCATAATGAATAAGCACAGGCCAGCCCCTGACGTCATAGCCTGTAGATAGAGACCTATTTTTCACCGGATCAGAGGCTATGAGGTGGATTTATGAATTTTACAGCAGGTGAACGTGTAACACGAAAATCACATAATCATGATTTATTGTTCCGTATTGCAGCAATCTCAGGGGATACTGCCATCTTGCACGGGGAAGATATGCGTCTTGCGGCAGATGCGCCTCTGGATGATTTGGTACGTATCGGGAAGCGGGATTTAAAAATACTCAAACAGAAAATAAAAGAGCAGGAAGCGTCTTCCTACCGACTGTTTCGCCAGGATTATCAATTAATGAAAGATAAACGCGAGTATCAATCAGGGGACGGTTATCAGCATACAGCCGGTTTTTTCCAGCTGCCGGCAAAAGTTTTGCATGTGGATGGTGATCGTACGTATCTCAGGAAATGTACTGAGTTATACAACAGGGTAGGTCTTGTGGTGCATGGTGTCTATGTCCATGAAAAGGAGATGCCGCATAAAGTTAGTTCACTTGTGGACGAATTTCAGCCGAATATCGTCGTAATTACGGGTCATGATTCGTTTTCCGGAAATAAAGGGCCGAAGAGCGATCTTCGTGCCTATCGTCATTCAAAATACTTTACTGAAACCGTTAAGGCTATCAGACAAAAGAACCCGCGGCTGGATGATCTGGTAATATTTGCAGGTGCCTGCCAATCTCACTTTGAGTCGTTAATCCGGGCTGGAGCAAATTTCGCCAGCTCGCCATCCCGAATTAACATCCATGCATTGGATCCGGTTTATATTGCAGCAAAAATCGCCTATACGCCGTTTATGGAAAAAGTGGGTGTATGGGATGCATTGCGCAATACTTTAACCGGAGAAAAAGGAATGGGCGGCGTGGAAACACGAGGTCTTTTACGGACGGGATTGCCCTATATTCCTGAAGAAGATGACGATTAATTAAACATGTTTTAAAAGGTTGTTCAAAAAAGTCCGGTAAAAATGACACATCGCACAAAGGATCTTCTGCTAAAAATCACCCACGACAGTTGCTAACGCAGAAATATCCTAAGCCTGCTGCTCCAAACTGCCCCGCCCCCCAGTCTAGGACGTTGCGAACTTAGCCGGCCGGTCTTTTTTATCCTTCTTTTTTGGAACACGCAATTTAACAATGACGGAATCGGTATCAGGCCGGTTCCTGCCCCTCACTTTCTGTATCATGTCTTTATAGCATACATAATTTGTAAACAATTTGTCATAATAAAGATAGAAAAGGTTTTTTTCTTGTTGACATTAAAAAAGCTATGCTGTTATAATATAAAGTTTTATTTGACTATTATACAAGCATATGCTATCATTGAATATGAGTGAGGTGGAGTATAGTGGCAAAAACATTGGTCGAAATTAAACAAGGTCTTGAATGTCATGTCGGTCAACGGTTGCGCTTGAAAGCAAACGGCGGCAGGAGAAAGACAATTGAACGCTGCGGTATACTGGCAGAAACATACCCTTCCGTTTTTATTGTTGAATTGGATCAGGACGAGAATGCATTCGAGCGTGTTTCATACAGCTATGCTGACGTGTTGACTGAGACAGTGGAGTTAAGTTTTCAGGATGACAAAGCAATGATTGCGGAGCAGTGAACCCGGGTTTACTGCTTTTTTATTTTATTTGCATTGTCAGTTTTATATACGGTTTTTATATGAGAAAAAAATATTTCCTTTTTTGTATACATATAACGGGTGTTTCTTTTGGTCATCCCCATAAACTATAGATGTCGTAGGCACTCTTACAGGAAAGGGGATGTTCTTTCGTGGCCAGACGCGGTGGAGCAATGTCGGATCAGCTGAAAGAAGAAATTGCAAAAGAGTTAGGCTTTTACGACACAGTTCAGAAAGAAGGCTGGGGCGGTATCAGAGCAAAAGATGCCGGAAACATGGTGAAACGTGCAATTGAAATGGCCGAGCAAAATATGAAATCATAAGGCAGACCCTTAAGGGGGTTTGCCTTTTTTAAACCTCTCCCTATACACCTTGAAAACGGATGAGCACTGGTTTTCCTTTGAAGGTCGCCACTGTTTGGCGAATATGATACAATTTGCTGTAGTTTTACTTATCGGAAATTAGTTAACTCCCGCGAAAAAACCAAGTCTTCGTAAAGTGGGTGATCGAGATGGTTTTATTTGAACGGGCGCCGGCAAAAATTAATTTATCACTTGATGTCCTTGGAAAGCGCGGGGATGGGTTTCATGAAGTTGAAATGATCATGACATCTGTGGACCTGGCTGATCGGGTTGAGTTAAACACCATTGATGAGGATACGATAGAGGTTTCTACCGATAGCCAATATGTTCCAAATGATGAGCGGAACATCGCTTATAAGGCTGCGCTTGCTTTTAAAAGCAAATATCAGTTACACCAGGGTGTCCGCATTGAAATTCAAAAAAATATTCCTGTATCGGCGGGGCTTGGCGGCGGGAGCAGTGACGCAGCTGCTGTCCTTCGAGGTCTTAACAGGATGTGGTCGGTTGATGCTTCATCAGATGAATTGATTGAATTGGGTGCGACGCTCGGATCGGATGTGCCTTTCTGCATTCAAGGCACTACCGCAATTGGGACAGGCCATGGTGAGCAAATAAGCATACTGGATTCTCCCCCAACTTGCTACGTTGTGCTGGCAAAACCGAATATTGGCATTTCCACCAGACATATTTTTCCCAAAGTTGACTTGGATACACTTCATCATCCAAATACACACGAACTTATCCGTTCCCTGGAAGAAAAAGATTTTGGAAAACTGTGCCATCATATTGGCAACGCATTGGAAAGTGTTACATTTTCGTTACACCCGGACGTAAAGCGTATCAAGGACAAAATGCTTCAAACTGGTGCTGATGGTGCCGTCATGAGTGGAAGTGGCCCCACAGTTGCAGGTCTCACCAGACATTACAGTAAAGCCAGGCGTGTTTATAACGGATTAAGAGGATTTTGCAATGAAGTATATATTGTTCAGCTTCTTGATCGCCGCTAAAATTTGATTAAAAACGTATATTGATGATATATTTACCTAAAACATTCGGATATAGAACTGGAGGTGGCTATATGAAACGAAGCGATCGATTAGTATCATTGACGCGTTATTTTCTGGAACATCCTAAAGAGCATATGTCACTGCCGTATTTCAGCGATAAATATGATGCTGCTAAGTCATCAATCAGTGAAGACTTGTCTATCGTTGATCGTGTGATGCAAAAAGAAGGCATCGGTTATTTACAAACACTTCCCGGTGCATCAGGCGGTGTCAGTTTCATACCTGAGTTTTCCAGGGAAAGAAGTCATCAGTTTATCGATGAGCTTTGTCACACGCTGGAGGATTCCAGCCGTATTCTTCCCGGCGGTTATTTATATATGAGTGATATTTTAGGCGATCCGAAAATGGTGAATCAGATAGGCCATGTATTAGCTTCGACTTTTTCCAATCTGGACATTGATGTGGTCATGACAGTCGCGACAAAAGGCATCCCGCTTGCATATGCAACAGCAGCAGTTCTGAATGTACCAGTTGTTATCGTCCGGCGTGATCCGAAAGTGACCGAGGGGTCATCCGTCAGTATCAACTATGTTTCCGGATCATCACGCAAAATTCAGACAATGGTTTTGCCGAAACGGAGCTTAACGGATAATGCCAATGTTTGCATCATTGATGACTTTATGAAAGCCGGCGGGACGATTAATGGGATGGTCAGCCTATTGGATGAGTTCAATGCAAAGGTGCAGGCCATCGGTGTGCTGGCAGAAGCAGATGATGAAGAAGATGAACGTGTTGTCGAGAATTATACATCTCTGGTAAAGATTACACATGTGGACATAAAGGAAAAAACAATTGAAGTCCGTCATGGGAATGTCACTTAAAGTGTGAACATCCTCTAAAAATTTGCTAGGGCTGTGGCATTTCATCGGAATCCCTTTTTGCAAGAAGGCAATATTTTCTAAAATTTTTTTACTAATTAGGCAGGAATTCTTATTGTTTTGTTGAAATATGGTAATAAGTTCAAAAGGGAAAAGGTGGTGAACATCATGGAAGTTACTGACGTTAGATTACGCCGCGTGAACACAGAGGGCAGAATGCGAGCAATTGCATCGATTACCATGGATGGGGAATTTGTAGTCCACGATATCCGTGTGATTGATGGCAATAATGGGCTGTTTGTGGCTATGCCTTCCAAACGCACCCCTGATGGTGAATTCAGGGATATTGCCCACCCTATCAATTCTAATACTCGCGGTAAGATCCAGGATGCAGTATTAGAAGAATATCACCGTGCCGGAGACGGTACAGAAGACTACGAAGAAGCCGGAGCATCCTAAATTAATTATTAACAGAGGGTCTGATCTGTAACAGGTTAGCCCTTCTTTTTTTGTCCCGCCTTAACGGGCATGCTGACAATAACGCGACGTCCTCGAAAACGAATTACTTCGAGCAATGTATCGCTGCTAAAGCGTTCCTTGTGCGGCTTTATTGTCGGTATCAGCACGTCCTGCCGCAAGACCCCCGCTTCAAGATTTCAAAGAAAGTCGGGGGATCAGCTACCCGTAAAGGTCTGATTTGGTTCGGGTCTGGCGAGGCAGGTCACAAAGGTGCTGCTACACAACACCCGAGGTATTAGCTTTTTTTCCCCTTCATCAGTGAGGATAAACACCCCGCTGAATAAAGTTTCACTTTGCTTTTTTGTGCCACCGTTCAGCTGGGGAAAAAGCACAAGTATAATTTTCCGTGTTTCTTATCTCTTTTGCTGAACATCGCCAAGCCTTCACTTTATCTCGCAAGTAACGGCCGTAACCACCAAGAGGCCACGGCTAACTGACCTAAGTGTTCTGACTAACTAGTATTCAGTGGAGAGATCTTCACTGAATGCAGTTTCACGTTATCCCCCGGGCACACTTTTAGCTGATATATTTAATTGTTGAAATTAACGTTTTTTTAAGATATATTCATAATGATAAATGGAATGGAGGATTCCTCATGGCTAATCGTTATGCTGTGATTCTTGCTGCAGGACAGGGGACCCGAATGAAGTCAAAACTGTATAAAGTGCTTCATCCTGTTTTAGGTCGCCCCATGGTGCAGCATGTAATCGAACAATTGAAGACGGTAAAGCTTGATAAAATGATTACAATTGTCGGCCACGGTGCTGAAAAAGTCTCTGAGCATATTGGTAATGACAGCCAAATGGTTTTACAGGAGGAACAATTAGGAACTGGTCATGCCGTTTTACAGGCCGAGGATTTACTTAAAGACAAGGACGGTACGACTATAGTCGTCTGTGGTGATACCCCGCTCATCACTGGTGAAACTTACCAGGCACTTTTTGCTCACCATGAACAGGAAGATGCCATGGCAACGGTCTTAACCGCAAAAGCGCCAGACCCTTCAGGTTATGGCAGAGTTATCCGCAATGACCGGAATGAAGTTGAACGGATTGTTGAGCACAAAGATGCGGTAGGTTCCGAACTTCAAGTGGATGAAATCAATACGGGGACTTATTGTTTTGATAATAAAGCGCTTTTCGAAGCATTACACCACGTATCGAATGATAATGTACAAGGTGAGTATTATTTGCCGGATGTCATCGGAATCCTGCAAAGCCGGAATGAAAAAGTAAGTGCTTTCCAGACATCCGATTTTGAAGAAACACTGGGAATCAATGACCGGGTGGCACTGGCTCAGGCTGAAAAAACGATGAAAAAACGTATTAATGAAGCGCATATGCGGAATGGTGTAACGCTGATCGATCCGGATCACACGTATATCGGTCCGGATGTTGTCATCGAACAGGATGTGCTGATTCATCCAGGCTCGGTCATTAAAGGCGAGACAACGATTAGGACAGATGCCGAAATAGGACCGCATACGGAAATTGATAATTGTTATATCGGACGAGCAAGTGTTATCAAACAAAGTGTTGCCCGTGAGAGTCATATCGGTAACCGGGTACAGGTCGGGCCTTTTTCCCATATCCGACCGGAAGCCTCCATCGGTAATGAAGCAAAAATTGGCAATTTTGTTGAAGTGAAAAAATCTTCTTTAGGTGATAAAAGCAAAGTTCCCCATTTAAGTTATATCGGGGATGCCGATGTGGGAAACAATGTTAATATTGGCTGCGGAACGATTACCGTTAATTATGATGGGAAGAATAAGTACTTGACAACGATTGAAGACGATGCATTTATCGGCTGCAATTCCAATTTAGTCGCACCGGTAACAGTCGGAAAAGGCTCTTTTGTTGCTGCAGGTTCGACAATCACGAAAGATGTGCCTGAAGATGCATTATCGATTGCCCGTGCCAGGCAAGCAAATAAAGAAGGTTACGCATCACGAATCAAAAATCAAAAAAAGGATTAACGGAGGGTTAATGTCATGGCATCTGACTATAAGGATCCAAAGCTGAAGGTGTTTTCACTCAATTCGAACCGGAAGTTGGCAGAAGATATTGCCGATCATATCGGGACGACATTGGGAAAGTGTACAGTTACTGCTTTTAGTGACGGTGAAATTCAGATTAATATCGAGGAGAGTGTGCGCGGCTGTGACGTGTATGTAGTACAATCAACTTCATCACCGGTCAATCAGCATATGATGGAACTTTTGATCATGATTGACGCCCTGAAGCGTGCTTCTGCAAGATCCATCAATATTGTGATGCCATATTACGGCTATGCCAGACAGGACCGTAAAGCACGTTCAAGAGAGCCGATAACGTCGAAGCTTGCAGCTGATCTTCTGGAAACAGCAGGTGCTGACCGGGTGATCACTCTTGATCTGCATGCACCGCAAATACAGGGATTCTTCAATGTACCAATCGACCACTTGCAAGGTGTGCCGATTTTGGCGAATTATTTTGAAGAGAAAAATTTTGAGGATATTATCGTTGTTTCTCCGGATCACGGCGGTGTGACCCGGGCAAGGAAAATGGCGGATTATTTGAAAGCCCCAATCGGAATCATTGATAAACGCCGCCCGCGTCCGAACGTTTCAGAAGTCATGAATATTGTTGGTAATATTGAAGGGAAGACAGCGATCCTCATTGATGATATCATTGATACAGCAGGCACCATTACGCTTGCCGCCAATGCGTTAGTTGAAAATGGCGCCAAAGAAGTTTATGCATGCTGTACACATCCTGTTTTATCAGGACCTGCACTTCAGAGGATAAATGATTCAAAAATCAAGGAATTGGTCGTTACTAACTCAATTCCGCTTTCGGAAGAAAAGACAAGTGATAAAATCACAGTGTTATCTGTTGCTTCGCTGATTGGTGAGGCCATAACCCGTGTTCATGAACTGAAGTCAGTTAGTATTTTGTTTGACTGATTTCACTTATGAAGTCAGTGTGTTTTGTGTGAATGAACAAATTATGTTTTAATGGAAACGTTACTGAAAAAGAATTTGCCATGTGAAACCTGTGCAAAATGAGGTTTTAAATAATGGAGGGTGATAGGAATGGCAGTAACATTAAAGGCAGCAAAACGTGAAGACCTTACCAAATCTGCTACAAAACAGATTAGACTGAATGGAGATGTCCCATCAGTTGTATACGGTAAGGATAAAGAATCCAAAGCTATTTCGGTCAATCGTATCGAATTAGTCAAAACAGTTCGTGATGAAGGCAGAAATGCGATCATTTCACTTGATATTGAGAATGAGAAGCCTGTGGATGTCATGCTTCATGAATATCAAATGGATCCATTGAAAGATGAACTGATCCATGCTGACTTTTATATCGTCAACATGGCGGAGGAAATGGACGTGTCTGTATCCCTTACGCTGGATGGTGAACCTGCTGGTGTGAAGGATGGCGGTGTCCTGCAGCAGCCGTTATACGAATTGCAGGTTCGTGCTAAACCGGCAGATATTCCAGAGGTGATTTCTGTTGATGTAACCCAGATGGACATAGGGGATACCGTCACTGTCGCTGATTTGCCGAAAGCGGACAACTATGAAATCATCGAAGAAGAAGATACGACGATTGCTACCGTTATTCCACCGGATACCGCAGATGATGCTGAAGAAGCACCTGAAGATGAAAATGTCGAGCCTGAACTCGTTGGCGCTGAAGACGAGGACACGGAAAAAAGCGAATAATACGATAGGCAAGTAACTGGAAACCCTCCTAGTCAGATTAGGGGGGTTTTGCTTCATCCGTAAGATTATTCAAGATCGGGGTTATCGCCCTTTTAATAAGTTCAGAAAATATAATTTTCAGTAAGTTATTTCAAGATTGAAAACAGCTGGTCCACCAATTTCTTCGAGTCTGACTTTTGGCCTCTGACCTCTAAAGACGAGGCGGAAGCCGAGTTTTTTCGAAATCCATCTTTAAGGCGTAAAAAGCGTCTTATAAAAATGCCATAAAGGAAGTGGCACAATGAAATGTATCGTGGGCCTGGGCAATCCAGGAAAAAAATATAACAAAACCCGTCATAATGTCGGCTTTATGGTCATTGATGAGTTGGCCGGGCGTTATGGCTGGAAATTAAAAAAAGATAAATTCAACGGCAAGTCAACTGTGGAAACCTGTGATGGTGAAAAAGTCATCCTTCTGAAACCACAGACGTTTATGAATCTTTCCGGTGAATCTGTTCGCCCGTTAATGGATTTTTATCAAATCGATCCTGAAGATGTGCTTGTTATCTACGATGACCTCGATCTGCCGGCAGGAAAGGTTCGGCTGCGTCAGAAAGGCGGGCATGGCGGGCATAATGGCATCCGTTCGATCATTGATCATATCGGTACAAAAGAATTCAAACGTGTGCGCATCGGGATCGGGAGACCTGACTCAGCCATGCCTATTGTGGATTATGTGTTGCGGCCGTTTTCAAAAGAACAGCAGGAAGATGTACAGTCAAGCATCAAAAAAAGTGCTGATGCATGTGAAACGTGGCTGCAGAAACCGTTTGCTGAGGTTATGAATGAATATAACAGCTGACCGGCAGCCAGTATAAAAATACACTTTTCGGATAAACTTTAGGATATCCCTATGTTTATTCGAGGAGGTATTTTTTATGTCGGTTGTTTATAATTGCAGACATTGCGGTCAGGAAATTGGCAGGTTGGATCAGCGTATGGTTGATACCTCTATGCTTGGGCTCGATCAGTTATCACCTGAAGATAAACGTGATATGATAAACTATGGAGCGAATGGTGAGGTTACAATCAAGTCCATCTGTGAAAACTGTGAAGAATCGCTTGGCAGTCATCCACAGTATCATGAACTGGACTATTTTATACAATAATATAATATATTAAGTAAAAAAGCTTTGGTTCGTTCTGATAGAGGTTGTTCAAAACGTCTGGTTTATATCCCGCATATAACAGGTCAGTAACCCGTCAAAAAACAGCGGCTAACTGCCCGTAATTGCCCGATTCGGTTCAACTAACATTCAGTGGAGAAAAAGCGCTCCACTGAATGAAGTTTCACTTTATCCTCTTAACATGCACTATCAGACGGCAATCAAGGCATTTTTGCACGTAACAGGTGGGGAAAAATGAACGGAATTTATGAGTTTTTACGATCGAAAGAAGATATTGCATCAGTTATCAATGGCATATCAAACGGGATGAAGGAACAGCTGGTTGCTGGTCTGTCGGGATCTGCCCGAAGTCTTTTCGTAACCGTGTTGAATGAGTCATTGAAAAAGCCTGTTTTGCTTGTAACCCATCAGCTTATACAAGCACAGCAGCTGTATGATGACTTAACGGAATTTATTGGTGATCAGCATGTTCATTTATATCCCGTGAATGAACTAATTGCTTCGGAAATTGCCGTTGCAAGTCCTGAACTTAAAAGTCAGCGAATCGAAGCATTAAGTGAGTGGTCACAAAAAAAATCCGGCATACTGATTGCTCCTGTAGCGGCATTAAAGCGTATTCTGCCTCCAACAGATTACTGGGCCAGATATCAGCTCGATTTTCAGATTGACAAAGAAATTGACCTTGATACATATCTGTCATCCCTGGTGGATATGGGCTATGAACGGGTATCAATGGTGACAGCACCGGGTGAATTTAGTCGCCGTGGCGGGATTATTGATATTTACCCCGTTACTGAAACACACCCGGTGCGTATCGAGTTATTTGACGATGAAGTCGATTCAATCCGTTTTTTTGATGCGGAAAGTCAGCGTTCATTGGATAAGCAGCGTGCGGTTACAATTGGCCCGGCAACGGAAATGCTGCTCACTGAGGAAGATAGATTGACGGCTGCCCAGCGTCTTGAGGCGGCGTTAGGTGAATCATTGAAAAAAGCGCGCTCCCAGGAAGCAAAAGAAACATTGGCCGGAGCCATTGAATATGATATCGAGCGTTTAAAGAACCTGGAACATTTTCAGGAAATGTATAAATATATTGGCTACCTTTATAATAATCCAGCTAGTTTGCTAGATTATTTGCCATCTGATGGATTGGTTGTCCTTGATGAAATGAGCAGAATCCAGGAAACGGCAACCAGTCTTGATACGGAAGAAGCTGAGTGGTACTCGAGTCTCTTGGAAGCAAATAAAATGGTAAGAAACAGCCATTTTTCTTATGACTGGCAATCAGTATGGGATCAAATCACACATCAGCGTATTTATATGTCCGTTTTTTTACGGCATATTCCGAATACTCAGCCACAAAATATCGTCAATCTGTCGACAAGGGCGATGCAGGAATTCCATGGGCAGATGCATTTGTTTAAAAATGAATTGAAACGCTGGGAGAAAGGTGATTTTTCGGTTGTGGTTCTGGCACCGAATGATGAGCGGGCCGAAAAAATACAATCCATATTCATGAATTATTCGATTGAAGCGGATGTTACCAGTGAGCTGACGCTGCCTGTAAAAAGACCAACTATTACGGTTGGCGACATCAGTAACGGTATTGAGTTCCCAATGCATAAGCTTGTGCTGATAACCGAAAATGAACTTTTCAAAAAGAAAACAAAACGCCCGCGTAAAAGACAGAAGATTTCCAATGCAGAACGAATCAAAAACTATCAGGAATTAAAAGTTGGCGATTACGTTGTTCACGCGCATCATGGAATCGGCAAGTATTTAGGCGTTGAAACGCTGGAAATGAATGACAAGCATAAAGATTTCATGCTGATCAAATATTCCGGTGATGATAAATTATATGTGCCAATCGATCAGATTGATCTTGTCCAGAAGTATGTTGCTGCTGAAGGCAAAGAACCGAAACTATATAAACTGGGCGGCAGCGAATGGGCCAAAGTCAAACGAAAAGTGCAGTCCAATGTGGAAGATATTGCGGATGACCTCATTAAACTGTACGCCGAACGTGAATCGAGAAAAGGTTATGCATTCAGTGAAGAGACCCAAATGCAGCGTGAATTTGAAGCCGAGTTCCCCTATGAGGAAACGGAGGATCAGTTACGTTGTATTGCGGAAATCAAGGCCGACATGGAAAAAGAACGACCAATGGATCGTCTGCTATGTGGTGATGTCGGCTATGGCAAAACCGAAGTGGCCATCCGTGCCGCTTTCAAAGCGGTGGCAGATGGAAAACAAGTGGCCATTCTTGTACCGACGACTATTTTGGCACAGCAGCATTTTGAAACCATTCAGGAAAGGTTCCAGAACCAGGCGGTTACAATTAGCATGCTGAGCAGGTTCCGCACTCGAAAACAGCAAAATGAAACGATTGAAGGCCTCCGTAAAGGGAAGGTTGATATTGTCATCGGTACACACCGTTTATTATCAAAGGATGTCACCTATCATGATTTAGGGCTTTTGGTCGTGGATGAAGAACAGCGGTTTGGCGTCAAGCATAAAGAAAAAATAAAACAGCTGAAAACAAATGTCGATGTTCTGACATTGACCGCAACACCAATCCCGAGAACATTGCATATGTCGATGCTCGGGGTCCGTGATTTGTCGATTATCGAGACACCGCCGGAAAACCGTTTTCCAATCCAGACATATGTGATGGAGTATAACCCCGTCTTTGTGCGGGAAGCCATTGAACGGGAAATGGCACGCGGCGGCCAAGTGTTTTTCCTCCATAATTGGGTGGACAACATTGATAAAGTAGCGCGGGATCTCGGCATGCTCGTTGACGATGCCCGCATTGCTGTCGCCCATGGCCAAATGAACGAAATGGAACTGGAAAATATCATTTTTGCCTTTTTGGAAGGTGAATATGACGTGCTTGTCAGCACAACGATTATTGAGACAGGTGTTGATATTCCTAATGTAAATACATTGATCGTCAATCAGGCTGACCGAATGGGGCTCAGTCAGCTGTACCAATTGAGAGGAAGGGTTGGCCGTTCGAATCGGGTAGCCTATGCCTATTTCACTTATCATCGGGACAAAGTGTTAAGTGATGTTGCGGAAAAAAGGCTGGAGGCGATTAAAGAATTCACGGAACTTGGCTCCGGGTTCAAGATTGCCATGCGCGATCTGTCAATCAGGGGTGCCGGTAATCTGCTTGGTTCACAGCAGCATGGCTTTATTGATTCCGTTGGGTTTGATATGTATTCGCAGATGCTTAAAGATGCGGTTGAAGCACGCAAATCAGGGAAAAAACTTGATGAAATTGAAACATTGGAACCGGAATTATCGCTCAAGCTCGATGCTTATATCCCGGATACGTATATTAAGGATGAAAAGCAAAAGATTGATATGTATAAACAATTTCAATCCATTTCATCATCTGAAGCTATCACTGACCTGCAGGATGAATTAATCGACCGTTTTGGGGATTATCCGCAAGAAGTGGCAAATTTGTTTATTGTGTCATCATTGAAAAGACACGCGAAGCAGCAGCGGATTGAATCCATCAGTGAAAAACCTAAGAAAATTGAAATACTTGTCAGCAAAAACCGCAGTCAGCAAGTTGACGGATCAAAACTATTTACGCTGGCCAATCAATTTGGGCGGGAATTTCAGCTTGGAACAGAAGGAAGCAAATTGAAGATTTTGTTTAAATGGAGTCGGGATACACATGAGCAACGTTATGACATACTCGAAAATTTTATCAGCCGGTTATCTGACGTTGACCGGGATGACTAGGATTGTTGAGGATGCCCTCATGTTCAATTCCGGCCCCTGATCTCTTGAGATGCGGCGGCAGTTGAGTTTATCTATCATGTATAGTTCTTTCAGGATGTTTCATACTAAACCCACAACTGGTGTTTTTTCTCATAGAGGATAGATCTGAAAATACATACACCAGGAACAATCATCATAGAAAGTGAGGGCTTCCGACAAATGAAAGCAACAGGAATTGTACGTCGCATTGATGATTTGGGAAGGGTTGTTATCCCGAAAGAGATAAGAAGAACATTGCGTATTCGTGAAGGTGACCCATTGGAAATATTTGTAGACCGGGAAGGTGAAGTTATCTTAAAAAAATATTCCCCGATAAACGAGCTAAGTTCTTTTGCAACCGAGTATGCCGAAGCTTTGTTTGATTCGCTCAACTACCCGGTTCTTATTTGCGACCGTGATGAGGTTATTGCTGTAGCAGGTGAGTCTAAAAAAGATTATCTGAATAAAAATATCGGTTCACAGCCGGAAAAGACGATGGAAGATCGCACAATGGCTTATGAAACGGAACAGTCGACCGTAGAACTTATCAAGGGGGAGGAAGAACAGTTTGATTCGTATTGCATCAGTCCGATTATTGCAAACGGTGATCCAATCGGCTGTGTCATATTGTTTGCAAAAGATGGTCATAAACTGAGTGATGTCGAACAAAAGTCAATCCAGACTGCATCAAGTTTCCTGGCAAGGCAAATGGAATAACTTATCGGAAAAGCCTGCTCAATACTATAAGCATATCCAAGCGAAAAAAGTGCCATTATTTTTTAAATAGGGCACTTTTTTCGTTTGTACAAACGATTATAATGTCTTGTGCTATAATGAAGGCAAAATAGTTCTGATGGAAAGGCGTTTATCATGGGGGAAAATGTACACAGTAAACTGATGAAAGGTGCAATGCTTTTGACCTTGGCAGGCTTCATCAGTAAGCTACTGAGTGCCGGTTACCGGATCCCGCTGCAGAATTTGACAGGGGATTTAGGGTTTTATATTTATCAGCAAGTGTATCCGATTTTGGGTATTGCTTTGATGCTGGCTGTATATGGTTTCCCTTCTGCCATATCGAAAATGACAGCCGACTTAAAAGTGCAAGGGTATAAAATTTCATGGCAGCATTTCTATCTGCCGGTGTTTCTGCTGATGCTGTTGATGACGGGGAGTATTTTTCTGTTTCTGTTTTTTAATGCAGAAGTGATAGCCATGTGGGCGGGAGATGACAGGCTGCGGCATACATATGAACTGGCTGCCTTCATTTTTTTGCTCATTCCATTTTCTGCTCTGCTGCGGGGTGTGTTTCAGGGTGATCGGCTAATGAAACCGACAGCTTATTCACAAATCGGTGAACAATTTACCCGTGCAGCTTTCATTATTGCGGCTGCCGTATGGCTTTACAGTCGGCAGGGAAATATATATAGCATTGGACAAGCGGCTGTCATGGCTTCAATCATCGGTTCTCTGACAGCCATTACGATACTGCTTTGCTTTTTCTTCCGGTACAGGCCGTCAGAAAAGCAGCGGTTAACGGTTCCCTGGTCATATTATATGAAAACATTACTCATTTTAGGGATTATGGCAGCTTTGAATCATATGGTCCTGCTTATTATTCAATTTGCTGATATGTTTACACTTATTCCAAGTTTACAGGAATATGGGTTGTCCAAACATGAGGCGATGGAGGCGAAAGGTGTCTTTGACCGCGGTCAGCCGCTCATCCAGATCAGTACTGTTTTGGGGTCATCGTTTGCTTTGGCTTTAGTTCCGGCAGTATCGAAAGAAAAGCTGAAGCGGGATGCCAAAACGCTTCATGATTCGATCCGGAGTGCCATGCTTGTCAGTTTTTACTTGGCGGCAGGGGCAACAGCAGGCTTGGTAATGATTTTTCCGGAAACGAATATACTGCTGTTTCAAAATGACGCAGGTACGAATAGCTTGAGAATACTGGTTATCGCTGTGCTGCTCAGTTCTGTCGGCATAACGGCTGCCTCCATACTCCAAGGGCTTGGCTTTATGAAACGGACAGCGGGGTTTGTCGTGGTTGCTTTTTTCCTGAAATGGATCGGTAATCAGGTGCTGGTTCCGCTGTTCGGAATAACCGGCAGCGCCATCGCGACTGTCCTTGGTTTAGCTGCTTTTGCCGCATTCATGATGGCTGCATTAAAGCGAAAACTGCCTGCACTTAAGGTTGCAAAATATTTGAATTGGACCGCACTTGTATTGGCTATAATAGGTATGGCTGTTTTTTTAGCTTGTATGGACTACCTGTTTGAACCAATTACATCGAGAACAGGCTTATTTTTCTATGTCATGTTTATTTCGCTGGCCGGAGCCATGATTTATCTTGTTCTACTATTAAGATTGAAGGCTTTTAGCGAAAAAGAACTGTCCATGCTTCCGTTTGCCGGTATGTTAATTCGATTACATAAGGAGAGGGATCGTTAATGCGTCATCGTATCGAAGTCATCGGGCTTGGTGCCGGTGATTTGGATCAATTAACGCTTGGTATTTATAAAAAGTTAGTCAATCGTGATACACCATTATTTGTTCGAACGTCCGACCATCCAGTGGTGAAGCAATTGGAGGGTGAAGGCATCTCCTTCACATCGTTTGATCAATTTTACAAAACCATGGATCAATTTGTAGATGTCTATCAGCATATTACCAGTACGCTGCTTGAAAAAGCGCAGGATGGTCCCATTGTTTATGCTGTGCCCGGCCATCCGATGCTTGCCGAAAAAACGGTGCAGCTTTTATTGGAGCTGGAAGATGTTCCGGTAGAGGTTTCCGGCGGGCACAGTTATCTTGATGCGTTGTTCACGTCACTGAAGATTGATCCAATTGACGGGTTTCAATTTGTTGATGGCACGTCGTTTGACCGCGGTCAATTGGATTACCGACATCATATTGTGTTCAGTCAGGTATATGATGAGTTTGTCGCATCGAATGTCAAACTTGAACTGCTGGAAGATCTGCCGCCTGATTATCCGGTAAAAATCGTCGAAGCTTCCGGCACCGATCAGGAAAAAATCACCGACATTCATTTGGAAGAACTGGATAAAACGTTTCCCGGGATTCATAATTTGATTTCCATTTATGTCCCGCCTGTCCCGGATGAGATGCTGCATCATACATTCACCCGGCTGCGCGAAGTCATAGCCGCGTTAAGAGGGCCTGATGGCTGCCCGTGGGACCGTACCCAAACCCATGAAACACTACGGGAATACGCTATTGAAGAGGTCTATGAATTAATCGAAGCGATTGACGAACAGGATGATGACGGCATTGTGGAAGAATTGGGTGACATACTGCTGCAGGTGATGCTCCATAGTCAGATCGGTGAGGACGATGGCTATTTCACGGTTGATGATGTCATCCGTTCGATAACTGAAAAAATGATTCACCGGCACCCGCATGTGTTTGGCGACCAATCCGCTAAGTCAGTTGATGTTGTTTACAGGACGTGGGATGCAATAAAACAGGAAGAAAAAGGAGATCAGCGGAAGTCTGTGCTGGACGGGGTCCCAATCGGGCTTCCGGCGCTGGCAAAGGCTTTTAAACTGCAGAAAAAAGCAGCCAAAGTCGGATTTGACTGGGATGACATCCAGGATATATGGAACAAACTTCAGGAAGAGTTGGAAGAGGTGCAAGAAGCCATCACTGCACAAAACCAGCCGGAAATCGAAAAAGAACTCGGTGATGTATTGTTTGTACTTGCCAACATATCACGGTATTATAAAATTAACCCGGAAATTGCCCTGAATCAGACGAACCAAAAGTTTCTTTCAAGGTTTTCCCATATTGAAAGGGAACTGCAAGTACAGGGGAAAGATATTAGGGAGACGCCTCTGGAAGAAATGGATCATTATTGGAATCAGGCAAAAAGGAAAGAGTGATCGTATTGCGGCTGGATAAATTTTTGAAAGTTTCGAGGCTGATTAAACGCCGGACACTGGCAAAGGAAGTTGCGGGTCAAGGACGGATCACCGTTAATGGTCATCCTGCAAAAGCGTCTACGGTACTATCGGTTGGCGATGAGCTGGTGATCAGGTTCGGCCAGAAAGTTGTGACACTTGAAGTGACGGCATTGAAAGAAGCTTCGAAAAAAGATGAAGCAGACAATTTATATAAAATGATCAGGGAAGAGAAAGTCGATTAGGATAGTTCTATACTTGTCCTCTTTATCATACAGTAATAGTGATAAGGAGGGCGAAGTGTATGAATTATTATGAACAGCAACCCATTAACCGGACAGAGAAGGAGCATACGGTCAAAGTCAATAACCGAAAAAACCTGGAGATAACCGGTGTTAACGATGTTGATAGTTTTGATAATGAAGAATTTTTGCTGGAAACGGTGATGGGTTATTTAATCATCCGCGGCCAGAATCTCCAATTAAAAAACCTCGATGTCAGCGAGGGAATGGTGACGATCAAAGGTAAAGTGTACGAGCTTTCTTATGTCGATGAGCATCAACAGGGGAAAGCTAAAGGATTCTTTAGCAAGCTATTCAAATGACACTCGATGTCCAGTTCATCACAATGATTTCCATGACCGCCGGCGGATTTTACCTCGGAATGGCATTGGATACGTTCCGGCGTCTATCTGTTTATTGGAAGCAGCGTGTATTACTGGTATATGTCATGGAAATTAGTTTTTGGCTGATGCAGACATTGCTGTTATATTTTGTATTGTTCCAGGTGAATAGCGGTGAGTTGCGTGTCTATGTCTTTATTGCTATTTTATTGGGGTTTGCCATGTACCAGGCTTTGGCTGCCAATTCGTATAAGCGTCTACTGGAACATTTGATCAATGTCACCGTCAAGGTTTATCGTTTCCTGGTAAATGTCGTCAAGATGATTATTATCACACCGATCACATTTATCATTCAATTGATTGTGACGGTCATTGTTTTTATGGCAAAGTTATTATGGAACTTGATCCAGTACACTTTAAAAATTGTTGTAGCCCCGATTGTTTGGATCTCCAGAATAGTTTTTCGAATGCTTCCTCAAACAATTCAAAGAAAATTACACAAAATTGCAGGATTTTATAGTACAATAAAGAATACATGTAAGAAATGGATAAACAATCTGATGTCCAAGAGGAGGTAATTTTCCAGTGCCTTTCAAGAAAAAGAACGTGACACGATTGGACTCGAATTATATGCAGCAATATGATGCCTACATAGAAAGACAGAAACGAAAGAAACAGCGTCTGAAGCGCCGTCTGATTTTATTTTCCATTGTAGTGGCAATAGCCGTCGGCAGTCTGGCCACCTATCATTTTAATCAGAGAGCGCTCTATGAAAAGAAAGAAGAACAATATGAGCAGCTTCAGGATGAAATGGCAGCACTCGAAAAAGAGGAACAAAATCTGAAGGAAGAGATTAAACTGCTGAACGATGAGGATTATGTACTGGATATTGCACGGACCAATTATTTTTTCTCAAAAGAAGGCGAATTAATTTTTAAAATTCCTGAAGAAGATCCCACTTATTGACACACTTTTACAAGACTGGCTATAATATATAGGAAGTATACTTTTCAAAATTCTAAGGAGGAGCACTTTTTTTATGTCAATCGAAGTAGGCAGCAAGCTGCAGGGAAAGGTAACCGGTATCACTAATTTTGGGGCATTTGTGGAAATTGAGGAAGGGAAAACAGGCCTTGTCCATATCAGTGAGGTTGCCGACAACTATGTGAAAGACATTAATGATTACCTGAGCGTGGGCGATGAGGTAACGGTCAAGGTGCTTAATGTCCAGGATGATGGGAAAATTGGTCTTTCCATTAAGAAAGCGAAAGATCGGCCGCCACGTCAGCGGAATCGTCAGCGTTCGGAATCATTCGAATCAAAAATGAATAAATTTCTCAAAGATTCGGAAGACCGGTTAGCCTCTTTGAAGAAGCACACGGAATCCAAACGCGGAGGTCGAGGTGCTAAAAGAGGATAGCAGTTTGCTGTCTATGAAATATTGATATTAAAGTGAAACTTCATTCAGTTAAGTGCTTTTCTTCACTGAATGTTAGTTGTACAGAATCAGATATTTAGGGTCGGTTTGCCGCTGTTCTTTGGCGGCTTACTGACTGTTACATGCGGGATAGAGTCACTATAAATAAAAAAGCAGGCAGCACGTGCAGATCACTGTGGTACCTGCTTTTTTATCTGCATCAAAACGTCAAAAAACATATTTTATTTGGTATGAAAATCATGGAATCGAAATCCGCCAATGGGAAAGTTGAATTAATTGAACGACGTTAAAAAGGTTAAAAAGACAGCCTTCGGAAAGGCTGTCTTTTTATATTCACAGTATATTTTTTAATGGCGGTGGAGGGGATCGAACCCACGACCTTACGGGTATGAACCGTACGCTCTCGCCAGCTGAGCTACACCGCCAAATTCAGTCACAAAAAACATAATACAACAGCATTGGTTGTGTGTCAACAGCCCGCGTATAAAAATTCCTTGTTTCAACCGGAAAGATGACACCACTAAACAGAATACGGAACCAAATGTAGAAAATCGCTTGTCCACTTAGAAACCAGTCGAACGATTCTTTGGATTTGCTCTGTTATTTTGACAAAAAAAGAATGTATCGTGTGTTTTAATGAGTGGCAAGAAGGAGTGGTATAGTATGATAAATACGATTTCA
>Ga0079226_10000588_pt1 | contig 26013 bp, 23 predicted proteins | sample Poulit2014_FD_76345 | JGI IMG/M metagenome (GOLD analysis project Ga0079226, IMG submission 76345) | Agricultural soil microbial communities from Georgia to study Nitrogen management - Poultry litter 2014 | ecosystem: Environmental > Terrestrial > Soil > Agricultural land | place: USA: Georgia...
ATGGATACCCAAACATCGGTATAAACAAAATCCACACCCTTCACTGCAGTGTCAATATCATCAGTGATGGTAATGCGCGCACCAGTTTGTGCGGCAACCTCACGGGCATAATCCTGAATGGCTTGCTCAGGCTGGCAGGCTTTAGGGGCGCAGAGGCGCACATCCATACCCATTTTGGCGCCGCCAATAAGTAAGCTGTTGCCCATATTGTTGGCAGTATCACCAATAAACACATAGGCCACCTCATGCAGCGGCTTATCAATATGCTCTTGCATGGTCAGCAAGTCAGCCAGCACTTGGGTGGGATGAAAGTCATCGGTTAACCCGTTGTACACCGGCACCCCAGAATGCTCAGCCAACTCATTGACAATCTCTTGGCCAAAACCACGGTACTGAATGGCATCATAAACGCGGCCCAACACGCGGGCGGTGTCTTTAACGGTTTCTTTATGGCCCATATGGCTGTCGGCAGAGCCTAAGTAAGTCACTTGGGCACCTTGATCGTAAGCGGCCACTTCAAAACTGACCCGGGTACGGGTTGAGTCTTTCTCAAAAATCAGCGCAATATTTTTACCTTGCAGTCGTGGTTGCTCAGTGCCTGCATACTTCGCTGCTTTCAGGTCGGCAGACAGTTTTAGCAAAAATTTAATTTCTTCAGGCGTAAAATCGCGCAACGTTAATAAGTCACGATCTCTAAGGTTAAAAGCCATGCAGTTGTTCCTTGGTTAGCAGCTGCAATGCATCAGTTGCAGCCAGAATTAATTTTAAAACGGGGTCGCGCGGGGTCGGGCTGCGCATGCAATGATCACCTGCAAGTCCACTGCCTAGTTGGCGCTCGGCATGATCAATACTTGAATACCGATCCCTGTTACGACAGCGCTGTTTTGTCATTGGATGATAGCCACTTACTGCAGCTGGCCTGAGCGCCAGCAGTTGACTGCCATTACTTCACTGTGTGGGGCCCCCTGCCATGGAGTGGTATGCGTCGGTGACCAGCACCTCTAACCCAACACCGTCTAGAGCTTTGGTTAGCACAGCAAACACATGCCGCAAAAGCGGACAGCACAGATGCGACCTGCCGTTTTCTTCTGGGCGCAGATCATAACAAATCATTTCGTCGACGACCTCGGTAAATGCTGTGATTATTTTGTCAGCACAGAAAACAAATACCAGTTTAAGCAGCGCTGCTAAGTAAATCGAGCCAGCTTAACAGCGCCCCAACTTTGTGCCAGCCAACTGATTATAGTTCTTGCGCAAGACCCTCAGCTTGAGCGTGCCTATTGAGCGCAGCGTCTAACTAAAAAAACTTATTACTAGACAATCCATTATCACTTATATAAAGTTGCGCCTTGGGCAATAATTTGTGACCTTAAACCTGTCTAGCTCAGGCCTTTAAGGCTCAATAAATTAACACACACCACGAGACGTTCGTCTCCGCCCATTCAGTATTCAAACTGCATCTGCAGCAACTGCGTTACTTAACAAACCAGCTTAACCTGCAAGCTGATCAGCGATAGCGGCTTAAAGGCCGAATTTATCAAACGGATTGCGCCCAAGCATATAGACTCTCAAGGTCATTCTGCTATTCTCAACGTACACTTCTGCGCGTCAGAAAAACGTTTGCTTGATCCAGTTAGAGATCGCTGTGCTGGGCTCATACAAGGTGTGAGATGGCATGATAAATCTAGCTATACCAGCCACAAAGAAACAAGCAATTGTCGATTCTGGTCACCGTTTTGATGCCGATCGCCATTGGGCGGCTTCTTTAACTCTGGGCTTTAGTGCCTTCTCTGAAGGTAACAGGCGCATCACCCGCATGAGTAAGGCTCAGCACTGTGGCCCTTTGCGAGTGCAAAGGCCGTTCTACCCAGAGGGCCGCGATGGCTGCTGCCATGTCTACCTATTACACCCGCCCGGTGGCATAGCCAGTGGTGATGCACTTAAGGTGGAAGTGAGTGTGGATTCAGGGGCACACACCCTTATCACCACCCCGTCTGCCAACAAACTCTACAAAGCGGACAGCAATGGCGTGGCTTGGAGTCAATCCAACCTCCTAAAAGTTGCTGACGGCGCCACACTGGAGTGGCTACCCCAAGAGACGCTGGCCTTTGACGGCTCCCGCGGCCAGCAAAGCCTCAGCATAGATCTGCAAGGCAATGCCAAGTGTTTGGGCTGGGAGATTCTCGGTTTGGGTCGCCCGGCCAGTGAGTTGCCGTTTGCCACTGGCCTACTCGAACAACGCTTTCAACTGCTGCGCAATGGCCGCCCACTCTGGCTGGAATGCCAAACCATCGACCCCAGTCACCCACGTTTTACCGGCATGTGGGGCCAAGGTGGCGCCAGCGTGCATGCCACTTTATGGGCGGTGGGTTTAAGCGACCCAACTGCAGCCATTAGCGCACTGCGCGAACAGATTCCCGCTGCCCAGTATTGGGCGGTGACCTACCGCCGCGAGGTTTTGCTACTGCGTTACCTAGGCAGTGAGTGCAATCAGGCTTGGCAGTTATTGCAACAGGCCCGCGACATTTTGCGGCCACTTTTAACCGGTCAGCCGGCCATTACCCCACGTATTTGGCTCACCTAAGTATTCAGGGTTAAGCACTGCTGCTTGACCGACAAACAGTGCTTTTGCTTAAACCAAGCACAAGCCACAAACACAGCGACATTGACAACGGAGTTAGTAATGGAATTAACACCTCGAGACAAAGACAAGTTGCTCTTGTTTACTGCCGGTTTACTGGCTGAGCGGCGCAAGGCTAAAGGACTTAAGCTGAACTACCCCGAAGCGGTGGCGCTGATCAGCTGTGTGATTATGGAAGGCGCCCGCGAAGGCCGCACCGTGGCCGAGATGATGAGTGCTGGCCGCGAAGTTTTGACCCGTGACGATGTTATGGATGGCATCGCTGAAATGATTGACTCTGTACAGGTCGAAGCCACCTTCCCCGACGGCACCAAACTGGTCACCGTACATAACCCCATTGTTTAAGGAGACTCGCGATGATTCCTGGTGAATATCAGCTGATGAGCGACGACATTGAACTGTGTGTCGATCGTGTCAGCATCACTATTAATGTGGCCAACACCGGCGACCGCCCGATTCAAGTGGGCTCCCATTATCACTTTGCCGAAACCAACCCAGCGCTGAGTTTTGATCGGGAAAAAGCCTATGGCCACCGCTTAGGCATTGCCTCAGGGACCTCAATCCGTTTTGAGCCGGGGCAAAACCGTGATGTACCCCTTATCCCCTATTCCGGCCTGCGTAAAATTTACGGCTTTCGCGGCGAGGTGATGGGGCCACTGGATAACAAGTCAGACAAGGGAGCGACATCATGAAAATTTCTCGTCAAGCCTATGCAGACATGTACGGCCCCACCACAGGTGATCGCATTCGCCTCGGCGACACTGAATTGTGGATCGAAATCGAACACGACCACACCCATTACGGCGAAGAAGTAATGTTCGGTGGCGGCAAAGTGATTCGTGACGGCATGGGCCAAAGCCAGCGCTGTGATGAGGCGGTGATGGATACTGTGATCACCAACGTTATTATTATCGACTGGTGGGGCATTGTTAAAGCCGATGTGGGCCTGAAAGACGGTCGTGTTGCCGCCATTGGTAAGGCCGGTAACCCCGACACCCAGCCCGATGTGGACATTGTGATTGGCCCAGGCACAGAAATCATTGCCGGTGAAGGCCGTATTCTCACCGCTGGTGCGGTGGATACCCACGTGCACTATATTTGCCCACAACAAGTGGATGAAGCCTTGATGAGCGGTTTAACCACCATGATTGGTGGCGGCACCGGCCCAGCCACTGGTTCTGTGGCCACCACCCACACCCCGGGTCCTTGGCATCTAGGCAAAATGATGCAAGCGGTGGATGATTTACCCATCAATATTGGTTTTCTCGGTAAAGGCAGCGCCAGTACCCCAGAAGCACTGGAGCAGCAGATTAAAGCCGGCGCCATGTGCCTAAAAATTCATGAAGACTGGGGCGCGGCACCGGCCACCATTAACAATGCTTTGGATGTGGCCGATCGTTATGATATTCAAATCGCTATTCACACTGATAGCCTTAACGAATCGGGCTTTGTTATCGACACCTTAGAAGCCTTTGGTGATCGCAGTATTCACACCTACCACACCGAAGGTGCTGGGGGTGGTCACGCGCCGGATATTATCGTTGCCTGTAGCCTGCCCAATGTGTTGCCCTCGTCCACCAACCCGACTCGGCCCTACACCATTAACACCATTGATGAACACTTGGACATGTTAATGGAGTGCCATAACTTGGATCCCAATATCCCAGAAGATGTGGCCTTTGCTGACTCGCGAATCCGCCGTGAAACCATTGCTGCTGAAGATATCCTCCATGACCTTGGGGTGATTTCGATGATCTCCTCCGACTCCCAAGCCATGGGACGGATTGGTGAAGTGGTCTGCCGCACTTGGCAAACTGCACACAAAATGCGTATTCAGCGCGGCTTATTACCTGAAGACCAAGAGCGCGGCACCGACAACTTCCGTGTTAAGCGCTACATCGCCAAATACACCATCAACCCAGCCATCACCCACGGCGTGGGCCACGAAATCGGCTCCGTTGAAGTGGGTAAATTTGCCGATTTGGTACTCTGGCGCCCAGCGTTCTTTGGTGTCAAACCTGAGCTGGTACTTAAAGGCGGCATGATTGCTGGAGCAGCCATGGGTGACCCCAACGCCGCTATTTCAACTCCACAGCCGGTGCACTACCGCCGTATGTGGGCGGCCTATGGTCGTGCTGCTGCGGCAACCCGCATGACCTTTGTCAGCCAAGCGGCGATGAACACCGGGCTTGAGGAAAAACTGGGACTGAAAAGCCCGTTAGTGGCGGTTAAAAATATCCGTCAGTTGCGCAAGAGTGATATGAAACTAAACGATGCCTGCCCGAAGCTGAGGTGTTCGATACTCTCACCCTGCCTTACGAGCTACGCATTCGTGGTCGTTTGAAGGCGGTAACCGATAGCGGCCGTGATGTTGGCTTGTTTCTCGATCGTGGCCCTATTTTGCGCGACGGTGACCTGCTCCAAGCCAGTGCGGGTGAAATCATTCGCATTGCCGCCGCTGATGAGCCTGTCACCACAGCTTATATAGAGAATGGTTTACCCCTAGCACGACTCTGCTATCACCTGGGCAACCGCCATGTGTCATTGGCGCTGGGCGCCGACCCTGACGGTCGACACTGGGTGCGCTTCCCGCCGGATCACGTGCTGGAAGAGCTGGCCGAACTCTTAGGCGCCAGCATAACCCACCATGCAGCACCCTTTGATCCCGAGTCCGGCGCCTATGCCCATGCGGGACGCGAACATGCCCATGAGCATGGGCATAGCCACGGCCACTCGCACAGCCACGGACATGGACATGATCACAGTCATGACAACGACCATGGCCACTGAGCAGCAGCCTGCTGTGACCAGTGATCTGGCGCTGCTGGGGTTGCTGCAACTGATCAGCCCCACTTTGCCGATTGGCGCCTTTGCGTGGTCGCAAGGTTTGGAAAGCGCTTTCGAGCTGGGCTGGGTCAATAACGAGCAAGAACTGGCGCAGTGGCTGCAAGGGGTGCTGGACGATGGTCTAACCCGCTGTGAACTGCCAGTTTTGGCTCGCTTACAGCAGTGCTGGGCCACAGTGGACAGCGCAGGGCTTGCTAACTGGAATGACTGGCTACTGGCCAATCGCGAAACCGCCGAACTCAGCGATGAAGAGACGCGCTTAGGGCAGGCTTTATTGCGTCTGCTCAGCAGTTTAGAGCTGCAGCCGCAAAGTGCACTGGGTCATGGACAACTGCCGGACGAACCCGCGTACCTGACGCTGTTTGCTTGGACTGCCCATCAGCGCCAAATACCGGTGCGGCAAAGCCTACTGGGTTTTGCTTGGGCGTGGCTGGAAAACCAGCTGTCGGCAGCCTGTAAAGCACTACCCTTAGGGCATACCGCAGCACAGCGTCTGAATGAACAATTGCGGCCCAGTCTGGTTGCAGCAGTTGATGCGGCACTGACACTGCCTGATGAGCAACTGGGCGCCATACTGCCGGGCTTAGCGCTGGCCAGTGCTCAACATGAAACTCAATATTCAAGATTGTTTCGGAGCTGATAGCTTCGATCTTACAGAAGGATAGTTGTTATGAAACATTGTTTACGCGTCGGCGTTGGTGGCCCGGTGGGCTCTGGCAAAACCGCCCTGCTGCGCCAGCTGTGCAGCGCCTTAAAAGATCACTACGACATTGCGGTCGTGACCAACGATATCTATACCCGTGAAGATGCCGATTTCCTGTTGAAGCACGACGCACTACCAGCAGATCGCATTATCGGCGTGGAAACCGGTGGCTGTCCGCACACGGCGATCCGCGAAGATGCCTCCATGAACCTAGCGGCCATTGATGATTTACAGGCGCGCCACCCCAATCTGGAGCTGGTGCTGATTGAGTCCGGCGGCGACAACTTGGCGGCCACCTTTAGCCCCGAGCTGTCGGATCTAACCCTGTATGTGATTGACGTTGCGGCTGGCGACAAAATCCCCCGTAAAGGCGGCCCAGGAATTACCAAGTCTGATTTGCTGATTATTAACAAGATCGACATTGCCGAATATGTGCATGCTTCTCTTGAGGTGATGGAGCGCGATTCCAAGATGATGCGCGGTGAACGGCCTTTTATTTTCACCAACCTGTACGACGGCGTCGGTGTAGAAGAAATCATCAGTTTTATCTTGGAGCAGGGCATGCTGCCCGAGCGCCGCCCAGCAAAACTGGCGAACCATACCTAGGCAGACGTTTTATTGACATCCTCCCCGCCCTAAAGGGCGGGGATTCCTTCTGCAAGACGCTCATGTCCGAGCGCGAGTATGTTCCTGGCCGCATTGATGTCGCGGTCGTTGGTTGCACCACAACCACAGGTCCATTCTCTTATTCCAAGACCCGCTCTACCTTTCGGGCTGTTGGGGGATAGTTCCCCGCAACACGAACAAGTCTGGGTGGTGTACGCCTCGTTAACTTCCATGAAGACAATACCTGCGTGAGCGCATTTATAGTCCAGCATTGTCTTCATTTGACCCCAGCCGGCATCCAGTACCGACTTGGCCATTCTGGTTTTAACGAGTTTGCTACTGCTGACGTTACCCACAACGATCAGCGCATTGTTTTGCACCAGCTGGGTGGTGAACTTGTGTTGTTCATCTTTGCGCCGGTTTTTAATCTTGGCGTGAATCGCCTGCACACGTTTTTTGTTCCGTGCACGTTGTGCGGCGGCCAACTTGGTTTCCAGTGCTCGGTACTGACAACCTACGAGTTTCTCACCATCACTGGTGGCAGCAGCTTCTTTGCACCCCAGGTCGATGCCGACGGCACCGGTACCGGCATGGCCAGCGACTGGCGCATCGACCACCACATTGAAGTACCAACGCCCCCGGGCATCTTCACTGAAGCTGCCAGCACGAAACTTATACTGGCTCAGCCCATAGCTGTCCCATACTTTGAAGAAATGGCCGTTATAGCGTACCTGCCCATTCAGCCATTGGGCAGCACCTGCCTTGTACGGAATCCAGCCCAGCGACCGGGACACGCCGTTCGATTTACGCCAGCGCAATCTGGCCAGTTTGAATTGCTTGCGGCGCACAACGTATTCGTCGGCAACTCCCTGGACGGTCTGACTATGCAGCCCCAGCTCTTTACCGGCACCGTTCACGTATTTGTGAATGTCATAATTCGACAAAAACACACCACGCTCCCGAATCGAGCGGCTGCTCAACTCGTTAACGTAGTTCCATACGAAGTTCACCGAACGGGCCATCTGCCGAAGCTGTGCAGCATGGCGGTCCTTGATGCGAACCTGCAGGGTTTTGGTGTGTGTTTTTATACTCATATCTCTACGCTAACACGGGTTTCAAAAGGCGCAAGGGCAGGCTTGCGCCTGCCACGCTATCCATCCCCGCACTAAAAGTACGGGGCTTTCCGCGCATCTTGGTAACAAACAATACAATCTAAAAGGTGCACATGCACAACCCCAACAGTAAAGAAAAACAAATGGAGAACACCATGAATAGAATCACTCAATTACTAATGGCCGCTGGTTTGATGCTCACAGCAACCCTAGCGATCGCTCACCCCGGCGATGGCATTCACACCCACAATGATTTTCTCAGTGGGTTACTGCACCCCATGCTGGGTATTGACCATTTGCTGGCCATGGCCGCCATTGGTTTTTGGAGCATGCGCCAGAGCGCAACCATGAAGCGTGGCGCACCCTTGTTTGTGGTGGGCGGCATGGTGGGCGGTGCAGCCTTGGCGTGGTCAGGAGTTAGCTTTAATTTAGCCGGTATCGAAATGGGTATTGCCCTCTCGGTACTGCTAGCCGGTGTACTGATTGCCACTATGGCTAAGCTACCCACTGTGATTGGTGGCAGTTTGGTGGCCTTATTTATGGTAACCCACGGCTATGCCCACGGCGCTGAAATGGCCACTGGTTCAAGCTTAATGCTGTACATGGTTGGTTTTGTCATCGCCACTTTAGCCATCACCTTTGTCGGTCGTGGTCTGGGCGCGATGATGATGAAATCAGATAACCGTATCACCCGTGCCATGGGCGGTGTGGTTGCAGTAATTGGCGGTATGTTAGCCGCCGGTTAAATCCTGCCGAACATAATGCACACTGGGTGTCAGCTCAAGCACCTACTTTAGCTGACTTACCTGATGTTGCCACTCATCTCTAGCAAGGTTCTAAAAGTTCGATGCTCACTGGACAACGTGAGCATCTGAACTCAAACCTATGCCGAATCAATACTCTAGAACAATTTTCCCAAAGTGCTGATTGGTTTCTTGGTATTGGAACGCCTCAACAATCTCTTCTAAAGCAAAGCTGCGGTCAATAATCGGGCGCAAACCATTGGCATCAATGGCGCGCACCATCGCCTGCTGATGGGCACGACTGCCGACCAACACACCTTGTAAACGCAACTGACGGGCCAAGGCTTGCACCAATGGGAAATCACCCGACACACCTGTGAGAATACCAATCACCGAAATATGCCCACCCACTCGGGCGGCAGTCATGGACTGTTGCAAGGTGGCAGGTCCGCCCACCTCAACCACGTGGTCGACACCTTTACCCTGAGTCATGCGGCGCACCGTCTCGCCCCAATTAGTGTCTGTACGGTAATTGATTAAATGGTCGGCACCCAGCGCTTCTAGGCGCGCTAGTTTTTCATCACTGGACGAAGTGGCAATCACCTGTGCACCGGCCAACTTGGCAAACTGCAAAGCAAACACTGACACCCCACCACTGCCTTGTACCAATACGGTATCACCCGGCTTAACTGCATCATCAGCAAACAAGGCTCGCCAAGCGGTCAAACCGGCGGTGGTCAAAGTTGCTGCCTCAGCATGACTGTAGCCCTGTGGCGCCAGCGTAAAGGATGTGGCGGGCGCGGTCACTTGTTCCCGCGCATAGCCATCCACACCGTCGCCAGGTACTGCGCCAAAGCCTTCTTCTTGGGCCTCGCCATCCAACCAGTTGGGGAAAAAGGTACTGACCACATGATCACCCACCGCGAACTCAGTCACTCCTTCACCCACTGCAATCACCTCTCCGGCACCATCGGCCATGGGAATGCGGTCTTCACTGGGACCCCACAGACCGCTGACTACCGCAAAATCATGGTAGTTCAGTGAGCTGGCATGCAAGCGCACTTTAATTTCCGCAAAGCCCGGTGCCGGTGCTGCACTGCTGCCGACGGTCACGCGATCATAGCCGCCACCGCTTTGTACAATAATAGTTTTATTACTCATAGGTTCTCCATAGATGACTGTCTTATTAATTTCTAATATAACGAAGTATTCAAGTTTTAACCTGCCCGCTGTATCGCCGGCATGGCCGACTGCTGCACGGGGTGCTTGCACGTCGCTTCAAAGCTGGTTTGAAAATCCGTAGGAGCGGGTCATACCCGCGATTATGCAACAGCCCAATCGCCGATATAGCCGGCTCTTACACGGGGTGTTTGTACGCCGCTCCAATGCAGATTTGAAAATCTGTAGGAGAGCGCCATGCGCTCGATTCACGAACACCATATAGTGTTGTACCCGCCAATACCCTGTAATCGCCGGTATGACCCGCTTCTACAATTCCACCCAGCTCCCTATAAAAGCTGATGGCCTGCTGGCAATACACTAAGCCTTTGCAACACTAATAAAACCTTATAATTCCAGCTAAACTCAAAGCATCAACTACTCGTTGGAGGGCGCTCACCATGACCAGCCACAACCATACCAATGGACACCTCGATGCACAGGGTTTATTACACCCTGACTTAGACCAGCACAGCCTAGAGGATCTGGCAGCAATAATTTCCCAACACGCTCTGGTTGATGAAAACAGCTTTATGGACCAGCTGGTTAAATTGGTTAATCACTCCACCGAAGATATCACACGCATTAAGCAACACACCGCTGCACTGGTTAAAGATGTGCGCCAGCAAGCTGATGCGGTGGATAATATTGATTTGCTGCTCCAGCAATACAGTTTAGACACCCATGAAGGGGTGCAGTTAATGTGCCTTGCCGAAGCCTTATTACGGGTGCCTGACCGCGCCACCGCTGATGCGCTGATTCGTGACAAGCTCTCGGTAGCGGACTGGAAACAGCACCTTGGTGAAAGCAGTTCTTTCTTAGTGAACGCCTCCACTTGGGGGCTGTTACTGACCGGAAAACTGGTCAGCTTAGATTCTCACCATCAGCAAGCTGTTCCGGTACTTAACCAACTGGTGAAGCGCCTTGGCGAACCTATGATTCGCAGCGCCATGGCACAAGCCATGAAAATCATGGGCCATGAGTTTGTACTGGGTCGCACCCTTGGCGAAGCCCTAAACAAAGCTAAACCGCTATTTAAGCAAGGCTTCACCTATTCCTTTGACATGCTCGGCGAAGCAGCCCGTACCGCGGTCGATGCTCAACACTATTTCACTGCCTACCTTGCAGCCATCGAACAACTGGGTGCAAAAGGCGCCAAGCTGGCCGGTGATGCGCCAGCCCCTTCCATTTCCATTAAGCTTTCGGCCTTACATCCACGTTACGAGGCAAGTCAGCGCCAGCGTATTTTGCAAGAGCTCACTGCCAGCCTTGGCCGACTCACCCAGCGCGCCCGTGAACTTGAGGTTGCTGTGACCATTGACGCCGAAGAAGCCGACCGCTTAGAGCTGTCACTGGAAGTCTTTGCCGCTGTGTATAGCAGCTCTGCAGTCAAAGGCTGGGGTGGTTTTGGTTTGGTTTTACAAACCTACTCAAAACGCGCTCTGCCAGTATTGCATTGGTTGATTAAACTGGCTGAGCAACAGGGCGATGAAATCCCCGTGCGCTTGGTCAAAGGCGCTTACTGGGATACTGAAATCAAACATGCGCAAGTGCTGGGCCTGGATGGATACCCGGTTTACACCCGCAAAGCCAATACTGATTTAGCCTATTTGGCCTGCTCCCGTTTGGCCCTTTCGGAGCTTGCCAAGGGGCGTATTCTGCCACAGTTTGCCACCCATAACGCCCACACCCTGTGCAGCCTGTTGGATATGGCCGGTGATCAGCCCATTGAGTTTCAACGCCTGCACGGCATGGGCGAAGCGCTTTATCAACAAACGCTGCAACGCGCCCCTAAAGGGAGCTACTGCCGTATTTACGCCCCAGTGGGTGCCCATAAAGATTTGCTGCCTTACCTGGTTCGACGCTTACTGGAAAACGGTGCCAACTCCTCCTTTGTCCATCAACTGGTGGATAAAAAAGTGCCCATTGAGCGCTTAGCCGCTCACCCACTGGAGTTGCTAGCCAACACACAAAGCTGGGCCAACCCCAAAATTCCACTGCCCGTGGACCTCTATGGTGCACAGCGCAGGAATTCCCGCGGGTTGAATTTAAATATCAATGCACAACTTAATCCTCTGCTTAAAGACATCCAGAGCTATGACACTCACCGCTGGTCGGGTCGGCCTTGGTTGGCTGAGTCCATTGCTGACACTGCAGGAGCGACCACACCGATTTTTAGTCCCTTTGACCAAGGACAACAGGTGGGCGACATGCGCTGGACCACCCCAGAGCAAGTCGCGGCTGCCTTAGCCGCTGCCGAAGCTGCTTTTCCACGCTGGAATGCCACCCCTGTCAAAGAACGCGCAGCCTGCCTCTATAAAGTGGCTGATTTATTAGAAGAACACATGTCGGAGCTGATCGCCCTGTGTGCCAGAGAAGCGGGCAAGCAATTGGCCGATGGCATCGCTGAAGTGCGTGAAGCGGTGGATTTTTGCCGCTATTACGCCCAGCAGGCAGAAGAAAAATTCAGCAAACCCCAAGTCATGCCCGGCCCCACCGGTGAATCCAATGAGCTGTTGTTAACCGGCCGCGGGGTGTTTGTCACCATCAGTCCGTGGAACTTCCCAGTGGCTATTTTTCTTGGGCAAACCCTTGCTGCGCTAGTGACCGGTAATACCGTGCTAGCCAAGCCTGCGGAACACACCTCACTGCTGGCCAGTCGCTGCATGGAGCTCATTTATCAAGCCGGCATCCCCCGTGACGCTGTGCAACTGCTGCCCGGTAAAGGTGCTGAACTGGGCCCACTGCTGACCAGCGACCCGCGCGTTGCCGGGGTGGCCTTTACTGGCTCCACCGCCACCGCGCAGGCGATTAACCGCTCACTGGCGGCGCGGGATAACGCACCGCTGGCCACTTTAATTGCTGAAACCGGCGGGCAAAATGCCATGATTGTGGATTCAACCGCCCTACCGGAACAGGTGGTCGCCGACATTATTGAATCCTCGTTTACCAGCGCTGGGCAACGCTGCTCAGCGCTACGCATTCTGTTTATTCAAGAAGATATTGCTGAGCGTGTACTGGACGTACTCAGCGGCGCCATGGCCGAGCTGCAACTGGGCGACCCTCGCGACCCAGCCACTGATGTGGGGCCGGTGATCAGCGCACAAGCCATGCACAAGCTTAACCGGCACATTGACAAATTCCGTGAGCAAGGCCGCCTGCTGGGTGAGACTGTGCTTACTGATGCTCTCAAAACAGGTTTTTTTGTTGCCCCAGTGGCCCTTAAACTTGACAGTGTGGACGAGCTGGAAAGCGAGCAATTTGGCCCTATTTTGCACACCATCACCTACTCATCGACGGACATTGATCAAGTGATTGCCAGTATCAATGGCACCGGTTACGGGCTGACCTGTGGCATTCAAAGCCGTAACGAACACTTTGCCGCGAATTTAGCCAGCCAACTTAGGGTTGGCAATTTGTACGTCAACCGCAATACAATTGGCGCGGTGGTGGGTGTCCAACCCTTTGGGGGCATGGGCCTGTCTGGGACAGGCCCAAAAGCAGGCGGCCCACATTATTTACTACGCTTTGCTAGCGAACACACACGTACTATTAACACTGCGGCGATTGGCGGTAACGCCGGTTTGCTTGCTCAGTCAGACGAAGCTACGCTGCCAACAACAGCACAACAGGAATGGAATAATGATCGCAAATAACAGTGTCGTGGGATGGAGTTTTATTGTTTATATTGGCGTGATGCTCATCATCGGCTGGGTTGCTTTTCAACGCACCCAGGATTTAGCTGACTATATTCTAGGCGGTCGCAGCTTAGGCCCTTGGAGTTCTGCACTGTCGGCCAGTGCCTCGGACATGTCCGGTTGGTTATTGCTGGGCCTGCCCGGCGCTGCTTATGTGTCTGGTTTAAGCGCCAGCTGGATTGCCATCGGCTTACTGGCCGGTACTTGGTTAAACTGGCTGTTTATGGCGCCACGACTGCGCATCTACACCTTTAAAGCCAATAATTCACTCACCCTGCCCGAGTTTTTAGAAAAACGCTTCCGCGACCCAAGCAATATGCTGCGGGTGGTTTCGGCACTGTTTATTTTGCTGTTCTTCCTTTTTTACACCTCCTCCGGATTGGTCGCGGCAGGCAAGCTGTTTGAAACTGTGTTTAGCTTGGACTATAAAGTCGCCGTGTTATTGGGCACTTTAGCGGTGATGTCCTACACCATGTTTGGTGGTTTCTTGGCGGTGTCTTGGACTGACTTACTGCAAGGCTTACTGATGGCCGCAACCTTGGCCATAGTGCCACTGTGGGCCATGGGTGAATTGGGCGGGGTGAATGCAACCTTTAGCAGTATCCATGAGCTTAATCCCAGTCTATTGACTTGGTTCAGTGACGCTGAAGGTCAAGCCTTAAGCGCCATCGGTATTATTAGCGCCCTAGCTTGGGGCCTAGGTTACTTTGGCCAACCGCACATTCTGGCGCGCTTTGCAGCCATTAAATCCCATAAAAATATCCCCACCGCACGCCGCATTGCAGTGAGCTGGAGTGCCCTTACCCTGACCTGTGCCATGCTGATTGGACTGATTGGCAGTGTCTTTATTGAAGGCGGTTTGGGTGACGGTGAGACCATTTTTATGTACATGGTCAACGCCCTGTTCCACCCGTTAATTGCCGGCATTCTGTTATCCGCCATTCTGGCCGCCATTATGTCCACAGCTGACTCCCAGCTCTTGGTGTCATCCTCTGCATTAACCGAGGACTTCTATAAATCGTTATTTCGCAAGGATGCCAGTCAAAAAGAACTGGTCCGAGTGGGTCGTTTAACCGTAGTGGTCATCGCTTTTGCCGCCATGCTGCTGGCCTTTAATGAAAACAGTACTGTGCTGGATTTAGTGTCTTATGCATGGGCTGGCTTTGGTGGCACCTTTGGCCCTGTTCTGCTGCTGTCGCTGTTCTGGAAGCGTGCCACCGCACTGGGCGCCATGGCGGGTATCGTAGTGGGCGGTGTTACTGTGGTGGTCTGGGCCAATATGAGCGGTGGGATTTTTGAGCTGTACGAAATTCTACCGGGCTTTATTCTTGCCGGTCTCGCGATGATTGTGATGAGCTTACTAAGCCCCGAACCCAGCGCAGAAATACAACAAGAGTTCGATGCCGTCGTGAAAGAAGCCCGCAATTAATCGAGCCTCCGCACTCATAACAGCGTTTAAATACACAGGCCATTAACAATACAAAAAAGCCCCAGCTCTCAAAAGAGGACTGGGGCTTTTTCTTAGCCATTAAGTTAAGGGTTACGCTTTAAGCTTGGCGGCAATTTGTGCAACATGCTTACCCTGATGACGGGCAATGGTTAACTCGCGCTCATCGGGTTGGCGTGAGCCATCACCACCGGCAATGGTTCCTGCACCGTAAGGTGAACCCGCACTGACCTGCGAGATATCAAATAACTCTGGGGTGGTATAGCCAATGGGCACAATGATCATGCCGTGGTGCGCTAAGGTGGTCCAGGTCGAGGTGATGGTCATCTCTTCACCGCCACCGGTACCAGTTGAGGTAAACACACTGGCCACTTTACCGGCTAAAGCGCCTTTGGCCCACAGACCGCCAGTCTGGTCGAAGAAGTTGCGCATCTGTCCGCTCATATTACCGAAACGGGTGGGTGTACCCACGATAATGGCATCGTAGTCTGCCAGTTCAGCGGGCGTTGCCACAGCTGCTGCTTGATCAGTCTTACCGCCAGCGTTTTTGAACACTTCAGCATCCATGGTTTCTGGTACACGCTTAACCGTAACCTCTACACCGGCAACACTGCGGGCACCTTCAGCAACGGCATTAGCCATGGTTTCAACATGTCCGTACATGGAGTGATAAAGAACCAATACTTTAGTCATAACTTTTCCTCTTAAATAAAATTTATTGCGTCTCTTGTGTCGCTCTATCAGGCGAATCAATCGCCAAGTATTCCCTAAGGAACCATCTACCTCGGCATCCAGCTTACCTATCTTAAAACACTGAATACTGAATTTATTGGGCCAACAGGCTTACGCCACATCCACTAAGACCACTTCACTGTCTTGCTGGGCAGTCACCTGCAATTCCCGTTCATCTTTAATGGCCACCCCATCTCCAGCTGACGCTGTCACAGCATTGACCTCAATTTGTCCGCTGGCAGGAACTAAATACACCTTACGGCCCGCAGCAATGGAGTAGTGCGCAGTTTGACCTGCCTTTAAGGTGGTGGCTGCCAAGCGGGCATCGGCACGGATCGGCAAAGCCTCAGTATCTCCGGGCAAACCACTGGCTAAAGTCACAAAAGCACCCACCCGTGCTGCTTTAGGAAAGGGTTTAGTACCCCAGCTCGGCGGCAAGCCTTGCTGATTGGGCATAATCCAAATCTGGAAAATCTGCGTGGGCTCATCTTCTTCATTCATCTCGCTGTGGGCAATGCCAGTACCCGCACTCATCACCTGCACATCACCGGCTACAGTGCGACCGCGATTACCGAGATTGTCCTCATGGGTAATGGCACCTTTACGCACATAGGTAATGATTTCCATATCTCGGTGTGGGTGCGCTGGAAAACCTGAACGGGGAGCGATGGTGTCATCATTCCACACTCTCAGGTCGCCCCAATGCATGCGCTTGGGATCATAATAATTGGCGAATGAAAAATGGTGCCGGGTATCCAGCCAGCCATGCTGAGCGCCACCGAGTTGTTGATAAGGTCGTACTTCAATCATTGCAGAGCCTCCTGTTGAATTGGGTTCATTGCTGTCAGGCACTTCTTGATTAGGGAATCAACACAATCTTTTCTGAACCGCCCGCGCTGACCTTATGGTAAGCGGCCAGTGCCTCAGTTAATGGCAGTTCGATAAAGCCTTCTGGGGCTGGTAAACCTCCGTCAAAAGCCGCACCAATCTGGGTCAGCATCTGCGCGCAGTCCTCTAAACTGTAGAGCAGTGAGTTCACCCCAACAATGGAGCCGCCACGGCGGTACAGATTTAAAGATGACAGGCTGATCACGCCATCTTTAGGTGCAGCAATCACTGCAATGCGGCCAAAGGTATCTAAGCTATCCACTGCCGCAGCCAACCAAAAACCGGTGGTTTCAAAAATCACTTCTGGTGTGTGTCCAGCAAAATGCTCGCGCGCTTGTTCAGGCAGCTGCTCAGCATCTGCAAGCTGAAAAGCCTTAATCCCTTGGGCTTGTAGACCTTGCACAACTTCAGCACGACGCGCTGCCACTACCACTTCAGCGCCGCGAGCTTGAGCTAGCACTTGCGCTGCGCGTGCCACTGCACCGGCACCGATAATTAGAAAGCGGGTGCCCGTGGTAACTTGACTGCGCTCAAGGGCATCCCAGGCAGTAATAAAAGGCACACCACAGGTGGCCGCTTGAGCGAAAGTGAGGGACTCAGGTAACAATGCCACCGCATTGGCTGGCACCACCACATATTGCGCGTGGCAACCATCCTGATAAAAACCAAAGCCTTTTCCGGTGCCGCCCCACACTGCTTTACCTAGCAGTTGCTCTGGCCCTTCTAGCACCACTCCAGCAAAATCTCGGCCGGGAATGCGTGGCGTGGTGGTGTAAGGAAACAGCCCCTGCACGTTCTTAATATCACTGGGATTGACCCCAGTGGCCCGCACTTCAATCAATACTTCACCGGCCTGAGCCACGGGTTTAGGCAGTTGCCGTACCTGTAATGCGGCTAAAGAACCTGTTGCTGACAATTGTAACGCTTGCATATAAGACCTCTTGCACAAGGGTTAAGTATTTGCCCTAGACAGCTGATACGCCGGCTGCCCAATCGTTACGCACTGCAATCATTACCCGCGACCGTGGGCGCTATTCAAATCAAGCACTGGGCCGGCAGGTACCACACCGGTGGGGTTGATAGTGCCGTGACTGCGGTAATAATGATCTTTAATGTGCTGCATATTCACTGTGCTCGCCACCTGCGGCCACTGATACAGCTCACGCATATAACCTGCAAGGTTTGGATAGTCTTCGATCTGTTTGAGGTTGCACTTAAAGTGGCCGTGATAAACCGCATCAAAACGAATCAGCGTAGTAAATAAACGCCAGTCAGCTTCGGTAATCTGCTCGCCGACTAAGTAACGTTGCTTCGACAGGCGATGTTCCAGCTCATCCAGCGCCTCAAACAACGGAAATACTGCGAGTTCATAGGCTTTTTGCGTGGTTGCAAAACCAGCCTTGTAGACACCGTTATTGATGTTGTCGTAAACATGCGCGTTTATGCTATCAATCTCTTCGCGCAAAGCTTCTGGGTAATAATCGCCCTGCTTAGCACCAATGCCGTCAAAGGCACTGTTAAACATGCGGATAATTTCCGATGACTCATTGCTCACCATGACATTGTGTTTTTTATCCCATAACACTGGGATGGTGACCCGACCGCTGTAGTTTGGGTCAGCTTGAGTGTAAATCTGGTGCATGTAATCTGCTTGAAAGATTGGATCTGCTACTACACCCTCACCTTCGGCAAAGGTCCAGCCATGCTCAGCCATTAGCGGGTGCACCACTGATACTGAAATCATCGACTCCAGTCCTTTCAACTTACGAAAGATCAGCGTTCGGTGTGCCCAAGGACAGGCGAGAGAAACGTATAAATGGTAACGGTCTGCCTCAGCTTTAAAGCCTGCTTCACCGCTCGGGCCAGCGCTGCCATCAGCAGTCACCCAGTTGCGAAATTGTGATTCGCTGCGGGCGAATTTACCGTCATTTGAGTCTGTGTCATACCATTGGTCAACCCATTGACCGTCTACTAATAAGCCCATAATGGAGCCTCCATGTGTTTTGTTATGTGCTGCACGAGAGACGATTATTTATCTAACGTGCCTGTAATTATTCTGGTTGCGTGATACGCTCTATCATTGACTTCAAACAAGATCGCATCAGTTTTGCTGTTCGATGTAATTACTATACTAGCTAGGCCCGTCAGTTAATAACGGAATGTTTTGACTCTTATGATCAAAAATACTGAACTATGACTTCACTCATTACTTTAGAGGCGCTACAAACCCTGGACGCCATTGAGCGTCGACAGAGTTTTGCCGCCGCAGCAGAGGAGCTGCACCGTGTGCCATCAGCGGTGTCTTATACCATCAATAAACTGGAAGAAGACCTTGGTGTTACGCTCTTTGATCGCAGCAAACGCCGAGCAGAACTCACCGCAACCGGTCGCTTAGTACTGGAACAGGGGCGGCATATTCTAAAAGCTGCAGAAGAACTCAGTGCACTGGCACGCCAAGCGGCCGATGGTTGGGAAGCAGAGCTGCGCATCTGCATTGAAAGTGTGCTGCGCAGTGACGCTATTTACGATCTCATCAAGGAATTCCAACAGATCCAACCGAAAACTGAGATACGACTCAGCGAAGAAGTGCTGAGCGGCAGCTGGGATGCGCTGAGCGATGACCGCTGTGATCTGGTGATAGGCGCAGAAGGCGCGCCGCCAGGTCCCGGTTATGCTCAGCACGCTTTGGGTGGCGTGATTTTTGAGTTTGCAGTTGCTGCCGGCCACCCGCTGAGCGAGTTGCCCAGCCCCCTCCCCGCCAGCGCCATCCTCGATTATCCTGTGGTGATCGTAGCCGACAGCTCAAAACGTTTACCGACCCGTTCCGCTGGCTTACTGGATGGCCGCAGTCGCATTTATGTGCCCAGCATCGAGCATAAAATAGTCGCTCAATGCAAAGGGCTTGGCGTTGGCTACTTGCCGCGCCACCGCATCCTGCAAGAACTGGCTGCAGGACAGTTAAATATTTTAACCTTAGATACGCCACGACCGCCGGTAGAGATTTCTGTTGCTTGGCAGCGCAGCAATACCGGCAAAGCACTTAAGTGGTTTGTTGAGCGCCTCAAGCAGATGCAATTTGATTCAGTGCATGGTGGGTTGATTGAGACACTATAGCCAACGCGCTATTGGAGAGTGCCGCATTTAATTGTGCGCTATTTGAATTACTGTTTAGCGTTATTCAAGAAAATGCGCGATACAGCTCACATTCAACATGCGCCCTGTTCTGCATACTTCATTGTCGGCCTTAAAAAAAGCGACCTACAAAAACGTTGAGTTTATTTAGTCTTGTCTTGACGCTGCAAGTCAGTTTCAGCTGGACGGGTCACGGCAATATTCAACGCTGCTTCAAAACCATCACTCTGCCCTGTTGCCGGAGAACCTAGGGTCAGCTTAATACCTGCACCACTACTGATGGCATCAACAATCGCCAAACCAATCCCGGAGCCAAGGCTTTTTGTGTCTGAGCGCACAAAGCGCTGGCGCACTAAAGCAAGTTTCTCCGGCGCTACTAACTCGCCGCCATTCACCACTCGCAACAGCCCACTCTCGCTCAGACTGACTTTTATCGGCTGATTAACTGCCCCGTGCTTAAGTGCATTGTCAATAAGGTTACGCGCCAAAATGGCAAACGCATCAGGATCTAGCAGTGACAGCACAGGCTTATCCGGTAAATATAACTCAAGACGCTCCGGCGCTTGGCGCTGATAGTCACCGGCAACCATCTGCAATATGGGCGACAAGTCACTGCTCTGTTCTGCCAGCACGCTGCCACCCTCGGCTTTAGCCAGCTCTAGAAGCTTTTCTGACAGTCTCGATAAACTGCGCAACGCCGATTCTATTTCTTTGGCTTGCGCTTTAACCTGCACGTCTTCAGTGCGTCCCTGTAACCGTTGCAGTTTTGCTAAAGCCGTTGCCAAGGGGGTGCGCAATTCATGGGCACTATTGGCGGTAAAGCTACGCTCCGCCTCAAGGCTGCGGCGCAAGCGCTCTAAGAGATGGTTCATTGCGTTGACCAGCGGCACAAACTCTTGCGGTAGCTGCTCGACAACTACTGCAGATAAATCACCCGCGCCACGCGCTTCGATTGATTTTTGCAGCACCACCACTCTGTGCAACGCACGCCTGATCAACCACCACACGCCCAGTAAACTCACCGGAATCAACAGTAGCAAGGGCACGAGTAAGGCAAGAACAATCTCCAACACAGCTTCACGCCGCTGCGCCAAGGGTTCAGCCACTTCAATATAAATGCTCCCACTCACCGCAGCAGCACCATAAAACCGATGGTGTGCCGTTGTTGAAAAGCCTTCACGGGGTTGCAGACCAAAAATACTGGGATCAACATCATGGGATTTTAGCAACAGCTCACCGGATGGCTTACGCACCAAGTAAGTCAGGTACTCATCATGCTCTTGCAAAAGCGGTGCTCGCTGCGAGCCAGTATCGCTTTCTCGGCTGAGTATTTCCGTGACTGCCAACGGCAAAATACGTTGCGCGGTTTCTGCCAGCGAACTGTCAAACAGCGCATTCATTTTATACTGAGTGAGCAGCCCTGCAGCAATAACTCCCAGCAACCACAGCACAGTTACCCCGACTGCCAGTGAGCGACCCAGGGTTTTCTGCAAACTGGTTCGACTGACCATTGGCTTACTGCTCATAGGCACCCAGCCGATAACCCATACCTCTGACTGTCACAATCACCTCGCGACCCAGCTTTTTGCGTAGCCGACTGATATACACTTCGATGGTATTGCTCTCAATTTCCGCACCAAATTCATACAAGCGATCCTCCAGTTGCGCGCGGGACAGCAGCATGCTTGGCCGCTGCAAAAAAACTTCGAGTAACGCCCACTCCCGTGCGGTAAGGTCCAACGCTTGACCATCGCGACTGACTCGATGCTCAGTGAGATCCACTTCTAAGTCACCAAACTGCAGCAATGGATTGGGGTTACCCCGATAACGGCGCGCCACCGCAGCCACTCGGGCAGACAATTCGGATAAATCAAAAGGTTTAACCAGATAATCATCGGCACCGGCATTCAGTCCTGCAATTCGGTCCGACACTTGATCCTTCGCAGTTAAAATAATCACCGGCGTTGTATCACCAGCGTTGCGCAGCTTTTTCAAAAAACTCAAACCATGACCATCCGGCAACATCAAATCAAGCAGGATCAGATTGTAGGTGGTGGACTTCACGCTGGCTTCAGCAAAGTTAAGGTTTTGCACCCAATCCACCGCATGACCATCATCACTGATCTGGTCACGTACCGCTTCACCCAGCCCTGCCGTATCTTCAACTAAGAGTACCCGCATCGCGCACCTTCCTTCTCAGGGGAGAGCAGCACTGAATCATTATCTGAGTTGCCAGGCCAACTCTGCCTCGCCCTGCTTTCTTCAGCAACACTATTCAGCGCTTGCTTAAACATCTGTCAAAGATACTACAGCCAAAAGCTGACAACAGTCTGAACCACACAACTTTGCTGTTTAGCAATTATTTACCCATCTCTTCAGGTTGCTGTCAGGTACACGGCTTAAGGTTATAGACACAAACCCAGAGGAGACATGCCATGAATATCAAACCTATTGCGCTGAGCCTTTCATTACTGGTGATTAGCGCCAGCGCTTTGGCCGACGACGATGACTGCACCGACCCAGTTGCCCAGTGGCAGCCACGCGAGAATCTGCGTCAACAGTTGGAAGATCAAGGCTGGACAGTGCAGCGCATCAAAGTGGATGACGGTTGCTACGAAGTTAAAGGACTGGATGCCGATGGCCACCGTGTCAAAGCTGAGTACTCGCCTACCTCACTTAACTTGATGGAAATTAAAATCAAAATAAACCGAGAGGAGCTCAGTGATGGCGACGACTTTCGTCACCGCCTAGAACCCTACAGCAAACCACTCAACAGCGCAGCATCCAACCAAGAGCAGAAGTCACGCCAAAAGACGTCAAAACGCCGTCCAAGAGTGACCATTGAGTAGCAGCTAAGTGGCTGCTGCTGCCGCCACCCGCTGCTGTCATCCTTTACGGAGAAAACACCATGAAAAAGCTTCTATGTGCACTCGGCCTCGCAACTGCGATTGCCTTACCCGCTCAAGCACAGGCGCGGGAAGTTACCTTTACCACACAGCTGAATGAGTACGGTGGTGATGGCGCTTACTTAGCGCTCTACCTCACCGATCAGACCGGAAAATACCAGCAGACCCTGTGGATTGCCGGCGAGAAAAGCAAGTATTACAAACACTTACGTGACTGGGCCCGTGGCAGCGGCCTGCAGCGGGCCGAATACGATGGTTTAAGCGGTGCCAGCGTCACCAGCGGCCGCACCTTAAAAGTCACCCTCGAGCTGGAGGACGCCTTAATCGATTCAGGTTACCAAGTTCGTGTGGACAGCGCAGTTGAGGATATGCGTGACAATCGCGCCGATGTGGTGGTGCCATTAACCACAGAAGGCTCTGGCAAGTCCGTATCGGGTCGTGGTTATGTGCGCTCTTTTGTCTACGACCTTCAGTAATTAACGGGAGTTCAACCTATGTTACGCAAGCTGCATGGTTTACCGGGGTTATTCGCTGCACTATTACTGTCAGTGCTGGCGACCTCTGGCGCAGTGCTATCCATTGCGCCAGCACTGGAGCGCTCTGCCGCGACCGTCTCGGCTGCCGGTGAACTCAGCGTTGCTGAGCTGGCCGAGCGTATCCTGGCCAACTACCCCAGCACCGAGCAAATCAAACGCTCGGCCGCCGGCGAAATAATTGTTTATCACAACAAGGATGGCCAACCCGCTGCCGTCTTAGTTAACCCGATTAGCGGTGCCGCCATTGCTGTCTATCAACCTGCCAGCTGGGTGCGCTGGGTAAAAAACTTGCACCGCTCCTTTTTGCTGGGCGACTCAGGTCGCATGCTAGCTGGGGTTTTAGCAGCGCTAATGGTATTGATCTGCTTGTCCGGAACCTTCCTACTGGTGCGCCGTTTGGGCGGTTGGAGGGCGATTCTGCATCCTATTGCAGGCTCTGGCAGGCAAAGAATCCATGCTGAGTTAGCCCGTTTTGCAGTGATCGGCTTGCTCCTTTCAGCACTGACCGGCAGTTATATGTCAGCGGTACGCTTTGAGCTTTTAGCAGAAGCGAGCCAAAGCGAACCACTCTTTCCAGAGCATGTTTCAGGAGGTGCACCCGCTGCGGTAGGTTCATTACATGCGCTCAAGAACTTGGATGTCAACCAGCTCCGTGAACTGGTCTTCCCCTACCCCAATGACCCGAGCGATGTGTACTCTCTGAACATCAAGCAAGGTGCTGGATTCGTTGATCAGTCCAGCGGCGAACTGCTGCAGTTTCAGCTGCGCTCTACCAACAGTCAATTTCAGCACTGGATGACCATCCTACATACCGGTGAGGGTCTCTGGTGGCTTGCTCTTATTCTCGGTTTGGCAGCGCTCACAGTGCCGGTGCTGGGATTTACTGGCGTACAAATCTGGTGGCAACGTCGCTCATCAACCATGGATCCTATAAAAAGCGTCAGCCCTGCAACAGCTGATAGCGTGATTCTGGTGGGTTCCGAAGGCAATACCACTTGGGGTTTTGCGCAAGACTTGCACAAGCAACTGAATCAAGCCGGCAAAAAAGTACACTGCGCGCCCATGAATGACCTCGCAGCGCACTACCCGCACGCCGCAACCCTGTTTGTTTTAACCTCAACCTATGGCGACGGTGACGCACCCGCTTCGGCCAGTCGGTTTATCGCGCAGCTGGAAACCTTCCAAGCGGATAATTCGCTGCAATTTGCAGTGCTAGGTTTTGGCGATCAACAGTTTCCGAAATTCTGCCAGTATGCAGTGGATGTGGACAGTGCTCTGAGCAACAAAGGCCTGCAGCGCCTGCATCCGCTTACCCGTATTAATCGTTGCTCGGCTACAGAGTTTCGCCATTGGGGTGAAGCTATTAGCCAACAGCTGGAGCTTGCTCTGGCACTGACCCATAATCCCGCACCGGGGAAGACTACAGAGTTCGAGCTGGTTGAGCGTGCCGATTATGGCGTTGCGGTGAATGCACCAACCAGTATTTTGCGCTTCAAACCAATAAAAATTCATCGAAGTCTGTGGCAAATCCTAACTTTTCGAAACCGACAACACGCGCCGAGCTTCGAAGCAGGCGACTTATTTGGCGTTACCCCGCCTAAGGGTCATAGCCCCCGCTTATACTCGCTGGCGTCATCCTCTTCTGATGGACAGTTGGAAATCTGTGTACGCAAACAGGTCAATGGATTGTGCTCAAGTTATTTACACAGCCTGCAACCTGGGCACCGCATTGCTGGCTTTATCCAGCGTAACCCCGGCTTTCGTCCAGGCGGAGGCGCTCAGCCGATTATTTTGGTTGGTGCCGGCGCAGGCATTGGTCCACTGGCCGGTTTTATCCGTAAAAACACCGCGCGCAACCCCATGTATTTGTACTGGGGCGGCCGTAACCCACAGTCGGATTTTCTTTATGAGCCAGAGCTTAACCACTACCTCTCTGACCAGCGCCTGTCGGGATTAAATACTGCTTTCTCACGGACTGCAGAAAAAGCCTATGTGCAAGATGCCATCCTTGCCGATGCAGCCGCATTGCGCCAACTGATTGAAAAAGGTGCACAAGTGCTGGTCTGCGGTGGACAAGGTATGGCCACCTGCGTCAGTCAGGTGTTTGACACTGTTCTCAAGCCCTTACACATCAATGTCGATAACCTAAAAGCCGAAGGACGCTATTTGGAAGATGTGTATTGAGCAAACTAGGTGTTGCGCATGCTGCTTAATAGCACCGAGTCCTTTGTCTATATGATGAAGGTCAATAGCTCAGCAACCAGGCCATGCTACACTTTAGTCTAAAGCCTGAGCGTTAATTTATACTTAGAGTGGCTTTGTATTATGCCTTCTAAGCGGCTTTATATTTAGGAGTAGTATATGAAGAATTTAAAAAGATTAGTGACACCTTTTCTGGTGAGCATGTTAGCAATCTCGGTTAATTATGCGTTAGCGGCTGAGCAAGTGCCAAGCCAAGGAAAAAACCAAGCGCAAGCCCAGCAGCAAATTCAAAACCAGCGCATGGGGCAGAACCAGGGTATGCAGCAGGGTCAAGGTCGTGGTATGGGCCAAGGCATGACTCAAGGTATGCGCACGGGTCAAAACCAAATGCCCGCCTTTGCTGACTTTGACCTGAACAATGACGGCAAGATCAGCGAAGAGGAGTTTACTGAAGCACGCACCGCAAGAATCAGCCAACGCGCTCAAGACGGACGCCAAATGCGCGGTCTCGTCGATGCCACTTCATTTGCCGAGATCGACACTAACAATGACGGTTTTATCTCTCCAGAAGAGTTTGCCGCAGCCAAGGCGCTGCACCAGCA
>Ga0079226_10000589_pt1 | contig 26004 bp, 22 predicted proteins | sample Poulit2014_FD_76345 | JGI IMG/M metagenome (GOLD analysis project Ga0079226, IMG submission 76345) | Agricultural soil microbial communities from Georgia to study Nitrogen management - Poultry litter 2014 | ecosystem: Environmental > Terrestrial > Soil > Agricultural land | place: USA: Georgia...
CTTGCGCAGCTTCTTCGCGTACTTCTGGGTCGCTTCGTTCGACTTCTCGCTCTTCACCTGCTCCTTGAGCTGGGGGCGCATCTCGTCGAGCGGGGGCACCTCTTGGTCCTGTCCGCCCTGCTGGGCCATCTGCTCCCGCTGGGTCTTCGCCTGCTGATAGGCCTGACCGATCTCCTCGCCGCTGACGTCGAACTCGCCGTACTCGTCGTCGATGAGCCCTTCGATCTTCAGCTGGTTCTTCAGCTCCGCACGGACCTTCTTCTCGTCCATGCCCTGGTCCTTCATGGCCTTGAGGAAGTCCTTCTCGCTCATCTGACCGGCCTCGGCAGACTCCTTGAGACCCTTGTCGATGTCCTTGTCCGTCACCGAGATCTTGCGTTCATCGGCTTCCTGGACGAGCACTTCGGTGCTTACGAGGTTCTCGGCGGTCTGCTTCTTCAGGCCCTCCTCGTCGACCGGTTGCCCCGACTGCTGGGCCTGCATCTGCATCTGCATGTACTGGGTCTCGAAGAGGGGAACGAAGTCGGCCTTCGTGATCTTCTCACCGTTGACCTCGGCGACCACCTCGGGGATGTCCTGCGTGTTCGGCTTGCCCTGTTGGGCCTGGTCAGCAGGGTCGGAGCCGGGCGACTGCTCGGCAGCAGCCGATGACTCCTGCGGGTTCGCATCGTCGCCCTGACCTGCGCATGCGGCCAGCGCCACGACGGTCACGGACATGGTCAGGCCCAGCAGCCACCGGTTCGTTCGCACAATCACTCCTGCTCATCAGTTACAGCCTGCCAGGCTAACAGCGGCTGCTGCCCGAAGCATGTGTGGAGTATGAGTATCGCTTGGCAGGGCCGGTTGCGCTGATTCTGCCGAGCCGGACGGGGATGGTCTCTGCTTGGCCTATGGGTACGGCCGAAAGGGACTGACGGTGGGGCCGCCTCGGCGGGTACACTGCGTCTACCGGCAGGGCGCGGAGCGACGGATCCGCGTCAACGGCGGCGAAGGGAGATGGCCATGGAATCGACGTTTCGCGGGGTGTTCCTCACCTGTACCGACCCCGAGGCGACCGCCGCCTTCTACCGCGAGATCGCCGATCTTCCGCTGGAGACGGCAGGCGATGAGGACTATACGTATTTCGTCATCGACGCCGCCGGGGTCCAGATCGCCCTCCACGGCGCGGAGGCCTTCGCGGATTACTCCTTCCCGCCCGTGACCGGATCGAACCTCACCCATCTGTACTTCCGGATCCCCGACCAGGCGGAGTTCCTCGAACGGATCAAGGGCACCGGAGTCCCGATCGTCGCGGTCGACGACGTCGTGGTCACCGTCGAAGATCCCGACAGTCGGAAGGTCATGTTCGGTACGGCGTGAGGGTCAGGCCTGCGGGCAGGGCCGCCTCGGCATCGGTGGAACGACTGAACGGACAGAACCGTTGATGCCGTTGATCCGGTTGACTTATAATTGAGGTCAGCGAGTGAGGTGATCGGCATGAGTTCTCCAGCGGCGAGCTACGAGCCACGCAGCCGTCGTTCGGCACGTCGGGGGCGAAACGCGGCAGAGCTGCGACTGACCACGGATTCGGAGATCGATGAGTATGCGGTCGCGTTGGCAGCGGAGCTGAAGACGCAATTGAAAAGCCGTGGCGCTCACGGACTCATCGAAGTTCCAGTGCCCGGCGAGTTGGTGCGGCGGGGGATGGACGAGGTCGATGCGGGCAGCGAATCTCAGCGCTTCGCGATTGCCGACGGCGCGTTGGTCGACGTCGTCGGTCCTTCCTGGACAACGGGGAAGCTCCGCTCCGAACTCGGCGGAGTCTCGGCACAAGCTGTGAATCAGCGGCGCAGCCGTGGCAGCCTGCTCGGGCTGACGACCAGTGATGATGCGGTCGTCTATCCGATTTTCCAATTCGTTCGGCTCAATGGTCAGCTGAAGGTCAAGCGCGGATTGGCGCAGATGTTCAAGATCCTCAAGGACCAGGACGACTGGCACGTGGCTGTGCTTGTCAACACTCCTTCGCCTGAATTGGGTGGAAGGACTCCAGTCGAATGGGAACGGGAGCACGGGGAATCAGGAGAGCTTCGTAAGTTGGCTGAAAATATCCGCAAGGGAGCGCAGCGTCGGTGAACCGCTCGGCACAAGCACTTCGGAACGCACCGGAACCAGAAGCCTTTGACCGGTTGCCGCGAACATCGGTGGCCGGCCCCATGTTTCGAGAACATGAGGATAGACGCGATCCCGACCACGGGTGCTGGTGGTTTTCGGGCACGCCGGAAGGGCAGACCCCGGAAGGACGATTCGACCTGCCTTTGCCGGAGGGAACGTTCTATCTGGCCGAGACGGCAGTGGCGTCTGCGCTCGAGCGCTGTGGCCGCTACCTGGCGCAGCGAATGCCGATTCCGGTGACCGCGATCGAAAAGCGTGTTGTCAGTACAGTCATCGGGCGGGTGAATGGCCTCGGTGACTTCACGAACACTCGGTCAGTCGCTATTGGGGTGACGAGTGAGATCGGGACTGTCGATGACTATTCGCTGACAGCGACATGGGCGATTGGCGCCTCCAAGAACGGGATGTCCGGTGTGAAATACCATCCGAGGTTCAGCACCGGGCCCGACAGTGCATTTGCGCTGTTCGGCGCTGCCGGAGTGCACAGAGCGCCGGGGCTGTCGGTGACAGCAGTCAGAACACTCGCAGAAGTCCTGGCTGGAGAAGGAATCGTCCCACGGCTGATCCCGAGTGAGGCCGAAGCCGCCGTCGACGAGGCTGATGACATCGACTCACGGTGATCTCGTCAACGGAGCGCGCGAAATCGCTGTCCAGGGGGTCGGCGGTCAGACGGCGGTTTCGACTTTTTCGGAGGTCTCGACCACCTCGGCGGTGGAGTGATTCCGACGGATGAAGAGCACGATGACGGCCCCCGCCAAGGCGGCAACGGCACCGATGATGAAACAGGAGCGGAAGGCCTCCTCGGCGGGAATTCGGATTCCACCTGCGTCAAACGTCTGGCTGGTCAGGACGATCGCCATAACGGCGCCGGCGACAGTGGTGCCCATCGAACGCATGAGCGAGTTCACGCCGACACCAGCGCCGGCCTCTGAGGCGGGCGAGTTTTCGAGGATGAGCGTCGGCATGGCCGCGTAGCCGATGCCCACACCCGCCGAGGCGATGCAGGTGGCGACCATGAGCTGCCAGGGCTCACCGTCGAGGAAGACGGCGAAGACGTAGCCGCACGAGATGACGAAGGCCCCCAGCGCCAGGGTTGCACGACCGCCGAGAGCGGTGAGCAGGCGGCTCGAAATCGGGGTGAACACGAGCATCATCAGCCCGCCCGGTGCCATCCACAGACCGGCCTGAAGGATGGTCTGTCCGAGACCGTAGCCGACTTCGCTGGGCATCTGCAGCAGCTGCGGGACGACGATCGACTGGGCCATCATGCCGAAGCCGATGAGCAGTGCGGCGATGTTCGTCAACAGGATCGGACGTCTGACGGTGGTGCGCAGATCGACGAGCGGATGCGGATGGCGGACCTCAAAGAAGCCCCAGCCGATGAGGACGATGACGCCGCCGACGATCATCACCAGGGTCGACGGCGCGGTCCAGCCCCACTCATTGCCCTTCGATACACCGGCGAGGATGCCGACGATGCCGATGGCCAAGCCGATCGCGCCGAGCGCGTCGAATCCGGCACGGTCGACGGAGGCGACATGGGGCAGGGCGAAGGCCGAGAAGACGGTCATGAGCACGGCGAGGACGGTGGAGAGCCAGAACAGCATGTGCCAGTCGAAGTCCTGCGCGATCCACGCCGAGATCGGCAGTCCGAGGGCACCACCGACGCCGAGGGTGGCGCTGATGCCCGCGACGGCGGAGTTGCGCAGATGCGGCGGGGCGATCTCCCGGACGAAGCTGATCGCCACGGGGATGTAACCCATCGCCACGCCCTGGAGCGCGCGGCCGATGAGGATGGGCCCGATGGTGGAGAAGAGCGCACAGATGAGGGAGCCGACAGCGAGGATGATCGCCGAGGCGACGAGGATCGGTTTGCGACCGTAGATATCGGCCAATCGTCCGGAGACCGGCATAGCCACCCCGCCGGCCAGCAGGGTCGCGGTGACGACCCAGGAAGCATTGGCCGCCGTGGTGTCGAGCAGCCGCGGCAGCTCCGGTTGGATGGGGATGACCAGGGACTGCATGAGGGAGGCGCAGAGGCTGGAGAACCCGAGGACGAGGATGACGAGGATCGGCGCCGCGGCGGTCGGCGGTGCAGTGCTGATCGAGGCCGTCCCCGACGTCGTTGCGGTCGTCTGCCGGGCTTGAGGGTTCGGCGCGGTATCGGCCCGATGAGTCGGATCGGTCGCGGTGTTCTCGTGATTCTGCGCGTGGTCGTCCACGGTGGACTCGCTTCCTGGGGGAATGGGCTGCCGAAGCCCGATATGTAATCTACATATTCAATGTTTATGTAGAATACATACTTATGAACGACGAGCCAAATCCGAGCGACCGGCCGGTGAGACGGGGCGGGCACGACGAGCGTGCTCAACGCACCGCCACGGCCGGTCTGCCGCCGGACCGAAGGATGGCATCGCTCATCACGCACCTGGAGCGCCTGCGTCGGGCGCAGCTGAATCAGATGGATCTCGGCACGGCCGACCTGCGGATCCTGTGGATGTTCTCCGACGGCCGCTCCCGTACGCTCAAGCAGATCGCGCACGACCTCGGACTCGAACAGTCGACGGTCAATCGGCAGATCAATGCGGCTATCGCCGAGGGCCTGCTCCAGCGCACTCGCGCAGAAGGCAGCCCGGCGCAGCTGATCTCCCCGACAGATTGGGGGAGGCAGGCCTTCGATGACGACGTCGAGAAGTCCCTGGCAGCCCTGCAGACCGGATTGGATGCGCTGCAGGGGGATGCACTCGAATTCCTCGATGAGTTCACCCGCTTCGTTAACGCCTTCGACGCCGGGGTCCGGGCGACAGGCGACGTCGACTGATCCGACCGGGAGCCGACCCCGGGACCGTCGGACCGTCCCGGGATCGGGCCGAAGGCACTAGGTTGGGAGGCGACGAACGATCCGCGCTCGAACGATCCGATCCACGCCACGAGGAGCCCCGATGACCACCCCAGATTTCCGCACCGAAGCCGAGGGCCACCTCGGCGAGCTCATCTCCCTGCGACGAAAGCTGCACGCGAACCCCGAGCTCGGTTTCCAGCTGCCTTTCACTCAGCAGACAGTGCTCGACGAGCTCGCCGGGCTGGGTCTCGAGGTCACGACGGGGGAGTCGCTGACCTCGGTGGTGGCCGTCCTCAAGGGAGGGAAGCCCGGACCCGCGGTGCTGCTGCGCGGGGACATGGACGCGCTGCCGGTCGTCGAGGACACCGGGCTGGACTTCGCGTCGACGAACGGGAACATGCACGCCTGCGGTCATGACCTGCACACGGCCGGGCTCGTCGGTGCCGCCCGCCTGCTCGCCGCTCACAGGGAAGACATCCCCGGCTCGATCATCTTCATGTTCCAACCCGCTGAGGAGGTCGAGGGCGGGGCCGAGCCGATGATCGCCGAGGGCGTGTTCGAAGCCGCCGGCGTCCCGGTCGTCGCGGCTTACGGCATCCACGTCGAAGCCGATGTGCGGGGCCGCTTCACGACGAAGGGCGGACCGCTCATGGCCGGATTCGCCGATCTTGACGTCACCATCCACGGCGCCGGCGGGCACAGCAGCCAACCGCAGGCGACCCGCGATCCGGTGCCCGCGCTCGCCGAGGTGGTGCTGGCGCTGAATACGATGACCGGCCGATCCTTCGACATCTTCGACCCCGTCGTCGTCTCGGTCACCCAGCTCGAAGCCGCGCAGGCGAGCAACGTCATCTCGGACACGGCGAAGCTCACCGCCTCCATCCGCTTCCTCTCCGCGGAATCCTTGGCGCTGCTCGAAGAGCGGGTGACCGAAATCGCTGAGAACATCGCCCGGGCGCATCGCTGCACCGCCGAGGTGGACTTCCAGATGGGATTCCCCGTGACCGTGAACAACCCCGCCGAGTCAGCGGTCGTGCTCGAGCGCCTCGGCTCGGTTTTCGGGCCCGAGCGAGTCGTCGAGATGGAACACCCGCGGATGGGGTCCGAGGACTTCTCCTTCGTCTTGCAGAAGGTGCCGGGCACATTCGTGTTCCTCGGTGCGACGCCGGAGGGAGTCGACCCGGACGCCGAGACGAACCATTCGCCCAGGGTGGTCTTCGACGACGGTCTGCTCGGCGACCAGGCCGCGGCGCTGGCCCACCTCGCGTTCGCGCGGCTGGAGGATGAGGTCTCGCGGTGAGGAGGCGCGGGTCGCGGAAGGGCGAGCGGCAGTGATGAGACGCGAGCTGCAGAGTATGGGTCTGCAGCTGCTGGACATAGAACTTCAGGTCACAATCGGATGCTCAGGAGGCCCTGAAAGTATCCGATTGTGACCTGAAGTTCGGCTCGACTATCTGATTGCGACCGCTTCTCACCGCTTGGCCCGTCTCTCGGTCATGACAAGTCGCAGGATGAGGCTGAAGGGGTTGCGGGCAGAGGTGCTCAGTCGTCCTCTGCCCGCAACCCGGTCGAGCCTCAGGCGGAGATGAGGCCGTGTGGGTCGAGGACGAACTTCTTCGCCACGCCCGAGTCGAAGTCCGCATAGCCCTGCGGGGCATCCTCGAGGCGGATCGGAGTCGCATTGACGTTCTTCGCGATCGAGACCTTGTCGTGCAGGATCGCCTGCATCAGCCCCCGGTTGTACTTCATCACCGGGCACTGACCGGTCACGAACACGTGCGATTTCGCGAAGCCGAGTCCGAAGCGCATCGACAGCGACCCTTCCTTCGCCGCCTCATCGGGCGCGCCCGGATCGCCCGTGACATAGAGGCCGGGAATGCCGAGGCTGCCGCCGGCCCGGGTGATGTCCATGAGCGAGTTGAGCACCGTCGCCGGTGCCTCGTGGCTGGCGTCCTTGCCGTGTCCGCGCGCCTCGAAGCCGACGGCGTCGATTCCGCAGTCGACCTCGGGCTCGCCGAGGATCTGCTCGATCTGGTCCTTCGGGTCACCCCTGGACACGTCGACCGTCTCGCACCCGAATCCGCGGGCCTGAGCCAGTCGATCCTCGTTGAGATCGCCGACGATGACGCAGGCCGCACCGAGCAGAAGCGCCGAGGTGGCTGCGGCGATTCCGACGGGACCCGCACCGGCGACGTAGACCGTCGAACCCACACCGACGCCGGCGCTGACAGCACCATGGAACCCGGTGGGGAAGATGTCGGAGAGCATCGCAAGGTCGAGGATCTCCTCCAACGCCTGATCCTTGTCCGGGAACTTCAGGACGTTCCAGTCGGCGCAGGGCACGAGCACATATTCGGCCTGGCCGCCGACCTCGACGGCCTTTCCGGTGATCTCATGCCCGAGCACAAGTCCGTCCGGAGCAGTCGTACGGCCCCAAGCCATGTGCTGGTCGGAGCCGCAGATGTTCGTCGCCACTGTCTTGAGGATGATGCCGTGCTCGACTTTGCGCCCGACATCGGTCGCATGGACGCCTGGCCCGTCCTTGACGACGAACTCGGGATAGTCGATATCGACGACCTCGATCTTGCCTGCACCTGCGTAAATGATTGCCTCAGCTTGTTGTTTCACCTCGGTGTTGACACGCCGAAGCGTGAGCAACTCAACCCGCACCGAGGTCAAACAACAAGCTGAGCCTCATAAAATTCTTCGTCGTAGTCGCCTGACAGCTGCAAACTCGGACGTCGACGCCCAGCCGAGCTCGTGACCAAGTGCCGGCCGATGATCCGAATCGGCTCGCGGTTGATTTCTCCGATTGCTAAGGTTTGGTCCGAAATTCGACCGTCCCGGGACGGAACCTTCCAGTGAAATTTCCTCTCTCTGTAGAATCTCCACATGGCAAGCATTGGTATTCAGGAGACCGTCGATGCGCTGGCTGAGCGACTTCAGCGATCAGTCGTCATCAACGATTCGGACGTGCGAATGCAGTTCGCAAGCAAGCACTATGGAGACGAAGACGACGTTCGTGTGCGCGCGATCCTGCAGAGAGATGCAGGGGCGAAGGCCATCGGACACATTCTGGCGCAGGGTGTTTCAACTTGGACAACAGCCGGAATCATTCCCGCCAATGACGAGCTGGGTATGCAGGCGCGGGTCTGCGTGCCGATTCGTTGGCAAGGATCGATGTTCGGCCAGCTGATCGTGATGGACGGGAACGGCACCCTCACCACTACTGAGCTCACACTGATCAATGAATGCGCTCGGGATGTGGCCGCCGCGATGGCGGCTCACGAACGTGAGAGAACTGGTACGGGGATTCCAGAACAGACCATTCTCGATCTCATCGGCAATGAGCCTGTCCTGAGGCGACGAGCTCTTTCCGAGATCAGTGCGATGCCGGGAGGTTCAAGCTTCGAGCACATCGTTGCCGTAGAGCTCGGGGTACCAGGGCATCTGAGCATGATGGACGAGTCCCATGCTGAAACGGCCCTGCGCTCGGTGCTGAACATCGCTTTCAGACCCAGGCACGTTGCAGTCGCATCTGCAGTTGATGCGGGCATCGGTGTGCTGCTCCTGGGAAGCAGCACACCTTTTGATGAATCGGCGATAGAGACTCATGTTCAGGTGTTGCTGAGTCAATTCGGTGACATGGCGTCGGGGAGGTTCGAATGCGTGGCAGGCGTCAGCTCTTCGGTCGTCGGACTGGAGGAGGCTCATCGGGCTGCGCATCAAGCGCACCTGTCGCGTAGGGCCGCCGGCATCGTCGTCCAAGGACCGATAGCGCGATGGAAAGAGTTGGGGCCCTACTCGGTTCTCCTGAGAATCCCCGCTGCCGAGCTCAATCATGATGCGCTGCCCGATGAGCTCCAACGTCTTCTGGCGGTCGACTCAGGGGGAGACCTCGTCGCGACACTCCGGGTCTATCTGGACAGCGCCTGCAACGGTCCGGCGACAGCGGAGGTCCTGCATATCCACCGCACGACTCTGTACTACCGATTGAATCGGATCTCCGAGCTGACCGGACTGGACCTGGCGGACGGGACAACCCGCTTGAGCCTGCACTTGGGTCTGACGATGCTCGATCTGTTTCGATAAGCACACCTCATCGTTTCGACAACGAGAGGAATTCGGGCGTCGATCTCTCGTCGGGCAGATGTAGCCTCGAGCGGTCTTGCCGACACATCCTGGTACGAGTCTTCAGCGACGATCCGAACCGAACGAACAAAGAGTTCCATATCGTGGGAGCTCTTTGGTTCCGCAAACGATACGCCGCGAAGATGACGAAGCAACAAGCGTTTCGGCCCACCGGCCGAGACTGAGTACCCGAAGGAGTGTCTATGTCATCACCGGCAATCATCGGCTGGTCACACGGAAAATTCGGCAGGTCGGAGTCCCCGTTGCCGCAGATGATGGCAGGCGTCGCCCGAGAGGCCATTGCGGATGCGGGACTCGAGCCCGCAGATATCGACGTCATCCACGTCGGCGTGTACAACAATGGTCTGTATCGCCAGGGCTTCGAGGCCGCACTGCCGGGCACCGTGTTCCCCGAACTGGCTCGCACACCGGCCCACCGTCATGAGAATGCGTGCGCCAGCGGCTCCACGGCCGTCTTCGCCGCCCACGATTCCGTCACCGCTGGCCGCCATAAGACTGCCCTGGTCATCGGCGCCGAGCGGATGACTCAGGTGTCAGGCCACGACGTCAATGAGGTGCTGCTCAGCGCCAGCTACAGGGAGGAGGAAGAGCACTTCAAGTCCTTCGCCGGAGTATTCGGCGAGATCGCTCGCCAGTACTTCGACCGCTATGGCGACCACTCCGAGACTCTCGCCCGCATCGCCGCGAAGAACCACGCGAACGGCGCTCAGAACCCGCTGGCCCATATGCAGAAGGATCTCGGTTTCGAGTTCTGCAACACCGTGAGCGAGAAGAACCCGTTTGTCGCCGAACCCCCGCGCCGCACTGACTGTTCGATGGTCTCCGACGGCGCCGTGGCACTGGTCATGGCCGCCGAGGATGTCGCCGCCTCCGCACCGCAGGCCGTGACCTGGCGCGGGATGGGCAATGCCAACGACGTCATGCCACTGTCCCAGCGGGACCCGCTGGAGATGGCCGGTGCCCGTGCCGCCATGGAGCAGGCGCTGAAATCCGCTGGCATCGGCATCGACGAGTTGGATTTCCTCGAGACCCACGACTGCTTCACGATCGCCGAACTCCTCGAATACGAGGCTTTCGGACTCGCTGCCCCAGGTCAGGGTCATACCCTCATCGAAACAGGAGAGACCGAAGTCAGCGGGCGCCTGCCGGTCAACCCCTCCGGCGGACTCAAGGCCAAGGGCCACCCCATCGGCGCTACCGGAGTGTCCATGCATGCCATGGCCGCCGCTCAGCTCACCGGCCGCTCACCAGGTATCCAGCTCGAGAGCCCCGAACTGGCCGGTGTCTTCAATATGGGCGGTGCCGCTGTGTCGAACTACGCCTCGGTCCTCGAGCGGGTGCGCTGATGCGGGCGATCTCACAAACCTCACCGGCCAGCGACTTCACTCCGACTCCTCGACGAGGGGTCAACGTCTCTCACTTCCTCACCCAGACTGCGCGCCGACTCCCGGAGCAGCTCGCGGTCATCGATGATGACCACGGCCAGCGGTGGACCTGGGCCGAACTCGATGCTCGTGCCGAGGCACTCGCCGCCGCTCTCCAAGACGGCGGCGTGGGCCGCCGCGACAGCGTCCTCCTGCTTTCGGCCAACCACGCCGACGTGATCCAGTCGTTCTGGGGCATCATCCGTGCGGGTGGTGTCATCGCACCTCCGAACGCAGCGCTGTCGAACGAAGAGGTCCTCGGCATCTGCGCCGATGTGGCACCGGCCGCAATCATCGTCGAGCGATCTCGCGCCGAGTTCGTCGCTGCGCTCAAGGACTCCGGCTTCACCGGTCCCGTCTTCTGGATCGGTGACCTGCCGACAGCAGTGAACGCGGGCGGTCCGGTCGACTCCACGGTTGACGAAGACGACCCCTGCTGGTACTTCTTCACCTCCGGGTCGACGGGCAAACCGAAGGCGGCGACGTTCACGCACCGCCACCTCGGCGCGGTGCTCATGAACCACCGCTGCGATCTCTTCCCTAATGAGGATGAGACCGGAGCCTCCCTCGTGCTTGCGCCCCTGTCGCACGGGGCCGGCATCCACATGCTCGGGCAGGTCTTCGGCGGCACTCCCTCAGTGATCCACCCGGGTGGCAAGCCCAGCGTGGAGTCACTGTGGCCGGCTATCGACGCCTACGGGATCACGAACGCCTTCACCGTGCCGACGATCCTCAACCGCATCGCCGCGGGTTATCCGACCGGTCGAGGGCCCGAGGATCACACCCTTGACCGGGTCGTCTATGCCGGGGCTCCGATGCTTGCCGCCGACCAGGCCAAAGCCCTCGAGCGGCTCGGCCCCTGCCTTGTTCAGTACTTTGGACTCGCCGAGGTGACCGGTGCTATCACCGTCCTTCAGCCCGAGGACCACGGTCGGATCCCCGTCGACGATGCGGGTATCGGCACATGCGGTCGCGCCCGCACCGGAGTCGAGATCGTCATCCTCGACGAGGAAGGACGCGAGCTGGACGCCGGCGAGCAGGGCGAGGTCTGCGTGGCTGGACCCACCGTCTGCGCGGGTTATCTCGGTCGTCCGGATGCGAACGCCGAGTCATTTGCAGGGGGAGTCTTCCACACTGGTGATGTCGGCTATCTCGATCAGCGAGGTTATCTGTTCCTCACCGGCCGGAAGTCCGATATGTACATCTCCGGTGGTTCGAACGTGTATCCGCGCGAGATCGAGGAGCTGCTCCTCACCGACGCGGATGTGGCTCAGGCTGTGGTCGTGGGTGTGCCCGATCCCCAGTGGGGTGAGATCGGAGTCGCCGTCATCGAAAGTCCTGATGGTTCTGCCGATGACCTGGAGGAGCGGCTGACAGCACTGTGCAAGTCCAGGCTGGCTCCATACAAGGTGCCCAAAGAGTTCCATTTCGTCGAGACGATGCCGGTCACTGCGTACGGCAAACTCGCCCGCAAGGAACTCAGAGCCGAATACTCCGAGGGACGGGGCAGCGCACGATGAGCGAATCGAACCGGCCGGCAGCCGGGTCTCCAGCCACGCCAGGCAGACTGGCCGGTGCGACCGTCATGGCCATCGGCTGCGGAGCCCCGGGTGGGAAGGTCAACAACGGTTTCGCGGCGGCGACCGCATTCCTGCGCGAAGGCGCACGCGTGTGCATCGTCGACCGTGACCCGGACGCCCTCGAACAGGCGAGTCGTGGCCTCGGCCTGGCTGAACTCGATGCTCAGCTGGCCACAGCGGTCGCCGATGTCTGCGACGAAGACTCGCTCGCGGCGGCTTTCGACCACTGTGCGGCGACCCTCGGCCCACCGACGGTGCTCCACTTCAACGTCGGCATCGTCGTCAATGGAGGGGTCGACGAGCTCGCCACCGACGGATTCCGCCGCGCCATCGACATCAACCTCACCGGGGCGTTCAGTGCGGTGAAACATGCGCTGCCGCACATGCGGCAGGCGGGCCACGGCTCGATCATCACGGTGTCCTCGGTCGGCGGGATGCGCTACATGGGGTATGACTACCCGGCGTATGCGGCGTCGAAAGCTGGACTGATCGAACTGACGAAGGCCGTCGGAGCCCAGTACGCGTCCGAAGGGATCCGAGCGAACACGATCGCGCCCGGTCTCATCGAGACGCCGCTCATCCACAGCTCCATCAGCGGCCACTATGACTCGGTCGAGGACATGCTCGCCGCCCGTCATTCTCAGTCGCCGACGGGGCGGATGGGCCGGCCCGAGGACGTCGCGGACCTCGCGGTCTTCCTCGCCTCGTCCGAATCGGCGTACATCAACTCCACACTCATCCCCGTCGACGGGGGACTGACCCACTACGCGGGGATGCCGAAAAAGTGAATGATGCGGCCGCCTCGGCGAGGCGATGACCGCGCCGATCACGGACACGACAGTGAAATATTGACACGAAGGAGGCAATGGTGCCGAGAACACGGACGACAAGGACGATGCTCGTCTGGTCCGCTGTACTGACAGTGTGCGCCCTGCTGCTGGCGGGGTGCGGAACGAACTTCGGAACGACAGACGACGGCAAGCAGCGCTACCGGTGGAAGATGACAGTGACAGTCGGCTCGACGTCGACGTGGTACCTCGCGGCGGAGAAGTTCGCGAAGGGCCTCGAGGAGGCGACCGACGGCAGGATCACGTTGAAGGTCTTCACCAACGAACGGCTGTCGGCCGGTGAGGCCACCTCGGGCGTCGAACAGCTCATGGACGGGGCGAAGGACTTCTCCTACAACTCGCCGATCATCTACGCCGGTATCGACCCGCGCTTCGGCGCTGTCACCGCACCCTTCATCTTCGACTCCGTCGAGGAGGGACAGGAGGCGCTCGCCGGCAAGGGCGGGGACATCTATGCCGACTACCTCGCCGAACACGGCGTGCACCTGCTCGGCTTCGGCGAATCGGGGATGCGGCAGCTGACGAACACGCACCGGCCCATCCACACGCCCGAAGACATGGAGGGGCTGAAGTTCCGCATCCCCGGCTTCGGCATGTACACCGACCTCTACCGGCAGATCGGGGCGAACCCGACGACGATGCCCTTCGGTGAGGTGTTCACCGCATTGCAGCAGGGAGCGATCGACGGGCAGGAGAATCCGATCGACGTCATCTACTCGGCCAACCTGCAGGAGGTCCAACCGTACCTGACGCTGTGGGACTACTCCTATGACCCGCTCATCCTCGGCGTCAACAAGGATCTCTTCGACTCCCTGTCGTCTGAGGACCAGAAGCTCGTGACCCGCCTGGCTCGTGAGGCCAATGAATTCCAGATCGAGAAGAACCGGGACCGCGAAGAGAAGCTCATCGGTGAACTCGAGGACTCCGGCATGGAGGTCAACACACTCAGCGCCGAGGAGAAGGACGCCTTCCGGGCGAAGCTGAGTCCGATCTACAGCGAATACCGCGATGTCTGGGGACCCGATATGTCCCAGGCGTTCATCCCGAAAGGACTGTGAAATGAGAGTCATCAGATTCTTCGAGGACTGGGTCGTCATCGCCTCGTTCATGGTGATCGTCGTCGTGACCTTCGTCAACGTCCTCTCCCGCTACATCTTCAAGGCCTCCCTGGCCTTCTCTTTGGAGCTGACGATCAACTTCCTCGTCGTGCTCACGATGATGGGAGCCGTCGTCGGGATCCGCCTCGGCGCACACCTCGGATTCACCTACCTCGTCGAGAATGCGAAGGGCCGCGTCCGCCGCATCCTGCTCATCACCGGCACCGTGCTCATCGTCGCGTTCCTCGCCGTGCTGCTGATCTGGGGTACCGAGATGACGATCGCGCAGGGTCTGCGCGGCCGGGCGACCCCGTCGCTGGGCATCCCGCAATGGCTGTTCACCCTGTCCATCCCCTTGGCCGGGCTGCTGGGAATTCTGCGCAGCATCCAGGCACTGCGGGCTTCTCTGCACGAGGACACCTCCGCCGAGGCGGTCGTCGAGCGGCTGGCCAGCGAAGCCGCACCCGTCATCGATTCATCCGAATTCCAAGGAGGCCGGAAATGATCGCGCTTCTGCTCTTCGGCAGCTTCTTCCTCTTCCTCGGCCTCGGCGTCCCCGTCGCCTTCTCCCTCGGGCTGTCCGCCGTTGTCACCCTGATCACCACCGACGGGGTGCAGGTCCTCGATGTGGTGCCCTCGGTGATGTTTCCGTCGATGAGTTCGGGCACGCTGCTGGCGATCCCGTTCTTCATCCTGGCCGGCATCGTCATGCAGCACACGGGCATCTCGCAGAGACTGGTCGACCTCGCCTTCCTCATCTTCGGCCGCTTCAGCCATGGGCTGGCCGCGGTGACGATCATCTCCGCATTCTTCTTCTCCGCGATCTCCGGATCCGGCCCGGCCACCGTGGCCGCGATCGGTGCGATCCTCATCCCCGCGCTCGTGCGCAACGGGTATCAGAAGAAGCACGCGGTCTCCCTCGTCGCGGCCTCCGGGTCGATGGGCATCGTCGTGCCCCCGTCGATCGCATTCATCGTCTTCGCCGTCGTCGCCGCCGAATTCGGCCAGATCTCGATCTCTCGACTGTTCATCGCCGGCATCGTGCCCGGCATCATCATGGCCCTCGCCTTCTTCGTCGCAGCAATGTTCGTGCCCCGCGTGCGTGAGCTCGCCGGACTGCCGGCCAAGGCGAAGACCGGCGCCGGGGTGTCCGTCGGATCGACAACGACCGGAACGTCGACGGCAGGTTCGATCGATGCCGACGGTTCGGTTGGTTCTGCCGGCAACAGCGCGGCAGGGGACAGAACTCAGCTGCTGACGACGAACGGGAAGTCCGCCTCGGCGAGCTCCGGGTCCGGTGCCGCTGGGGCGCTCGGGTCGGGAGCCGCGGATCCGATGGTGGTGGGCAACACCGCAGGCGGTTTCGCAGAGATCATGGCCGCTCTGATCAAGGCGATCCCGGGCCTGCTCATCCCGTTGATCATCCTCGGCGGGATCTACGGCGGCACCTTCACCCCCACCGAGGCCGGAGCCGTCGCGTCCGTGTACGCGCTCGTCGTCGGGTTGTTCGTCTACCGGGAGCTGACCTGGAAGGACATGCCGAAGGTGTTCCTCGAATCCGGGGTCTCAACCGCAGTCATCATGTTCATCGTCGGTGTAGCCAGCCTCTTCTCCTATGTCATCACCGTCGAAGGCGTGGCCGAGCGGATTTCAACGGCCGTGCTGGGCGTGACGGACAACAAGTACCTCATCCTCGCGGTGACCACGATCATTCTGCTCATCGTCGGCGCCTTCGTCGACGCGATCAGCGCGTTCTACCTGTTCATCCCGATCCTCGTGCCGATCCTCATCGGTGTGGGCGTCGACATGACGACGATCGGTGTGTTCATGACCGCCAACCTCGCGATCGGTCTGTTCACCCCGCCGGTCGGGCTCAACCTGTATGTGGGTGCGGGCATCGGGAAGATCAAGCTCGAGGAGGTCGTACGCGGTGTTCTGCCATTCCTCATCTGCGCGATCATCGCCCTGCTGCTCATCACCTACATCCCGGCGATCTCGAACTGGCTGCCCGATCTGCTCGGAGTCGGGTAATCGGGGCGGGGAAGCTGCCGCCGTATCGGCATCGGCGCCTTCGGGCGTCGGTGCCGTGCGGTCCGAGTTGCCCCGTCACCGCACCGCGTTTCGGTCATTTCTGTTGAAGGAGAATCATGGAACCATATCTGCTCACGAACAAGACTGCCATGGTCACGGGTGCCGCGCAGGGCATCGGCCTTGCGATCGCCACCGCTCTGGCCGGGCGGGGTGCCTCGGTCGGCATCGTCGACCTCAAGGGAGCCGAGGAGGCGGTTGCAGGGCTGGCCTCGAAGTTTCCGGAGCAGCAGTTCGCGGCGTTCTCCCTCGATGTCCGCGACGTCGACGATGTGACGGCGGCGGTCGGGTCGTTCGTCGAGACGTTCGGGCAGCTCGACGTTCTTGTCAACAATGCGGGCACGGCCGCACGGATCGGCATCGGTGAGATCACGGCCGAACAGTGGCAGCGTGATATTGAGACCAATCTCGGCGGGACGTTCAACTTCATCAAGGCCGCGGTCCACCCGCATATGAGTGAGGCGGGAGGCGGGTCGATCATCAACATCTCGTCGATCTCGGGCATCAACGGCGGAGCGGTCTCCGACGGGGAGGCCGGAGTCCGGTCGGGTCCCGCCTATGCGGCGAGCAAGGGCGGCATCATCGCCCTGACGAAATGGGTGGCCAAGGAGTACGGGCGCCAGGGCATCCGCTGCAACTCGGTCGCACCGGGGCCCGTCGAATCCGCGCTCACCGTCGGCCAGACCTATGACACCTCCGGTCAGGCACTCGACCGGATAGGCCAGCCGGATGAGATCGCCGAGGCCGTCGCCTACCTCGCCACCGACGGTGCCGCGTTCACGACGGGGCAGATCCTCAGGGTCGATGGTGGGGCTGTGATGTCATGACAAGGGCCGGCTGAGCGACCACCGAACCACACCTCCACCACCCGTTCCTCTCGTCTATTTACCAAAAGGAGTGTCCCTCCATGCCCGGCACACCACGCCGTCAATTGCCAGCCGTCAACGCGTTCATCGACATCATGGGACCGCGCCATGTGCTCACTTCGCCGCGGGCGACGGCACCGTATGCCAAGGGCAACCGCTTCGGCGGCGGCAGTGTGCTCACCGTGCTGCGCCCGGGCAGCCTCGTCGACATGTGGCGGGCCCTGCAGGTCTGCGTCGACCACGACCTCATCGTCATCCCCCAGTCGGCCAACACCGGTCTGACCGGCGGGTCGGGGCCCGGAGCGCAGGACTACGACCGCGAAATCGTCATCATCTCAACCCTGCGCATCAACCAGATCCACCTCATCAACGACGCCCGCGAAGCCATCTGCCTGGCCGGATCGACACTCTACGAACTCGACGAGAAACTCGCCCCGATCGGACGCGAACCGCATTCGGTCATCGGCTCGTCGTCGATCGGGGCCTCTGTCATCGGCGGGATTGCGAACAATTCCGGTGGTTCCCAGATCCGCAAGGGTCCGGCGTTTACGAAGCAGGCGATCTTCGCCCGGGTCAGCGAGGCCGGGCGCCTCGAACTGGTCAACCACCTCGATGTGGACCTCGGTGACGACCCCGCCCACCTCCTTGATCGGCTCCAGCGCGGGGATTGGGATCCTGCCGATGTCACCCCGCCGCCGGAGGAGGCGATGGAGACCGAATACGGGCAGCAGGTGAGAAAGATCGTCGACTCTCCGGCCCGGTTCAACGCGAACCCGGACTATCTGTTCGAGGCCTCGGGTTCGGCGGGCAAGCTCATGGTCTTCGCCGTGCGCACCCGCACCTTCCCGAAGGAGACGGGTGCGACGACCTTCTACGTCGGCACGAACTCACCGGCCGAGCTCGAGGACCTGCGCCGGGCGATCCTGACCTCGGACATGCCGCTGCCGATCTCGGGCGAATACATGGGCCGTCCCTCGTTCGACCTTGCCGAGAAGTACGGCAAGGACACGTTCGTGTCGATCAAGCACGCCGGCAGCCGCGAGCAGATCAAGCTCTTCGCGTTGAAGAACTGGGCCAACGGGGTGTTTGCGAAGCTGCCGTTCTTCGGCGAGACCGTTGCCGATACGATCGCGCAGAACGCGTTCGGCCTGCTGCCGCAGCAGCTGCCGAAACGGATGCTGGACTACCGCGACAGGTTCGAACACCATCTTCTCCTCGTCGTCAGCAGTGAGGAGACGCAACGGATGGGTGCGTTCCTCGATGATTTCTTCGCCGAGGCGGCCCACGCGGGTGCGTATTTCGTCTGCGATGGTGATGAGGCTCAGTCGGCGATGCTGCATCGTTTCGGGGCCGCGAGTGCCGCGACCCGGTACTTCAACCTCAATCGTGAGGACTCCTCGGGCATGATCACCTTCGATGTTGCGCTGCGCCGCGATGATGATGACTGGCTGGAGGTGCTGCCCGACGAGATCGCCGATCAGCTGCACATCAGCTCCTACTACGGTCATTTCTTCTGCCATGTCTTCCACCAGGATCATGTGGCGAAGAAGGGTGTCGACCCGGTGGTGCTGAAGAAGCAGATGACCGAGCTGCTCGAGGCCCGGGGTGCGGCGGTGCCTGCCGAACACAACTACGGCAGGCTCTACCCCGTGCCGGACGAGATGGAAGCCCACTTCAAGGACCTCGACCCGCACAATGTGTTCAATGCCGGTGTCGGTGAGACGTCTGCGAAGAAAAACTGGGCCTGAGGACGGAGGCAGATCAGGTGGTGGGCCTGGAACTTCCTGAAGAAGCAAGATGTCTTCGCGCACACGATTGTGGGTGAGCCGGTGCCACGTCAGTCCCTCAAAGCGGTGAGGCGTTTGAGCCAGGCAAAGTGTTCGTCGATGGCCTCAGTGGCTTTCACGCTGTCTCTGTTCCTCACTGCTTCGTAGATGTTCCGGTGAAGTCTTCTCATGATCTCTCGTTCTTCGGCGAGCTCGACGGCCTGCAGAGTCACATCTGTGACCCGCTGCAGAATGTCCGAGAAGAAGATCAGCGCCTGTGACCCTGATGCAGCCAACAGCGCCAGATGAAACTCGGAGTCAGCTTCTCTGAGCTCGGAGCTCGTCTCACTGCTGTCCATCCGATCCACCGCGACTGCCATTCTGGCAAGGCTCATGTGATCGATATGGTCGGTTCTGGTGGCCTCTATCGCTGCTTGCCGTTCGAGACCGTGTCGAACTGCTTGGATGGATGCAGGAGGGATGTTTGAGGTTCGGAATCCCAAAGCGATTGAGTCCGCAATCGGTGCAGCGCTCAGTTTGTGTACGAAAGTCCCGGCGCCAGCTCGACGTTTGACGACTCCCATCGATTCCAGTCGACTCAACCGGTCACGAAGGGCGGTACGGCTCACGCCCAGCAGTTCCGCCTGTTCGCGTTCGTGCGGAAGCTTGGCGCCCGGGCCGAGATCGACCAGCAAATCCACGAGTTTGCCCAGCAGTTCATCACGAAACAGCCCGTCAGAAGAAGTATCTACCACCCTGCCATCATACGGGTGGGCATACGACAGAGTTTCCGAGGATGCGGCAGCCAGTGCAGAGAACTGAGCTCCTCCATTTCGATTGGATGATTGACCGCCTCAACTTACCCAGTAGGTCCAAATATTTAAACGGTAGTATCAATACTGTGTTATGGTAGTACCACTTAACAGAAGTTCTCCCACTCAGGTGTCGCCACAAGCGACGGTTGCCGGTGGGGGTGTCAGTGAGGAGTATTCGTGATCAGCGTCGATTCCGGTATGGGCCAGGTGCTCGCAATACGTCTAGAGAAGAATGATGACTTGACGACCGAAGTCATGCGGGCTGTCGACCACGCGGGATTCTCCAGCGCGGCAATCGTCGCCGCTGCTGGGAGCCTGCAGAGTCTGAAGTTCGGCGTGGTTTCGATTCAAGAAGGCGATGTGCCCAGATACACCGATGTTGTCGAGCTCGACGGGGCTATCGAAATCACCGGGCTGCAAGGGCATGTGGGCTCCGAAGTTGATGGGTCTCGGACTTTTCACCTTCACGGTACTTTCGCGAACTCTGACGGATCGGTCGTTGCCGGACATGTGTATGAGGCAAAGGTCCTGGTCACCGTCGAAATCACGCTGATCGGGACCACTCAGGTGCAATGGCAGAGATCGGCAGAGGAATACGCCAGCGGTCACACAATGCCGATTCTTCTTCCGTCGAAAGTCTGAGCTCTGAAAGGTCCTCTTGCGCCGCTCCTGACTTCGCTCATGTGATGCCTTTGCTCAGCTTGATGGTTGCGTAACGTTACATCGCACTTTGCTTGTGTCGCTGGTGTATTAAAACGTCGACGGTGCCATCGCTACTTTGCGGTCAAAGCATTTTGCGCACGAATGGGTGCCTTCTGCCATGATGTGGCCGAGCGAGACCGAAGTGGTTCATCGGTATCGCTGTGTCAAGTGTGGCGTTCGCTCGGTCTTGGGGAGTTCAGTGGCAGTCGTGTGGATGCCCAGCTGTGCGGCAGAGAAACCGCCGAGTCAATCGGTGCGGCGGACGAAGAGTTCGAAGGTCACGGCGACCGGATTGGCACCTTCCGCGAGGGTGCCCGAACGGACCTCACCGGCGACGTCGACGACTTCGCCGGTGAGGCTGATCCGAGGGGCTGAGGTTCGTGCTTCGGGGACGGTCATGCCGGGTACGTTTTCTCTTCGCACTGTTCCGATCAGGTGCGTGAATTCGACGGCAGGCCACGGGGCGCTGCTGTCCTCGAACACGGCACCGGTCGTGCTGCCGAGGCTCGCGACCACCTCGGCGGAATCGAAGCCGGCGCTGCGACAGACCGCGAGGCCCGCCTCATCGAGGATCTCACCGGGACGGACACGCGAGACGACGGCATCAGCGGGGCGGGTCGCCTCGACGAGATCGGGCTCGGTTGATGCTGACGCGGCGGCGTGCGCCGGTGTGACCGGGTGCGGAGCGAAGGCGGAGAACCCCGTCTCGGGATCGACATCGCTGATCAGCCGGGCATCGGACAGGGTGAAGAGGCGAATCGTCAGCCCGTTGGGCCCAACGGTCGTGCCGGGCAGCAGATGTCCGCCCTTGACCGTTCCATCTGATTCGGTCCACGAGGCGTGGATGTGGCAGAAGGGGGAATCGTCGCGCCAGCCGATCGTGGCCGAGGCGTGGCGCATCCGTGTGGGGGCGTCGACAGCGAAGGCCTGGGTGAATGACATCGGGTGCTCGACATCGGGGCCGTACGCGGGGTGGACGTAGTCGATGTGTCTGAATTCGCCGGACAGGAACTCGGCCATGATGCCGGCAACGGCGAACTCACTCAGCGACTTCTCGAGGGCGTCGAAGAGGTCGGCGCCCCCGGGGAGCTCGACCGTGTGCTCTATGCAACGGGCCGGGACGGAAACGATGCGGGGCTTCTGCCGCGCGCCCGCGTGGACGACTGCAGTCCCCGGAGCTTTGAGGGGGAAGGTCGGTCCGGGGAGGTCTGTCATCTCGGCTCCTTTGCTCATGTCCTGATTATGTCCAGGCGGGAGTGGGCCTGTCGCCGAAAGTCCATCTTGTGGAACATGAGGATTCGATCCGGGCCGTTCAGAGACTGTTCTGCAGAGCCTCCACCACGAGATCGAGACCGTGGGATTCGCGGCGCGGGTCGGCTTTGAGGACCTGGATGTATCGAGATTCGACATCGGGGTCGATGATCGGGATCGCTTTGCAGCCGACAGCGTCGAGGTTCGTCGGAATGGTGCGACCCGCCATCATGGCGATCATCATCGTGCCGACGAGTGAACGCAACGTGAGTACAGGACACGTCGCTTCGAGTGACGGGGAGAACACCTGCCCCTGAGCCCGCACAGCCTGCTCGATTCGCATCCTTGCTGTGTTCCCCGCCGGCAGAGTGCCGACGGGGTAGTTGATCATGTCTCGGATGAAGAGACTGGATCGACCGGCCAGAGGGTGCTGTTCGTCGAGGATTGCGAAGTTCGCCGCTTCGACTTCGGCGACTCTGCGCACGCCGGGCAGAGTGCTGAATTCCTGGCTGGAGATTGAGAAGTTCACACAGAGATCGGCCTGCCGATTCCGCAGCACTTGGAGAGCTTCGACGGAGCCTCGGTCGATGATGCTGATCTGGACTTTGTCGGTCGTGCGCATCAGCCGGTTGATGGCATCGGCAACCACGGTCTGGCCCAAACCGGTGCTGGTCACGATCGAGACCGTTTCGACGGAGCCCGAGTATTCACCGAACGAGTCGGCGAGAAGTTCCGATTCTGCGATGGTCCGGCGTGCGAAGTCAGCGACAGCGAGACCCTGTGCTGTAGGAATGACTCCGGAGGTCGTCCTTTCGAACAGCTGTGTGCCGTAGTGTTCTTCCAGATTCCTGATCTGGCGGCTCGCTGTCGAGTGAGAGATGAAGATCGACTGCGCGGCAAGATGGATCGACCCGTATTCGGCGACGGCGAGCAAGGTCTTGAGACTGCGGAGATCGGTCATCGTGGTCGTCCTTCGGCCGGGTGCGACTCCAGGGTACGTTGGTGGTGCAATAATCGCACCACCTCGGTGCGGGAAATGCACCCGGGAGTGGACGGATCCGGGTGTCTCTGTCATTCCACCTCAGCGAGGCTGGCAGTCATGAGCGAAGAGAAGACCGGCCGCGAGGTTGCGGCAGATTCCACCGGAACCCGAGCAGACTTGGCCCGAAGCGCGGGCGAATTCGTCCGCAGCGCCGCTTTCATCGACCGGCTCTCCCGCCGGGTCGCGCGCCGCACCGAAAGCCAAGCTCCCGGGGGGCGGACCGGCAGCGCTGGCCTACCTCAGCGAGGAGATCGTTCCGGAACTCGCCGAACTCGGTTTCGCTTCGACCATTCGCGAGAATCCGGAATCGGACGAACATCCCCTGCTCATCGCCGACCGCACGGAAGACCCGGAACTGCCGACGGTGCTCCTCTACGGCCATGCTGATGTGCAGTTCGCGCATGACTCACAGTGGGCAGAGGGGCTCGACCCGTGGACGCTCACTCGCGCCGGGGACCGACTGTACGGTCGCGGCACCGCCGACAACAAGGGGCAGCACAGTGTGAACACGGTGGCACTGCGAACTGTCCTCGACGGACTCGGCGCAGGGAACGGGGCTGCCAAGGCGAGGCTCGGATACAACGTCACGATTCTCATGGAGACCGCCGAGGAGGCCGGGTCCAAAGGGCTGCGCTCCTTCGCGGCCGCACACGCCGGTGACCTCTCGGCCGATCTCTTTCTCGCTTCCGACGGCCCGCGGATCGCCGCCGAGGTGCCCACGCTGTTCCTCGGCTCTCGTGGAGCGCTGAACTTCCGACTCATCGCCCACGAGCGCGACGGCGATCACCATTCGGGCAACTGGGGCGGTCGGCTGCGGAACCCGGCCACGGTCATCGCCTCGGCGATCAGCACCCTGGTCGACGGCAACGGCGTCATCCGGATCCCGGCTCTGCGCCCTGAGGATCCTCCCGCCTCGGTGCTCGATGCGGTGGCGAAGCTGCCCGACATCGTCGAAGACGGGGCACCCGAGACCGACCCGGACTGGGGCGAGCCCGGTCTGAGTCCGGCCGAACGGGTCTTCGCGTTCAATGTCCTCGAGGTCCTCGCCCTCGACGCGGGCGACCCGGCTCAGGTCGTCAACGCGATCCCCGGCGCCGCCTCGGCGAGCATGCAGCTGCGCTACGTCGTCGGCACGGATGTCAGCGATTTCGAGAACCGGGTCCGGAGCTTCCTCGAAGAACAGGGGATCCACGGGGTCGCGGTCGAGTTCGAACACTGCATGCCGGCCACGCGTCTGGACCCGGGAGCACGGGTCGTCATGGCAGCGGTGGACTCGATCCGCGAGACGACGGGCCTCGACGCGGCCGTCGAGCCGAACCTCGGGGGAACGATCCCGAATGATGTCTTTGCCGAGGTGCTCGGGCTGCCGACCGTCTGGGTGCCACATTCCTACCCGGGCTGCAACCAGCACGCACCCGATGAACATGCACTGGTCTCGATCCTCGCGCAGGGCGCGGAGATCATGACGGGAACGTTCTGGGACATGCATATGCGTCCAGACGACTGGTTCAGCTCGAAATGAGCGCCCGCTCGCGGGTGCGAGTGTCCATCGTTCGATGGGCATGAGTGGCCTCGACCCAGTGGGCGCGAGTGCCCGCACCCATCGAATCCACGTGGCTGAGAATGCCGCGTCATCCGTTCTCCACACCGCAGGCAAAGGAGCCGAATCTTGACCGAACAACTGTCCGCACACCACCGCACCGGCAATCCGCCCGTGAAGTCGTGGAAGGTCATCACCGCGGCCTCGATCGGCAATGCGCTCGAGTGGTACGACATCGCAGTATACGCATACTTCTCGGTCTACATCTCCGTCGCCTTCTTCCCGGCCGAGAGTCACGCGGTCTCGGTGATGCTCGCCCTGGGCACCTTCGCCCTTTCGTTCTTCATCCGCCCGGTCGGAGCAATCGTGCTCGGCAGCTTCGCCGACCGGAAGGGACGCAAACCGGCCCTGACGCTGACGATCTGGCTGATGTTCCTCGGCACCCTGATGATCGTTCTCATGCCTCCCGCCCACGTCATCGGCTTGGCTGCGCCGCTGCTCATCCTGCTCGCCCGACTGATCCAGGGATTCGCCGCCGGTGGGGAGTTCGGTTCGGCGACCTCGCTGATGGTCGAGCACCTGCCCGATCGCCGAGGATTCGCCGCCAGTTGGCAGTTCACCTCACAGGCGCTGTCGACGATTCTCGCCTCCGTCATCGGCGTTGCCGTGACGACGACGCTGACTCAAGAGCAGCTCGAGACCTGGGGCTTCCGGCTGCCATTCATCGTGGGGCTGCTCGTCGGCCCGGTCGGGCTCTACATTCGCCGGCACGTCCCCGAGTCCCCGGAGTTCGCGGCCGCTCAGGCCGAGAAGCCGAAGGAAGCGGCGGCTATCGGAGGGGTGCTGCGCCGACACAAGCTCGCGGTGGTGCTCGCGATCGGTGCGATCGCGGTCTCGACCTGCCTGAACTACTTCATCACGTATGTTCCGACCTACGCCGTGGACAATCTCGGCATGACCAGCTCTGCAGGGTTCTGGGCGACCCTCGTGTCCGGACTCGTGCTGCTCTTCTGCACCCCGGTCGCCGGCTACTTCTGCGACAAGGTCGGACGACTGACGTTCATGATTCCCGCGGCTCTCGCCGTCATGGTGCTCACCTGGGTCCTCTTCACCTGGGTGGTTGCGGCCAATGCGTTGTCGGTGCTCATCGTCGTGGTCGTCATCTTCTCGGTCCTGAAGGCCACCTATTACGGGCCCCTGGCCAGCGTCATGGGTGACATCTTCCCGACCGAGGTGCGGGGGACGGGGCTGTCCCTGGGCTACAACATCGGAGTCGCGGTCTTCGGCGGGTTGACCCCGCTCGTGGCCGCGTGGCTCATCGGCGTCACCGGCGATGCCAAGGCTCCGGCGTATTGGGTGCTGCTGGCCGGGGCGCTGAGCGTGACGGCGATTCTCGTGGTCTGGAAGAAGCTCGGAGTGCGCTGAGACCGAACCGGAGGGGTGCCGCAGCGAAAGACGGGGCCGTAGCCGATTGCGGCTGCGGCCCCGACGGGGCGGAGTCGGGACTCAGGCGTTCGACGGAACGGTGGCGGCCGCCTCGGCGCGGGTGCGCTTCTTCTTCTCGCCGAGGTGGCCGATGACGGCTGCGGAGGCGATGAGGACGGCGACGATGGCAATGCCGATCCACTGGTTGAGCATGAGCGTGGCGGCACCGGCCAGGGCGCCGATGAGGATGAGGACGACGGCGAGGATGCGGCGGACCCAGCGGACGCTGTTTCCGCCGGCCAGCTTCGAATCGGCGGCGAGACCGACGATCGTCGAGGTCACGACCACGGTGGTGACGTCGGTGATCTTCATCCTGCGGGCGGCTGCGGCCTGGGCGCCCATGAGCGCCGAGAGC
>Ga0079226_10000590_pt1 | contig 26003 bp, 21 predicted proteins | sample Poulit2014_FD_76345 | JGI IMG/M metagenome (GOLD analysis project Ga0079226, IMG submission 76345) | Agricultural soil microbial communities from Georgia to study Nitrogen management - Poultry litter 2014 | ecosystem: Environmental > Terrestrial > Soil > Agricultural land | place: USA: Georgia...
CAAAACTGAAGCATTTTCGAAGTATTGCCACTCGTTTTGAAAAATTAGCTAGAAATTTTAAATCTATGTTAAGTATTGCTTGTACTATAATTTGCCTCAGAATGAATTGAGGACATGCCCTAATTACATGAAGCATAAACCCTGAATAATTACTTATCTCCCTCCAGAGACTTTATAAAAGATTCTAATTTCTTAGCATTCTCTTCACTAATTCTCTGTTCTTCTTCATGCTGCATTTGCTTTCTTTTCTCAATCAAAGCCATCGTCTTATCGGACCCAGTCCCCTGATCTGTGATTTTTATCTTCTGCTCTTCTTTTGGATCATTGCAGGCGACCAATAATAAAACTGACAGCAATACTACAACCTTTTTCATTAAATACCCTTTTCTCATGAAGTTAATAAACCATTGCTAACCATTCAAATCCGCGAATAAAGTCCATATCGTCCAGAAAATCATCTTGATTACTTTCGGCACTACGGATGAAACTTGCAGTATCCTCTATAGAGACTTCCTGATAATCATCATCCTCTAAGTAACGATGTCGGCTATAACGATCACTCGCAAAAGTGTTGGTCATTAAGCTAAAAAGATCAGCCAAGCTATATTTTTGTTTAATCACCGACAAAATCCTGTTTCGGTATCGATCAGCTCCATGTGTAAAGTAGAGCTCGGCCATACTTGGTCTTTCTTCTGATAATATGTCCTGGATATCTTCTTCATCCCACCCTTCTATCAGGATATCCTCTTCGCTATAAAAATCATGAATGGTTTCGACCGGTATATTTAATGCTCTACACATCAAGTCATTATCACAATCCTTGAGGTTAATAGTATTAAGCTCCCCTTCCGACCAATACTCATCTTGTGCATGTTGTACAAACTCTCGGTAGAGATCTACTAGCGCAATCGCTAAAAGCGAAGACTCTTGTTTATACTCTTTCATTCGATCATTTAGAGCCTTATTACTGACAAGCGCTTCCCACATCAATTCATACCAATACAACTCATGGCCCAACCTCCAAACAGTATGATCCCTGAAAAATGGTTTTAATTCTGCAAACTGCATTACGATCTCCTTTTATGGTTTTAGATATTAAATAGCTCCCTATTATTTAACATAATAAAATGTACGTTGGTAGCTATATTGGAAATAGTTCAATTTCCATTTCAAGCGAACAAAAGGTTTTCAGTACTAAAAATACGAGTAAATAGCTCAACAAACCAATGCCCTCTTTTTTGATATAGAGAACATTGGGCACTGTGGGCATTCAGGGCATCGAGAATATTCTAAAATATTATCTTTTTAGGCTTTCTAACTTTTTAAAAGATCGCTCAGCTCAAGCTATAAGAGAAACGATGCCTTTCCGATAGTTCCTAAAAGCGACATATCACTCAAAAATTCAGTTCCTAATTAAAGACGACAACATTGCTAAAAATACCAATAAATAGTTTAATACCCCCAGTGCCCACTCTTTTCATATAGGGAACATTGGGCACTGTGGGCACATAGGGCATGCAAGAATTTCTAAAGCATTATTCTTTTTTGGCTCCCCATCTTTTTGGAATCAAGATAGCTCAGGGTACAGACGAGGGTACAGCTTTTCGACAGATAACAAAAAACCCTTGTAATTCAATGAATTACAAGGGTTTTATAAGTCTGGCGGAAAAAGAGGGATTCGAACCCTCGATACGCTATTAACGTATACACCCTTAGCAGGGGTGCGCCTTCAGCCGCTCGGCCATTTTTCCTAATCTTTTATTCTGCTACCTCAGTAGTGAATAGAGGTACTATTATAGTAATTTTCTTCAGGATGTAAAGCCTAAAAATAACTCAATATCAACCAATCTTCTAAAATCACGATACCAATACTTTAACAAACCTTTAAACTCAATCCGAGAAACAGATAAAGCACTGATTTACTAACACCTAACCTCTATCAATAACTAAAAACTGTGTAAAGCTATTCTTAATTCTCAAAAGCTAATGCACGTTTTTCCATCACTTTCGCCATCATAATTAAGATTGCATTAATTCCTAAATAGATCACGCCCGCCATGGCATAGTAAGTAATTGAGTCATAAGTCTGCCCTGAAAGTTCTCTTGCGCGCCCCATAATATCCAATAACGTAATTCCTTGCACTAATGAGGTACTTTTAAAGATTAAGACAATCTCGTTAGAATAACTCGGCAATGCACGTCTTAATGCTAAAGGAATTAAGATCTTCATCGCTTCAAAGCGGCTCATCCCTAATGCCAAACATGCTTCCCATTGATTCTTAGAAATATTTTTTACCGCGCCATAAAAAAGTTGCGCCGTATACGCGGCAGAGTTTAACGATAACGCTAACACTGCACAGAACCACGCTTGAGAGAAAAGACTCCATAAAAAACTCTCTTTAACAAAGGCAAACTGCCCAGGACCGGTATAGAACAGGAAAATCTGCACTAATAATGGGGTTCCTGTAAAAAAGATGATAAACCCACGCATAATCCGCGCCGGCCATCTTCCTTCCCACAACGTTAAAACGCCGGTATATAACAATGCCAGAAGAAACCCAAAAAAGAGCGCCGCAACTGTCAAAGCTAAACTAAGAGGCACACCTTCTAAAATATAAACAAACTGATCTAACATTATGCGCTCCTATTTCGCCGGCTCTTGATCGTATTTTGTAATACGGTTATAGAGTAAATCTTGTAGTTTTTGACTCACAAGCGAAATCACAAGATAGATTAATGCCGCCATCGCGTACCATGTAAATCCATCAGCTGTCGCACTATAAATATAATCTGTTTCCTTCATTAATTCATGAACGCCAATGAGCGATACTAAAGCCGTATCTTTCAACAATACTAACCACTGATTACTCAGCCCTGGAAAAGCGTGGCGCCACATTTGCGGCATAATGATATAAAAAAATGTTGCCGGTTTTGATAAACCTAATACTGCTCCAGAATTCCACTGATCTTTAGGAACTGCTAAGAGTGCTCCACGAATGGTTTGTGAAGCATAGGAAGCATAAATTAACGACAGCGCAAAAGCCCCCAATCCGAAAAACAAATACTCACCGTAAACATCGAGCATATTGAAATACGCATCGACAACACTCACTGGCAACACATCTTCAAATTCTAAAAAGAGATATGGCAATCCCAATCCAATTAAAAAAATCACGATTAATTCTGGAAGCGAGCGAATAATCGACACAAAAAATGTCACCGGCCATCTCACAATTCGCCATCGACTCAACTCTAATATCGCTAAAATATTGGCCCATAAAAAACCCAAAACTAATGCAACAATTGCCAACAGAACCGTTGTCTTTGCTGCTACGAGCATTGCTTGAAAATAGCTACTCGTAAAAATATCAAAAAAACTGGTTATACCACTCACACTGCTTCCTCTATTTACAAACAAAAAGCGATGAGGTTGCCATCGCTTTCTGTTCAATCACTACATCTAATAACTACTGATTAAACCATTTATTATAGATTTCATCATATTTACCATTTTCTTTAATGGTTTCAAGCGCTCCATTGATCTCTTCTACGAGCGCTTTATTTCGAAGACCAACACCAATCCCTAATCCTTGACCAAAGTATTTAGGATCTGTCACTTTCTCCCCAACCATGATGAAGTTTTCATTTTCCTTCATATAGTCATTCACCACTTCACCATCACCAAATACCACATCAACACGACCTAATGCTAAATCGCTCATTGCTGATGGATATTGTGGATAAACTGAGACATTAGCGCCTTTATAGGTATCTCTAATATATTGTTGATGCGTTGAACCTGAAAGAACACCGATCTTCACATCTGCCACATCTTTGATGTCTGCTTTATCTTTTGTCGTGATATAGATCGAGTAGTTTTGATAATAAGGATCGCTAAATGCTAATTGCTTTGCACGCTCTTCAGTAATGTCCATCCCTGAAATAACGGCATCATAACGACGAAGACGAAGATTTGGAATCAAAGCATCAAACTCTTGCTCTGAATAAACACACTCTTTTTGTAACGTGCTACAAACTTCATTCATTAAGTCGATATCAAACCCTAAAAGCTCATTATTTTCCCCTTTATATTCAAAAGGTGGATATGCTGGGTTGGTACCAATCGTCAATTTTTCTTGCGCTAATGCCGCACCGCCACTTAAAAGCCCGGCAGCAACGAGCAATAATCCGAATTTCTTTTTCATAACTCTACTCCATCTGATCTTATTTTTAACGTCTAAAAACGGTGCTGAGCATCATTTGTCAGCATCACCTGAGCAGTATAGCCCGAATTAATGGGAAAGATACTGTTTAAATTCTCCTGTTTTTGGCTCTGTAAACATCGTTGAATCGCCCTCTTCAACAACTTGACCATTTTCCATATACACCACATAAGTCGCGATACGTTTTGCAAAATCGACATCGTGTGTAACAACAATCTGGGTAATACCTGTTTTAGCCAGCTCTTCAATAATCGTCGCAACTTGCGAAGTAATTTCTGGGTCTAATGCCGCAGTTGGCTCATCAAATAGTAAAACATCTGGATCCATCATGAGCGCCCTAGCAATCGCAACGCGTTGTTGCTGGCCACCGGATAACTTTAAAGGGAAACGACTTTCTAAACCTTCAAGTTTTAATGATTTAAGGGCTTCGATACCACGCTGATTCGCGGCAGCTTGATTCATTTTCCCAAGCTTCACAGGCGCATAAGTCAGATTTTGTAAAACAGTACGATGTGGCCAGAGATGATATTGTTGGAAAATCATGCCCACTTTTTGGCGAAGATCTCGAATCGTTTTCTCCGAAATAGTTTGAGAAAAATCAAAGTTAAATCCAGCAATCTCTAAAGCACCTTCTTTAGGGCGTTCTAAAATATTTAAAATGCGTAATAAAGAACTTTTGCCGGCGCCGCTTGGTCCTAGCAATACAACGATCTCACCCTCTTTTGCCTTAATCGATACATCAAAAAGGACTTGTGTATCACCATAAAAATAGTTTAAGTGCTTCAGCTCAATCATCTTTTCCCATCTCTTTTACAAAACTCTGATCTATCATTCTCAATAAAATGTACTGGAATACTTGTGATCAATTCACGACAAAACATATTACAAAATCATTTTTTAAACCTGCCTATTCTACGGTATTTTTTTCACTTTTGCTGAACCTTTTCAGACAAACCCTAAAATCTTTGATCCGTGACCCTATTTAGACTTATTAAAATGCCATACTCCTCATTTAAACGTCAGATCTCACAAGATACTTCTATCAACTTAATTAATCTTTGGTAAGATGAATCGCGACGTATTTTATAGTGGTCTCAGCTTGAAATAGGTGTATTAAAAATACCGCTTAAAACGAAATGACGATACGTCATCAATCACGCCCATTTATTCTTTAACCTTAACGATTATTGAACTCTGTCCTATGAAAAAAAATCTTGTTGAAAAATTTCTAAATACACCTCACAAAAGAATCGCCTTAATGGGGATGAGCGGCGTTGGTAAAACCCACCTTTCAAAAAAATTACCTAAAAGTGATTGGTTTCATTACTCTATTGATTACCGCATTGGTTCTCGCCACTTAAACGAAGAAATTCATGATTTTTTAACAATCGAAGCGATGAAGCAGCCGGCGTTAGCGAAGCTTATTAAAGAGGGCGCAATTTCCGTAAAGTCACAACTAACCGTTGATAACCTCGCACCTTTATCCGCTTATCTCGGCATGATGGGTTCTGAAAGCAAAGGTGGCGTAAGTTTAGAAACTTTTTTAGACCGCTTAGAAAAACATCGTTTAGCGGAAATCAGCGCCGTCGAAGATAGCATCTACTTTATGGATAAAGCCCAAAACATCTTGGGTTTTCCGAATTTTATTACGGACACCAGCGGCAGTTTCTGCGAACTACAAGATGAAGCAAGTTGGGAATTGATTGGTAAAAATTCGCTTTTAGTTTACATAAAAGCATCAGAGGCTGCGAAAAACTATGTGATTGAACGCGCCCAAACGCACCCAAAACCACTCTATTATCAAAAGGATTTCTTGCTACCACAGATCGAGATCTATTTAGCGGAGACAGGATTAACATTAGCGAATGAAATCACACCTGCTGATTTTACACGCTGGATTTTCCCAAGACTGATTGAACATCGTTTAGGGCTTTATGAAATGATCGCCGAGAAATATGGCGTCACAATCGATGCAGAAAAGCTCTATCATGTGAAAGATCAAGAAGAATTTTTCGAATTAATCAAGGAGGCCGCAGATGCAGCATAATCCCCCACCAGGATCTGGTTCGACAATGCAAAAAGAGACGACCGATAACCTTCATATCAAAGGCTATGGTCCTCATTTTTTTCGCTTAAATGATGAAACCGAATGGCACAATACCGCTATTTTATTGCAAAACAGAGAGATCATCACAGATCATGAGATCATTCCCGCCAATTTTGAAGCGCTGACAGAAGCACACTTTGAAGCTTGGACAGCCCGAAAACCAACCGTGATTTTAATCGGCACCGGCAATCAAATGCAATTTTTAGAGCCGAAATGGCGTGCATATTTCTATCAGCGCGGTATTGGGATAGAAACCATGGCAACGGAATCGTTATGCCGGACATTTGCGATTCTTGCAACGGAAGATCGCAATGCATAAGGCGTTTTCTTTGCGATTACAGAATAAGCGGATTCAAAGTTCTATTCAAAGAACAATGCCTCGCTGGAGAGAATATCGTAGACTTTTATCAATCTCATGCCAGCAATTATAAAAGCTCTTTTTAAATCAAAATGACTATATAAAAAAACCGCTTAGCGTAATTACTAAGCGGTTTTCTCTTTATCATCCTTGATAAATACTATCCTTGTTTCGATCAATCCTGATCGAAAATCTTCAATATTCAGGCTATCCGTAATTTCCCTTCATCCTTGAAGGTTTAATTCACTACCATCTGTTTTCCCTAACAGCTTCCTGAATTTCTCATCATGAGTATGAAGTTGCATCCATTCCCTCATCCTTGAGATAACGCTTCCTTGACGTTATTGGCTTATCATAACCTATTTTACCAACAATACCTAATTTATATTTTCAATAACTTACAATTAAATTCATTTAAAAACATAATAAACTAACAAGTACGGATTCATTAAATTTTTATCATGCATTTAATCTCTCATTTACCCCTCATTTCAAATTTAAAGGTTAAAAGAAAAGCTACTTAGTCATCCTCCAAGTAGCTTTCCATTGCTTCCAAACGATCAATATACATTTCTCATTTTGACGCTCATCCTTGCGCTTAATGTCACTTAATTACCAAACCTCATTACTAATAGATGAGATTTGGTCGTCATTCAAACAGCTAGATTTTTACAATTCTAGCAGGAATCCCTTGCCTTACTGCCGCACCAGTAACCCAATCAAGCCATGGTGCAGGAATAGGTCTTGAAGGATCTGAAATGGCTAAATCATTAAGGTTTAAACCACTACCGACATGCGTACTAAAGTCCATCGCTTTCCCATCAACCACATGCGATCTTGCGCCAACATCTCGGCGACCATAACCATGTTCAATTGCTAAAACCCCCGGCTTAACACCATCTAATACCATGATTTGTGCTTCTTGCTCCCCATTTGGCGATTCGATACGCACCATATCACCGTTTTCGATATTAAACTTCTTCGCATCAACATCACTAATCGCCACAAAGTTCGTCGGTTTAATCATTCGAAGTCTTAACGTTGATCCCGATGTACTACTGACAATGTTGGATTTAAATGACGTTAAGGATAAAGGCCATTCCTCTTTCGGGAATCGTTCAAAAACAGAGCTGCCATCTGCAAATCTCGGCGGATGATAAGTCGGCGCCCCACTATAACGCTCACCATTAGCAAAGTGACGATGAACGCCCACTTTTTCATTCCAAAGTTGCAGCGTTGGCGTCCATTTTTTAACCATCTGATCGCCATCCCAGCCCGTATCGTAATCGGCAAAACGTCCACCTCGTGCAAAAACATAAGCCACCCGCATCTGCTCTTCCGGTTTCAAGACTGATTCAATGGCACCTTTAATACGTTTTACGCCGGTTAACTCAAGCTCTTCACGCGTTGACTCTGGTACAGGAGAACCATCAAACGCCATATTTGCCGCCGCTTTTAGATAAAAATCTTCCGCAGTATTAACAGGGTAATTCTTCCCTTCATAATCTTTAATCGCATTCTCACCAAAACCTGGTAATCCCATCTTTTTAGAAACCGCGATAAAGAAGCTCTCCATCGAAATAGGTTGCCCTGTTGCATCCTTCTCAACGCGCGGTTCTACAATTGGCCATCTCGCTGTAGATGTTTTAAATGGCACTCCCGCCCATGCGCCGCCGAACCCCCAACTTTCAAAGTTGTGAGTATCCGGCACAATATAGTCTGCCATCGCCGTTGTTTCATTAATGAAAGCATCAATCGCGATAACAAGTGGTAATACTTTAGGATCTGCCAGTTTCTCTAGTAACAACTGTCTGAAACCTGTAATACCATAGACGGGATTCGTCATATTACTAATCCATGCTTTTAATGGATAAGGATCTGCATTCAGTGCCGAGATTAACATCTCTGTTGCTTGTCCACCAGCAAATGGATACCAAGGGCGACTGGCGGGATAAGGATTCTCTCCACGCGCTTTACGCTCTTTATATTCTGTCGATGATTCATAAGGACGCTTCGCACGGCCAATCATGATACCTTTCGGTTGCACCATACCGTCAAACTTCGTGAAATCATAACGCGGTCCCGGACCAAAATCGGCATATTTTCCACCATTTACATGCATTCCGCCTGTGTAGTTCATATTCCCGATCAATACATTTAATGCTAATAATGACCATGTATTATAGAATCCGTTACCGCTCATCATGCCGCCGTGGGTAATGATTGCCGCCTTATGTCCATGATTCGTAAACTTATATGCTAAACCTTCAATAGTTGCAACTGGTACACCGCAAACATCGCTATATTCTTCAAGTGAAAAACGATCTGCTGAACGCTTTAACATAGTAAAACTTGTCGCCACTTCAACATCAGAACCATCCGCCAATGCCACGCGCCCTTCATGATATAACGTGCCAAGAAGCGATTGATTGACATCTAATAACTCACCTGTTGCAGCATCAAGCGTTAAAATAGGGCTTTCCGATCTCTCTCCCCCTTCGATATCCGCTAAACGCAAGAACTGACCATATAATGGACTCTCTTCTTCAATAATCACTAAATGGGTTGCATTTGAATGGCTTACTGCTTTCGCAGCCGCCATTCCCGCTTTTCCGGGAACCGTTAAATAATCATTGTTATAACGTTTATTATCGATAATATAACGAATCATCGCCATCGACATTGCCGAGTCTGTTCCCGGTAAAATCGAAATCCATGTATTATTTTGCGTTGCCAACGTATTGGTCATTGGTAAATTGGGCGCGACCACAGCATAGCTAAAATCAGCCGCATCTTTTGTTCTTGCGCCTGCTAATAATCGCCCTTGACGCTTAAATGGATTTCCTGATTGTGCCGGCGATGTTCCCATAAAAATCGCAAATTCCACATTCTCAAAATCGGGTTTTGCGTGTGCGTTTTTATCCATATCATCCATGACCGCACCCGATCCTAAACGATAAGCCAACCCACAATACGCACCATGCGCTGTAAAGTTTCGTGATCCAAATGCGTTATTCGTAAAGCGGCGAACAAATGGTTCACGCCCTTCATTACCGGCATTAGAAACTAACAGCTGATTGGCTTTTACCCCAAACTCAGGATTTTTTGGATCAATTAATGTCTCAAGATCACGGATATCTTTTAAACCTTCCACATGACCTTCCCCAAATAGATCCCCGCCATTCACAACTTCATCAATCAATTGTTCAAAGCTGATGCGCTTCCACTGCCCTTCGCCACGTTTTCCCACCCGTTTTAATGGCGACAGTATGCGATAAGGACTTGCGACGGACTCTCCCATTTGTGCACCACGCGCACAGGCGGTTGAGCGATCATAAATTCCGCCATCTCCCCCTAATTTGGTCCAAGCTTCCGAAATCGGCATATTGTAGCGATACTGTTTCTCACTCGATAAAGGATGATAAGGGTTTCCGGCAACACGAATGACTTCATTCTTTGCTTTATCAACACGGACACGAATCCCACAAACGGTCCAACAACCAAAGCATTGCGTATTAGACATTGCTTGCTGGGTATTTTGCACCCATTTTCCATCTTCGATTTGGCCTTCCACTTGTAAAGCATTGCCGAAGATCGCATTTTCTGTAGGCTCTGCAGAAGTTCCTTTGATTAATCCGGTCACCATATTTTTGGCAGTATTACTATAACCCGCCGCAAAAGCCGCTAATCCCCCAGCAGCCGCAACCCCTTTTACCACGTTACGACGTTTACGGCGCGCCGCATCTTCAATTGTTTCTACATCTTCTTGCTCAGGCAATGCATGATCAATATTATCCATCTGAAGATTCTGTTTTTTTAATTTATCATCACTCATATTTTTCTCCCTTTTATCTGTTTCAGCATGTTGTTGATTACGTAGTAATTCATCATTTGAATGATCCATGCGAAACTCCTTTAAAGGTTAACCAGCGATCTTGTAATAAGCTCCAAACCACAATCACTAAGGTGAGCCAAAGACCAAAAGTTGCAAGAATTCCTAAAAAACCACTAAAGCCCCAATCTAAATGATAAGGATTAATCACGACATTATATTTTGGTAAAGTTTGAGATTGCATCAAGATTGCCCAACGAATCGTCCACGCTAAGGAGAGCGAACCCAATGCTAATAACAGATCAATCCAGCGGCAATTAATGCGGCGCATATTGAAATTCACCAAAGTATAGATCATCAATACGAACCAATAGATGAAAAGACTTAAACCAATTGTCCACCAAACCGATCCTTTATTCGGAAGATCTCTAAAGGCAGCACCTGCCGGCGTATCACTCATTGCCCAGCCCATTAACGTGATAGCGACACCAATTAAGCCTACTAACTGAAAACGACTTAAAATTGCCGTATCATCTTGTCGGCGTGACCATCTTGATGAGAGAGAATTCCACGCTTTCACACACATTGGCACCGCTTGAAATGCCGTAAAGAAAAGTGCCCAAGGAAGCCACGCAGTAAACCAAATAGGTTGGGATTTAAGGACATTCACCTCTTTTCCGGTATAGAGCAGAATCATAAATGCCGTCACTAATAACCCCACAGATGTCCATTCTAACCAAACGCTCGGATTGAGATCTCCCCAATGTAATGCTTTAAACCATTTGTAGGTTCCCGCTTTGGTCGTATTTTCACGCAGTAACAATAGAAACTGAACAATAATAAATACCACAAAAAGTGGCACAAAAATCGCCCCAATCCACATCCATGACCACGGTGCCATTTGGGTATAAAAGTTAAAGAATCGTCCGGGTTGATGAAGGTCAGCCAGCAGAGCGATAGGTCCTACAATGCCAGCAGTAATCCCGAATCCTACCACTAATAACTCAAGCCCTTTTAATTCCCCATGTTTCCACCAACGTAAAATCACCGCAATCAATGATGCCGATGCCGCAATTCCGATGAAAAAGAAATATTGAACCGCCCAAGGTAACCAAGCGATCTCCTGTGGAAGTGTCAGTAATTCACGTATCATAGATTTATCTCCTGCCATAACATCGCTTGTCCATGAACTTGCGATTGGAATGCTTCATCAAGACCAATATAGAAAACTTGCGGCATTGTGCCTTGCTCTGGTTTTAAGACTTTAATCTCATCTTCAAACTCGATAAGCATCTTGCTAATTACACTATTGGGATCTTTCATATCCCCAATAATTCGTGCACCGCCGACGCAGGATTCCACACATGCCGGCAATAACCCAGCCTCTAAGCGATGTGCGCAGAAAGTACATTTATCTGCCGTTCCCGTCTCTTCATTAATAAAACGCGCTTCATAAGGACACGCTTGAACACAATAAGCACAGCCCACACAGATTTTACTATCCACCACGACAATTCCATCTTCACGTTGGAAAGTTGCTTGCGTTGGACAAATTGGCACGCAAGGAGGATTATCACAATGGTTACAAAGACGAGGTAATACCACATTCGTCGCTTGATCTTTCTCATAACTAAAGACCTGATATTGACGAACTGTCGTTCTAAATTGCCCTGCTGGCATCTGATTCTCAACCGTACAACTTACCGTACAAGCTTGACAACCAATACAGCGGCGAAGATCCACAATCATGCCATAACGCTTATTAGGATCCCCTTCTCGGCGCGGTGGAACATGCTTCTCCTCTGCTTTTGCTTGTGAGAGACTTATTACCGCAGCGCCGGCTGTTAATGTTCCGAGCTGTTTTAATAGATCTCGACGTGTAATATCCATGACTTCTCCTTTTACGGCTTATTCATCGTTTCTGCACAATCAATAAACCCAACCATAATCATTTCTTGATGCTCTTATCATTCTATGTTTCGGCAAGAGTCTCTATTGTGGTAAACCACATAAGCGGAGATAAGTTGATCCAGAACAATAAATACTCACCCCCAAACAGGCATACTCCTCAAAAAAACGGATCATTAAAATAAATCATTGAAAAATGATGACTAATTCTTTGATAGTGACCCTCATAAGGCATTAGAATGATTCCTTCAATGAAGAATCAGAAAAGAAAACTACAACCAACTAATTTAATCCCCTATTTCACGATACTTACCACTGATTGACTAATAAGATAATGATGCTGAAACCTAAGAAGTCCCTATTTCTCCCAATAATGTCAGTTCTATCATGCCAACGCATGCAACAACGGCGGATATTATCGTCAAAAATAGGGACTAAGGTTCTGATCGCTTTCTCAATGGCGATCATCTTCTTATCACTTGCTTCAGCGCAAGTATCGCCTAATGCCCTTGACCTATTGCAACCATCATCGCTAGAACTATCTTCCTTATCTTCTTCGGTTCACTGCTCTCCCGCTCAAAAACATGAAGATACCAAACGTATTACTATTGGGATTTTAGCGCCATATGGCGATGCCGTAGCGGAACGTGAATGGTACGCTTGGATTCAATCCCTCAACAATGCGCTGCCAGAACTCCATTTCATCTTAAAACCCTTGCAAATTAACAATATCGAGGCAGAAGTCAATAGTGGTGCCATTGATCTACTCCTCTCGCATCAAGGCGTTTTTGTAAATCTACAAACAGATATTCCAGTTCGTTGGGTTGCCAGTTTAGAAGAAAATATTCACTTAGAAGATACCAATGCCAAGATTGGCAGCAGTATTTGGGTTAATAATGAGAGCGAGATTCAATCTCTCCAAGATCTTCAAGGTAAAAATGTCGGTGCTGTCAGCACCAAAGCGCTCGGTGGATTTCTCTTGGCGTATCACGAGATCATGCAAAAAGCCCCAGAATTACGTAAAAATATTCACTTTCAATATCATGGATTTCCCATTGAAACACTATTCAACGAACTTGCTAATAATAAAAATGATGCGATCATTGTGCCAGCGTGTCTTTATGAGCGCTTAGAACGACAAGATATCTTACCTGATGGCGATTTTCGTCTCATCAATCCTAAAAATGTTGCCGGATTTGATTGTCAAACTAGTACTAATTTGCTTCCGAGCTGGTCTCTTGCGGCGCTGGATTCCCTCGATAGTCATATTGCGAAGAATATTCAGGCAGAATTATTTAAAACGACAGACCCCAATCTTCCCACTTGGCAACTGCCCTTTACGCTCACGGAAATCAGCCAACTCACTTACGATGTAAAAATTTTTGAAGGACGGGAAACGCTCTTCGAAACCCTCTTTCGTTTAGCTGTCACTAATAAAATCTGGCTTCTCTTATTCGCCCTCTTTCTACTTATTCTTCTCATTAACCATCTTTGGCTCACTTATGCCGCAACCAAACGCCGCAAACAACTCGATTTAGCATACAAAATGATGCATGACTATGAAGCAATGCTCTCTAAGGCTGATCGAATGAATATTTTAGGAGAGATGGCGAGTGGTATTGGTCATGAGCTGAATCAACCGCTCTCTACGATTCGAAACTATGCTGAAGGTAGCATTATGATTCTCAAAAAAGAGAATGATGCGCATCCCCTTTTAATGCCAATGCAGAAAATTAACGAGCAAGTGAGCCAATGTCACAGCATTATTAAAAATCTCCGCTCTTGGGCAAAACCCAAAGAGAGTTCTATCCGAGAATCAATCAACCTCAAACCTTTCTTAGAACGTATTATTGAAATTACGCGCCTACGCATGCGCAATAATATTGAAATTATTGTCAATGTGCCGGATGAGTTTTATATCGTTCTTACGCCCTCAATATTAGAACAAGTGATCGCTAATTGCCTGATGAACTCTGTGCAAGCCGGCGCAACACAAATCGAAATTCGTTTAAAAATTTATCCTGAATATGTCAAACTCTTCTTATTCGATAATGGACCTGGCTTTGATCGTGTTGAACTCAATGCACCTTTTGTCCCATTTAGAACGTCCAAAGAAGATGGTTTAGGATTAGGGCTTGTTATTTGCCAACGATTAATTGAGAGCTTAGATGGCAAATTACGCATCGCTAATCGTAAAGATGGAAAACAAGGTGCCGCAGTTCGCTTAATTTTATCTAGAGAGCTCGTCGCAGACAGCTCGAAAACCGCAAACAATGCCGACGATTCGAGCCATAATCATTAATTCTAGATAATGCATACATAATGCGGCATCTTCATTTAATTCATGTTGCTCATTAAACAGATAAAATCGATAGGTAACATTCAAAATAGACGATTAGATCCTGATAAAGTAGGATTACTATTAGTTACTTTCATCAATACTCACCGCTCAACAACCATAAAGGAATCTCGATGAAAACTCTCACCGTCCATATTGTTGATGATGAACTCGATGTTCGTGAATCCTGCGAGTTTTTAGTATCAACGCTCAATTATCCAACGCAACTATGGGAGGATGGTAAAGCCTTTATTGAAGGTGTGGATTTAACACTGCCCGCTATTGCAATTGTTGATCTTAGAATGCCGAGACTTTCCGGAGATTCGGTCATTACCATGCTCAAAAACTATCAAAGTCCCATCGGCGCTATCATCCTCACTGGACATGGTGAAGTCGCTTCAGCCGTCAAAACATTGCAAGAAGGCGCGATAGATTTTTTAGAAAAACCCATCGATCTTCCGACACTGATTGCTGCGCTAGAGCGCGCCGAAACAGTAACACTCGAACGATTCCAAAAAAATCAAATTATCGAGCAATTTAATGCCTTAACAGAAAGAGAGAAACAGATTGCCAAACTTGTTTATGAAGGATTAACAAACAGAGAAATCGCCGAGAAAGAGTCTATCTCGGTACGCACCGTTGAAGTGCAGCGTGCTAACGCCATGAAAAAACTCTCAACAGAATCTCTTGCAGAGTTTATCTCGATGCTCAATGAGATCGAAAATCTTCTCAAAAAAACATCACTTCCCACTGATTTCTGACGCTTCATCACTGATACCCACAATGAAGCCCATTGACGATATCTCTATCTCAACCGATTCACCAAATTCGTTGCTTGGTGATTACTGCTGGCGCGAGATTAATAAAAGCACGAAAGTATCCTCCCCCAGCTACGTAAAAAATTTAAAAAGACGATTTCTACTCAATTATTAAAGCGCAATTTCTCGCTCAAAACTTCCGCCATAAATAAATTAAAAGCGATGACTAGAAATGAGAAAAGCTATACTTTAAAGGGCATTTCTGCTACTGTTTAAAGCGTTTTCTATAGGGAGAAACTCAATTGCAGGCACATCAAGCGTTACAGAAATATTTTGGCTATAGCGAATTTCGCGATGGTCAAGAAATACTGATTAATGCGATTTTAGCTGGCAAGGATGCTTTAGGAATTATGCCGACCGGCGGTGGAAAATCGCTCTGCTATCAAATTCCGGCACTATTACTCCCGCATATCACTCTCGTTATTTCACCACTGATCTCCCTTATGAAAGATCAGGTGGATTCCCTTTCTGAAATTGGGATTTCTGCCACATTTATCAATAGCACGCTTGATGAAGAGACATTGCGTGAGCGACTGATCGGCATTCGTGAATTACGGTACAAGATTATCTATATTGCCCCAGAGCGTCTCAATACGTACTCCATTCGTAATCTCTTCTCGGCAGTTCCAATTAGCTTTATTGCCGTTGATGAAGCGCACTGTATCTCAAAATGGGGGCATGATTTCCGTCCTGCTTACGGTGAAATTGTCGATTTCGTCTATCAGCTCCCGAATCGCCCACCGATTGGCGCTTATACCGCAACAGCAACGCTTGATGTGATCGATGAAATCAAGCAGCTGCTGCACCTACAAGCACCAGTAGAATCCATTATTAGCTTTGATCGTAAAAATCTAACCTTTGAAGTTCTTAAAGTCTCCGATAAACGGCAATATATTGTCGATTTCATCAAACGTTTTTACCCCAAAGATGCCGGCATTATCTATTGTGCCACACGAAAAAGTGTTGAAACATTAACTGAATTCTTACAAAAAGCGGGATTCGATGCGCTGAGCTATCATGGTGGTATGCATAGCGATGATCGTGAAGCCAATCAAAATGCTTTTATCTACGATAAAGTACAAATTATTGTTGCTACCAATGCGTTTGGTATGGGCATTGATAAATCCAACGTCCGTTTTGTGATTCATTACAATATGCCGCAAAATATGGAAGCCTATTATCAAGAAGCAGGTCGTGCCGGACGAGATGGCGATCCTGCACATTGTTTACTGATGTATTCACCACGAGATATCTCTAATCAAAAATATCTCATCGAAAATAATGAGTTTTTAGTAGATCCTGAACGAAAAATAATCCTCTACCAAAACTTGCAATCACTCATTGATTATTGCCATTCTGAAGAATGTTTGCGTGCTGAAATATTGCGCTATTTCTCAGAAACACCGCACTTTGAAACTTGTGATAACTGCGGCAACTGCACCAATACTACGCCGAAAATTAATATCACCATAGAAGCGCAAAAGATTCTCTCTTGCGTCTATCGTGTGGAACAAAATTATGGTTTAACCACCGTTATTCAAGTATTACGAGGTTCTAAAAATCAACAAATTCTCGACCGAGATCTCAATAAAGTCTCGACTTACGGCATTATGAGCAACTATTCAGATCGCTCCATTCGAGAAATGATTATGACCTTAATTGCTCGTGGCTATCTCTTTCAAACGCCAGATGCGAGGCCAATTCTGCGTTTAAAAAATGAAGCAAAAGCGATTTTGAAAGGTGAAAAACAACTCTTTCATCGCCAAGACCTCATCGTTCATCGAGAAGTTTCTAATCCCGAAAGCCATTATCGGGCACCATTCTACGAACCACTTCGTGAGTTACGTTTAGAACTCGCAAGAGAACGGGATGTACCGGCATATGCCATCTTTACTGATGCAACTTTAAGAGAAATCGCAGAACTCAAACCGAAAACGCCCGGCGCATTCCTCAATATCAAAGGTGTGGGAATGAAAAAGCTCGATCAATATGGTTCTCTCTTTATTGAAAAAATCAAAGAACTAGAAGCAGCAATGAGTTAAGACTCAGAAATATCATAGGATCAGCTTTCAACTTCATCAGGAAATCTCATTTAAAGCTGATACGCGGTTGGAGAGAATGATCGCATGCTTTTAACAATCTCGCGCCAGCATTTGTAACAACTATGCTTAAACCAAAAAAAAACGATAGTTTTAGGCAAAAAGGACCATCAACTGATGATCCTTTTTTCATATATTTCCGATAATAATTTCACGCTTTCGCATTCATTTCTCTCGCCATTTTTAACCGCAAAATATTCCCAAAGAATGGATCAGTACAATAAATGGAATGGAGAAACTAAAGATGATGCGCATAATCATGCAGCTCAAATCCTTGCAATGCATAATCAAAATTTTTGCCAACTGCTAAAACTTTAAAGCGCTCGCCCATCTCTTCGGGATGAATCAAATGTTGTACTCGTTTCGAGAGTTCAAACCAAGCTAATTCCCCCTCTTGTGTATCTGGAAAAGTGTCACGATCTTCCGCAACCAATTCTTGAAGTTGATTACCTAATAAGAAGTATGATTGCGAGGTATATCCTAAAAACTCTAAGCCCATATCCACTAATACCGTTGCAGCTTGCGTGAAATTCACATTTGCCGTTAAATCTTGCAAGCCAGGATAGAGATAAAAATCTTCATGCGCGCGATGTTTGTAGTGAGCGATGAGCGTTCCCGTCATCCGCTCTGGACGATAATACTCTTTCTCATCGTAGCCATAATCAATAAAGAGCGCCGCACCTTCTGTCATATGTACAAACAGTGCCGGTAACCATACTTCTAAATGGGGACAATACTCTGTTTCACAGCCTTCGGGAAGCTCAATACCCCGCGAATTAAGCGCTTCATAAAAATCTTTTAAGGCTTGATCAGCCGCTCTTAAAACTGGCGCAAATGTCACCGTTTTATCTGCATCATTAACTTCTAAACCAACATCGACATATTGTGGCTGCCCATTAACCATTCTAAAACGCTCAACACTCAGAGCATCCAGCACCTCATTAGCAATAATCACACCTTTCCACGCCGCTTTTGGTGGTGAATGAATCCATTCAACGTGTGAAATGAACTCTGGCAATGCTTCAGCAATTAAAGCCCTTTGACGCTCAATTAGATTCGGAGAGACTTCTAAAATAAGATATTTCTTAGGGAGCTGATTCAGCTTCGCTAAATGCAATAAAATATCTCTTGCCATCGTGCCATTACCAGCACCAATCTCTAATATTTGAAAATCTTCTTGATCACTCATCAACCCTTGAATTTCGATAATCTGATTTGCTAGAGACCTTGAAAAAAGATCCGAAATTAACGGCGCAGTAATAAAGTCACCTTCTCGACCAAATACTGCCTGCGGCCCAGTGTAATAGCCTAATGTTGGATGATAGAGTGCTTGATCAAAAAAGCGAGAAAAAGGCATCGGACCCGATTCGCGAATTTCACTCACAATCTCAAAGGCTAACTTCGCTGAAAGCGCATATTCATCATGAGAAGGTTCCGGTAAACGTTCTTCGTTACTGTTTTCACTCTCTACTTGCATCCTGCTCTACCTCACTATTATCCCGAATGATTTGTCTTCTCTAAAATTTATGACACTAACATTGCCTTTTATAGCCACCTCGGTTTAAAAATGATTGTATCAACTGCTGGCACACTTGATAAAAAATATACCAACATTCCCCGCTGTAAATCAACTATTACAGGAGAGTTTGAATATCATTATTTAAAACCAATGACACTATCACCAACTACTTTTAGCGATCCATCATAGAATACCGCTTCACTCCATTTTCTTGTCAATTTTGATCAATAAAAGAATAAGCTGCTAATTTCTAGCAGCTTACTGAAAGTCACCCCATATCATAAGTGAAATAGATGATTAATCAACCTTATTACAATGCCGTAACAGATCCCATTCCGCGACTATTGCGCTGAATCTTCACATTTTGCCCTGGGAAGATATTCACTTCACCGGTAACAACAACAGGGACATGACCTCGATCGGTAGTCTCAACGCCCACTTCACTATTACCTTCTTCATTGACCATAATCGAAACTACTCGCCCTTTTCCCGAATAGCTCCCTTTTCCATCTTCAAGTCCTGTAGCACATCCGGCAAGTAATGCGAGTGAAGCGAGCAGTAATCCTAATTTTTTCATATAACATAAATCCTTTACATTCATTGACTAGTAACTAAAACAATAAATCTCTCTAATGATGACCAAAAGAGAGATTCACGAGTTAACTATTGTATTGTTGTATCACCAAATTCTATGATTCTTTAGGCGCATCAGAATTTTGGCGTTGACGATTTTGATTCGGGCGACGATTACGACGAACACCACGGCGTGCTGGGCGACGATTTTGATTTTCGCGTGGTTGATTATCCCCAGATTGCCCATCCGCTGTGCCTTCTACTTGTGGCTTCTCTACCGAAGTATTTTCTACAACCTGTTCACTGCCGGCATCACTTTGATCTTGTCTACGACGAGGAGAGCGACGATTACCACGTTGTTGCCCGCCATCTTGTGATCCACGACGTTGATTATTTCTCGGCGTTCGACTTCGACGTTGGCGATTATCACGCGCCGACGGCTCCGGTGTTACTTCCGGCGTAATTAAGAGCTCTTCTGATATAGATTCCACAGGAATCTCTTCTTTAATATAATCTTGAATATCCATTAATGAATAGACATATTCTTCACAAGCAAAAGTAATGGCGGTACCTTCAGCACCCGCTCTTGCCGTACGACCAATTCGATGTACATAATCTTCCACATCTTGTGGTAAATCGTAGTTAAATACGTGCGTTACATCCGGAATATGTAAACCTCTCGCTGCAACATCGGTTGCCACCATAATGGAGAGTTCTCCACTTTTGAATTCTTCTAATAACTTCTCACGGCGATTTTGAGGAATATCTCCAGACAATACCGCGGCTTTATAACCATTGGCATTTAATGTATTAAAGACTTCATCTGCGGCACGTTTTGTATTCACAAACACAATCGAACGCTCCGCGGCTTCTTTCTTTAAAAGACCAAAAAGAAGCTTCAATTTCTCATTAGAGGAAACATGATATAAACGCTGTGTTATACGAGATCCTGTCACCTGCTCCGCTTCAACTTTCACCAGCTCCGCATCATTCATATGCTCATATGCAAGCTCAAAAATACGTTGTGAGAATGTTGCCGAGAAGAGCATATTTTGACGCTTTTCCACTTTCGGCATTTGACGTAACAAGAAACGAATATCACTGATAAAACCAAGATCAAACATGCGATCGGCTTCATCAAGAACAAAAACTTCGACATTACGTAGATTGAGTTTTTTCTGTTTAAAGTAATCTAAAATACGTCCAACGGTTCCAATCACAACATCAGGATCAGCTTCTAATGCTTCGTTTTGTGTGCCATAAGCCGCACCACCATAAAGTAGCGCATATTTTAATCCCGTATAACGACCCAGCATTTTGGCATCTTCATGAATCTGCACGGCAAGTTCACGAGTTGGCGCCATGATGATCGCGAAAGGTCCTTTTTTATTCTCTTCAACCGGCACCGTCATTAAATGATTCAGCGTTGCCAATAAGAAAGTTGCCGTCTTACCTGTTCCTGTCTGAGCCTGCCCTGTTACATCTTTACCTTTTAATAAAACCGGCAGCGCTTTCTCTTGAATTTCCGTACAAAACTCATAGCCATTATCCGCTAAGCTCTCTTTCAGTGAATCATGTAAATCTAAATCTGCAAACTTCATAGAAGTTAAATGTGGTTTTCCCATAGATGACGACCTAAACCCTCAATTATTGTGCGCTATAATAAATTTTTTTAATAACCTTGTTTGAAAAAATTATACAATCCAAACCTTGTTATTTACCCTGTTTTCAGTTGTAATGACTCAGGTATTATCATATTTTATATAGAAAAATCCAAATCTAATTTTGGATATCTTGATCAACTTCTTGAAGGAGAGAGTGCGATGAGCAATTTAGTCAATGCGACAGACACAACTTTTGAAGCTGAAGTTTTAAATGCTGAACTTCCTGTATTAGTGGATTTTTGGGCAGATTGGTGCGCGCCTTGCCGTATGATCACTCCAATTATTGAAGCTGCTGCTGAAGAGTATGCAGGCAAAATCAAAGTTGTGAAATTAGACGTACAAAACAACCAAGATACTGCCGTTAAATTCCAAATTCGTGGAATTCCCGCATTAATGATCTTCAAAAATGGTGAAATTGTAGCGCAACACGTGGGCGCTTTAAATAAAGCACAATTAACACAATTCATCGACAACAATCTTTAATCTTTCTTACAATTAAAGATTACTGCGATCAATAAATCTACTGATCTAACAATAGAAAAACTTACAAAAGCCGAAGAATATTGACTATTCATCGGCTTTTTACTATTCACCTTGCCTGAATAAGATTACGTAACTTATTTGACGTCACACAAATGCGTACAAAGAGTCTTATGATTAAAATTATTTATGAAGCGGCTGTTAGACGAAATCGATAAAACAGCATCTTCATTCAACTTCACGTATAATACGTCCCTTCGAGCAGATCGCGCAGCAGAAATAACTATCACGATTCTCTTTAGCGCATATTTTAATATCACTAAAAACACAAGCATATGAGGGTGATCCATGGAATTAATCAACACACTCAACCATACGATTGAAGACCTTTCCGAAAGAGCCGCTGACCTTCGGAGGTATCTTTGACTTCGATACCAAGCAAGAGCGCTTAACCGAAGTTTTAATGGAATTAGAAGATCCTAATATCTGGACGAGCAATGCTGAAAAAGCGCAAAAACTGGGGCAAGAACGTGCCATTCTTGATGATTTCGTCAATGGTATGATTCGCCTTGAAACAAGTCTCAACGATGCGAAAGATCTTGTAGAAATGGCCAAAATGGAAAATGATGAAGAGACGCTAGAGATGATTCAAAATGATCTTGCAGACTTCACTAAAACCATTGAAGAATTTGAATTCAAGCGCATGTTTAGTGGCGAAATGGATGCGAGCAATGCCTATCTCGATATCCAAGCCGGCGCCGGCGGTACAGAAGCGCAAGATTGGGCTTCAATGGTTTTACGCATGTATCTACGTTGGGGGGAAGATCACGGTTTTAAAACAGAACTGTTAGAGGCATCTCCGGGCGACGTTGCCGGCATTAAATCTGCCAGTATCCGCTTTGAAGGCGATCATGCTTACGGCTGGCTTCGCACAGAAACAGGCGTCCATCGCTTAGTGCGAAAATCACCATTTGACTCAAACAACAAACGACATACCTCATTCTGTTCTGTATTCGTTTCGCCAGAAATCGATGACAATATTGAGATTGATATTGATCCCTCCGATCTTCGAATCGATGTTTACCGTGCATCTGGTGCCGGTGGACAGCACGTTAACGTGACAGAGTCTGCCGTACGTATTACGCACGTTCCTACCGGCGTTGTTGCACAATGTCAAAATGAGCGATCACAGCATCGAAATAAAGATGTCGCAATGCAACAACTTCGTTCAAAACTGTACGAACTTGAATTACAGAAGAAAAAAGATGCGGCAGAAGCACTGCAAGACTCTAAAGCCGATGTGAGCTGGGGCAGCCAGATTCGCTCATATGTTCTGGATCAAGCGCGTATTCGAGATATTCGCACAGGTTATGAAGTGGGCAATCCACAACCTGTCTTAGATGGTGATCTCGATGCATTCATTGAAGCCAGTTTAAAAATGGGACTTTAAATAGGTCATTGTCATCCTTCAAAGTGTAAATCGACACTTTAGAACAACTATTCGAAAAAAGAGCGGTGATCTGCTCTTTTCTTTTACACTATCATTATATTTTTTTATAATATATGATAGATGTTTGCCGAGAATGATATCTATTTACCTTCATAGTCGATCATCGTAATATCTTTAGATATTGATCTTTATTTTCGAATACTCTCTGAGTAATTTAATCCCATCAACAATATTACATTGAGCCATCAAAATGTCAGAAATTCAGCTTCCTTCCACCTCTCAACGTTGGTATTACGGTTGGACAATTGTCCTAGCCGCCGCACTTTTAACCATGATCACCGTAGGCATGCGTATGAGTATCGGTCCTTTTGTCATTCCGATGAGTGAAGGCTTAGGCATGAGCCGCAGTCACCTTTCTGCTGTTATTGCTTTTGGGATGATGGTTTACGGCATCGGAATGCCAATTGCCGGTTATTGCGTCAATCGATTTGGCACACGCACTACGCTTATTATTGGGGCTATTTTAGTATCTCTTTCACTAATTTTTACGGTTTATACGAATAATCTCTGGATATTTGCACTCAATTATGGCGGTCTACTCTCATTTGGCTTAGCATTTACGAGTCCTGTTGCTTTTACCCAATTAATTAGCCGCTGGTTTATCGCCAAGAGAACGATGGCACTTATCTTTCTCACAACAGGCTCAATGGCCGGTATTGCCATTATGACGCCGGTTTTTAATATCGCAATACAATCCTTTAGCTGGGAAGCCACATTATTAGGTTATGCCCTGCTTTTCTTCATTCTCACGCTCATTGTGGCTCTTTTTGTCGTGAAAGGCATGCCGCCAGAATATGGCGATTTAACCGATGACAATGAGATCAAAGCTCATCAAGCAAAAATGGCACTTCGTCTCAAAAAAATGAACGGCGCAAGTTATACCCTTCGTCAGGTATTTTCTACTAAACCTTTTTGGTTACTTTGCATTGGCATCTTCTCTTGTGGCTTTAGTATGAGCCTGCTAGGAACTCACGCTGTCCCTATGCTCATCGATCATGGTTTTAGCCAAAACGTCAGTTCTTTTGGCATTAGTTTAATTGGATTTGTTGCCATTTTTAGTACCGTAATGCTCGGTAGACTGAGCACGAAGATTGAACATCGCTTACTGCTTGTCGCAATCTATTTCGTTCGTGGTTTAGCTTTCTTCGCCTTAGCCGTAGTCATGGCGCCGTGGCAGCTCTATACCGTTGCAATTATTGGCGGTTTAGTTTGGGCTGGCAACATGGGAACATCCTCGGGAATGCTCGCCGATATTTATGGCGTAAAACTGGTGGGAATGCTCTATGGATTCGCATTCATTGGGCATCAAATTGGCGGAACCATCAGTACTTGGCTCGGCGGTTGGGCATATGAAACCTACGGCACGCACTATATCTCTTTCTGGCTTGCCGGCACATTCCTCTTGATTGGTGCATTTGCATCTTATCTCTTACCGAAAAAAGCAGATTACGCAAACGCCATTGCCAAAATCAATCAATAATCAACGATTGATTGGCATATAAAATACTTACGCTTCATTTGTCGATGACAATAGCGATAGTTCGATAGGTTCGATAATATGAATAAAATGCCGGTACGATATAATTCTACCGGCATTTTCATTACCTAAATATCTATTATTCTGCACCTACAAATACACACCTGAAACAACGATATAATCTTTTCGTTTTAAAAATAGCGATAACAAATGCCGGCACAAGATTCATCAAAGAATACAAAAATTCTCTCCAGCGATACATCATCTTTTAAATAAGCTCTTTAATCAGATAATTTAAAACTGATTTCACTATAAGAATCCTACCCATCAATCTCCTCAATATGCTTCAACCAAACCATCGCACTCAAAACTTTTCTAATCCACCTATTAATCACTTATTTCGCTATAATACTGCTTCGGTATTTATGATACGCAGGTTATATCCATATTCAGTAGAGGTTTAATATTTATGAGTAAAGAGAAAAAACAATTTGTCTGCCGAGATTGTGGTGCAGTAGCGCAAAAATGGGCAGGACAATGTTTAGATTGTAAATCTTGGAACTCTATTGAAGAGATGGTTGTAGAAAAAACACCGGCGCGCCTTTCTGGATATTCAGGAACGGCCGGCACAGATGGCGTACAGATTCTCACAGATGTACAAAAAGAAGAATTAACACGTTTTACGACAGGTTTAAATGAGCTTGATCGCGTATTAGGCGGCGGTTTAGTCTTTGGCTCCGTGGTACTTATCGGCGGCGATCCTGGGATTGGAAAATCCACAATCTTACTGCAAACGCTGATTCACTTAAGTCATACCGGCAAAAATGTACTTTATGTAACCGGTGAGGAATCACCAAGCCAAGTAGCGCTTCGTGCCGAGCGACTGCAACTCGATGGCTCTAAATTACAGTTACTTTCTGAAACCAATGTGGAGAAAATTCTCCGTGTTGCCGAGCCAATGAAGCTCGATGTGATTGTCATTGACTCAATTCAAACAATCTTTACGGAGCTTCTCAATTCTGCACCAGGAAATGTTGGGCAAGTTCGTGAAAGTACAGCGCTTCTTACACGTTTTGCCAAACGTACCGATACTTCTA
>Ga0079226_10000591_pt1 | contig 25988 bp, 23 predicted proteins | sample Poulit2014_FD_76345 | JGI IMG/M metagenome (GOLD analysis project Ga0079226, IMG submission 76345) | Agricultural soil microbial communities from Georgia to study Nitrogen management - Poultry litter 2014 | ecosystem: Environmental > Terrestrial > Soil > Agricultural land | place: USA: Georgia...
CGTGAAAAGGGAGATCCAAACTGTAGCAATGATAATGGGCAAGTCGTTTAATAACCGCTTGCCAGTCATTACTACTACCGAGAAAACCGTGTAAAAAAATTAAATTTGGTACCATTATTTACGATCCAGCCAGCGTTGCAGAACAGCGACGTGCTGTTGCCAAGATTGCAGCTGCTCAATGCGTGCGGCAAGTTGTGTTTGCCAATCTTCACGATCACCGTCCTGAATTGCTTTACAAACTTGTTGTAGCTGTTTTAATCCGACCGAAGCGGCTGCTCCTTTCATTTTGTGTGCAGTTTCAGTAAGCTGTAATTTCTTCTGCGGATCACTCAAATAGCGTTGATACTCTTGCATAAGTTGCTGTAGATATTCTGGCATTGTTGCGACAAAAAGTTTTAAATTATTTTGAATTGCTTGTTTGCCAAGAATTTCATAAAGCTCATCAAGAATGGATAAATCAAGTTGAGGCCACTGTTTATCCTGTGCGGAAGGGGTAATTTCCACTTCGTGGAAGTTTTCCTGTTTTTCTTTGTCAGAGGAATTTTCCGGTTGTAGATTAAATAGTTGCAATAAACATTTATTTAAAGCATCGAGCGATAACGGTTTTTGTAACACATCATCCATTCCGTGTTTCAGATAATCTTGTTTATTGGAAACGACATTTGCCGTTAATGCGACCAGAGGCGGTAAATAATCGAATTTTTCATCTTCATATTGCTGATGTAGATAATCGGCAATTTCAAAACCGGTCATATCAGGTAGATGAATATCAAGGAAAACCAGATCATATTGATTATTTTCAATTTTATGAATCGCTTCTTTGCCGTTCATTGCAATATCTACCTGATAACCCAATTTTTCGAGGACAGATTTAGCAACAATAATGTTGATTTCGATATCTTCGACCAGTAATACCGATAAATTTTGCAGTTCCGGAATAGAGGTAATTTCCGGTAATTTATGCGCCTGTTCGGCTTTAAAGGTAAAGGTGAAAGTTGAACCTTTGCCCAACTCACTGACAACCGTGAGATCACCGTTCATTAATTTAGCGATACGTTTGGAAATTGACAGACCGATACCGCTGCCAAGTGCTTTTTGATTGGCAGTACGAACCTGATAATACATTGCAAAGATCTTCTTCAATTCAGATTGCGGAATGCCGATGCCGGTATCGGTAAGCGCAAAGCTGTAAGTATTTTGATCCAAGCGTGAAAAACGTAATGTCAGACCGCCGGAAGGGGTAAATTTCACGGCATTATTAATTAAATTCCAGAGAATTTGCGAAACACGTGCATAGTCCAATAACAATAAATTCGGCAAATTTTGATCATATTCCAGTTTAAAACTGAGATTTTTCTGATTGGTCATAAAAGTTGCAAAATTATCAATATCGCTTAATAGACGCATAACGTCGGTTTCTTTTTTATAAAGTTGAATTCGGCGAGTGTCTAGTTTTTCTAAGTCAATGATATCGCTAAAAATATGCCCGAGTGAAACCGCACTTACATTGATGGTATGCAGATAATTACGCTGTTCTTCATTTAATTGGCTATCCAACAGAATGCGACTCAAACCGATAATGCCATTAAGTGGTGTACGCAATTCGTGACTTATGGTTGCCATTAGTGTGGACTTATCACGACTCGCCTTTTCAATCGTTTCCTGATAGCGTTTATGTTCTGTAATATCTCGCCCGAACCCCAATAAACAGTGTTGCTTGTTAATGCGATCATAATAAGGCACTTTGCGAATTTCAAAACAGGCGAGTTTCCCATTCGGATATTTGAACCACTGTTCGTAAGTCATTCCATAATTATTATCCAAGACAGCTCGATCAGTTGCTCGTACATATTTGGCAATATCGCTGGAAAATGTCTGTTCAATTTCCAACGTTTTTAACTCTGTTTCGCTCTTGCCTGTCAATAATTCCATTGCCCGATTGCATTCCAGCAATTGCCCATTTTCAGCACGAGAGAAAACCAAATCGGGAGAGGCATCAATAAAAGAACGCAAGAAATCCGCTTTTTGTTGTAAGGCGATTTGCGCTTTGTTTTTCGCTGTGATTTCCTGTTCCAACAAGGCTAATGTATTGGATAATTCTTGATTCGATTCGTGCAGATGTTGGCGTGACAGCTCTAGTTTTTCCACAATCACATTAAAAAAATAGATCACAAAAGGTGCTGAAATTAAGCCGAATGTAATAGAACGAATGATATCCATCCAATCTATAGTGCCAATGATGAAGAGGCTTAAGAGAATTTGCGTACAAAGTGCAAATACCGCTAGGATAGTAATCCCTAAAATTGAAAAACGTAAACGCCCAAGCCGAATAACCCAATCAATATATTTTTGTAGTGAATGACGAATATCAACCATATTTTTAACCTTTATTTGAAAAATAAGAAAAAAGGATAAATATCAAATAATTATCCTTTTTTGTTCAAATTTATCTGAATAATTGACGTTGACGAGAAAAAGGGTGGCGTTTGAATTGAGATAATGCCACGATTAGCCAAATAACAATATAGATAACAAATATAGCAATTAACCATTGTGGCATTGTATAGCCAAGGAATTTCCAAGTGATATCACTACAGGAGCCACTTGCCTGAAAAATATGTGGAAACCATTGATCTAACGGCAATGTATGTGGGAAATCAGGTTTGAATTCGCACTGTTTCCAAGGTGCGGGATTGAATTGATAATCAACGTGTTCGATTGCAAGCAATAACCCTTTAACCGCTCCCCATAACCCGACCGCAATACCGAGCAGCCGGCAAATCAAGGCGGACGGATAAATCGCACCGATTAAGGCACCTAAAATAATGGCAAATAAAGCAACGCGCTCATAAATACACATTACACAAGGATGTAAACCCAAACCGTGCTGAAAATAGAGTGCTGCACCCTCCAGTGCAACACCTGATAACGCCATAATAAACCAAGCTGTTCGAGTCAAAGACCAAGATTTAAAGAGTGCGAACATTATTTATCCTTCTAGTGAACCGGTGGAATATGTGGCGCCGGAATTAATCCCCATTGTGTAAATAATGAAGCAAACTCAGGCAAGAAAAATTCTACCCCGATAAGCCCCACAATAGACAACACGATAGTATAAGGTAACGCCATTAGCACCATTCTACCATAAGATAAACGAATTAATGGGGCAAATGATGAAGTTAATAAGAATAAGCATGCAGCTTGACCGTTTGGTGTTGCCACTGAAGGTAAGTTGGTTCCGGTATTGATAGCAACAGCGATAGATTCAAATTGTGATAATGAAATTTTGCCGGCTTCCAATGCGGCTTTTGCTTCATTAATGTAAACCGTACCGACGAATACGTTATCGGAAATAGATGAAAGCAATCCATTGAAGATATAGAACAACATAAGTTGTGAGCTTTCACTAGCACTTAATACGAATTGAATGATGCCACCGAAAAGATGTTGATCGATAATGACGGCAACAACTGTGAAAAATACCACTAACAAAGCAGTAAACGGTAATGACTCTTGGAACGCGCGCCCAATAGTATGTTCATCGGTAACGCCGCAAAGAGAGGTCGCCAAAATAATAATGGTTAAGCCGATTAAGCCAACGGCAGCAAGGTGAAATGCCAAACCGATAATTAACCAAACGGCAATAATTGCTTGAACGATTAATTTTAGACGATCATTGTTGGTCATTTTTTCACTTTGGCTGCGATCTAAAATAGCCAACACTAACCAGACACGGCGCGGTAAATGTGCGCCATAGCCGAATAATTTAAATTTCTCTAATGCAAGGCAGGTTAATAAACCGCAAAGAAGAACTGGAAGGGTAACTGGAGCCATACGAAAGAAGAATTCACTAAAATTCCAGCCAGCTTGTTCAGCGATAATTAAATTCTGTGGTTCGCCTACCATTGTCATTACACCACCTAAAGCAGTACCGACACTAGCGTGCATCATTAAACTACGTAAAAATGCACGAAACTCTTCCAAGGTATTTTTTGCGTTGGTGATTTTATCGTCATTGGTAATATCGGTGGAATCATCAAACTTATTGCCGGATGCCACTTTGTGATAAACCCCATAGAACCCCATACAAACGCTGATGACTACGGCGACAACGGTCAGTGCGTCAAGGAATGCGGACAAAAATGCAGCACTCATACAGAAAGCTAAGGAAAGAACAAGTTTGGAGCGAATAGCAAGCAGAAGTTTGGTAAACAGAAACAGCAAGAGTTGTTTCATAAAATAGATACCGGCAACCATAAACATCAACAGCATAATGACTTCAAAGTTTGCCATAATTTCGTGCTTAATATGTTCCGGCGTGGTCATTCCGATAATCACGGCCTCTAATGCCAATAAACCGCCCGGTTGTAATGGATAACATTTTAACGCCATTGCGAGCGTAAAGATAAACTCGGCGACCAAGATCCAACCAGCGGTAAAGGGATCAATGTAAAAAACAATCGGATTTATCAATAGAAAACCGATGATCAGCAATTTATACCAATTCGGACTTTTTCCTAAAAAGTTTTGCATACCAGCTTGCAAATACGCCATAACGTCATCTCCATAGACTGTAAGTTTCGTTTGATCAAAGAATGTTGAATTTTTTCAATGTACAACGAGCAAGATTGTAATACAATCTTGCAAGTTCATTTCATCCGATATTCATTTTATTTGTGAATGATCAAAGATTTTCACTATTTCATCTCTTTTAAGTATAGAGCTGTTATAAAAGCGTTGGAAAATAGACTGATTTAAAAGATATGAAAACAGACGAAGGAATAATTAATGGTAACACAGAACGATGTCATCAAAGCACAGAGTCCTGCCGGCTTGGCGGAAGAGTATATCATTCGTAGTATTTGGAATAACCACTTTCCACCGGGAACTGATTTACCGGCAGAAAGAGAGCTGGCAGATAAAATCGGAGTAACCAGAACAACATTGCGTGAAGTGCTACAACGTTTAGCGCGAGACGGTTGGTTAAGTATTCAGCACGGTAATCTAACGAGAGTAAATAATATTTGGGAAACTTCAGGATTGAATATTTTGGAGGCTTTAATTAAGTTGGACGGCACACGAGTACCGACGATCATTGCCAATATTTTATCGGCAAGAACCAATATTTCCGCTATTTATATCTGTAAAGCATTTCGCATTGCGAAAGAAGAATCTTTGGAAGTGTTTAAACCGTTGGCAACATTAAAAGATAACGCTGAAGATTACACCACATTTGATTATGAATTGTTTAGAAAATTGGCGTTTGCCTCAAAAAATCCGGTATATGGGCTGATTTTAAACAGTTTAAAGAGTTTATATGAGCGAGTCGGGCGATTCTATTTTTCTAATCCGACAGGACGGGCGTTAGCGTTAAAATTTTATCATCAGTTGCATAAAATTTGCCAAAGCGGTGAATTGGATCAGGTTCGTCCTTGCATTCGACAATATGGGATTGAAAGTGGTCTGATTTGGTCATCAATGCAGCAACATTTACCCGAAGACTTTAATGAATAAAATTTGATGTAGATCACAAAAAAGTGATGTGTTATCTTTCATCCGCGGGTTAGCGGATTTTCGTTAAAAACAAGTTTATGTTATAATTCGCCCAGCTTGAACACGGGGTATTGGTGATGTTAATAGTCTGTGTTTAAATTCGATTTTGTTTAACATTAAATATAGGTAAAAATACTATGGCAATTAAAATTGGTATTAATGGTTTTGGTCGTATCGGCCGTATCGTTTTCCGTGCTGCACAACATCGTGACGATGTTGAAGTTGTTGGTATCAATGACTTAATCGATGTTGATTATATGGCTTATATGTTGAAATATGATTCAACTCACGGTCGTTTTGACGGTACAGTTGAAGTTAAAGACGGTCATTTAGTAGTAAACGGTAAAACTATCCGCGTTACTGCAGAACGTGATCCTGCTAACTTAAAATGGAACGAAATCGGTGTTGATGTTGTTGTTGAAGCAACCGGCTTATTCTTAACAGATGAAAAAGCACGTAAACACATTGAAGCTGGTGCGAAAAAAGTTGTTATGACTGGTCCTTCAAAAGACAGCACTCCAATGTTCGTAAACGGTGTTAACTTCGATAGCTATGCAGGTCAAGATATCGTTTCAAATGCGTCTTGTACAACAAACTGCTTGGCACCAATTGCTAAAGTATTAAATGACAAATGGGGTATCAAAGACGGTTTAATGACTACCGTTCACGCAACTACAGCAACTCAAAAAACTGTTGATGGCCCATCTGCGAAAGATTGGCGTGGTGGTCGTGGTGCTTCTCAAAACATCATCCCATCTTCAACTGGTGCGGCAAAAGCGGTAGGTAAAGTAATCCCAGCATTAAACGGTAAATTAACCGGTATGGCATTCCGTGTTCCTACTCCAAACGTATCTGTTGTTGACTTAACAGTAAACTTAGAAAAACCAGCAACTTACGCAGAAATCTGTGCAGAAATGAAACGTGCTTCTGAAGAAGAATTAAAAGGCGTTTTAGGCTATACAGAAGATGATGTTGTTTCAACAGACTTCAACGGCTGTGCATTAACTTCTATCTTCGATGCGAAAGCAGGTATCCAATTAACAGATACTTACGTTAAAGTTGTTTCTTGGTATGACAACGAAACAGGTTACTCTAACAAAGTTCTTGATTTAGTAGCTCATATCTCTAAATAATTAGATTCCATATATATTCCTCAACAATTAAAAACCGCCAAATGGCGGTTTTTTTATGCTTATTATTTTTATATTTATTATTTTGTTGAGTGGATTCTTCATTTAAAAATGAGAGATCTTAAGTTTAAGGCTAGAAAATTAAATTGGAGAAATAAATGCAGAATGAGAATATAAAAAATCAGCCTACATAAGTAGGCTGATCTAATTATAACAACGACTATTTTTCAATAGCACCTTGAATAGTAATATCAATTTCGAGAGAAATTATTTTGTGTAAAATGGAAAGTAATTGATCCAATTTTTCATTATTAACATTACCCTCTGCATCGAAATAACCATTCTGTTTTAAGCCATTAATAAAAGCAGAAAATACCGCTTTATCAAAGAATTCAGGCGCATTAATACCGTGCAACACAGATAAACGCTGTGCAATAGATTGACTCTCTTTTTCCAATTCGGCTCTGGCTTTATTAGGTTCGGCTTTAAGCAGACTTAATGTAATAAAGTAACGTTGTAAAATCTCACGCACGCCGGCAGCTAGAAGCTGTAATGAACGTCCACGTTTTTTATTAATGGTCAAAATGTTTTCGTGGCGTTTTAATATTTCCTGTCGGCATAATTCATCAATAATCGACAATAAATATTGTTGTAACCGTTCTTCAGGAATATTTAAGAAAAGTTCATTTGCCAAGAATGGATAGAATTTTTTCACGGCATCCAACACAAGATTTAATTCTATTGCTTCGTGATGTAATACTAAGCTGGCAATAAATGAAGGCAACACAAATAAATGCTGAATATTATTACGATAATAGGTCATTAAAACGGCAGAGTTACGTTCTAGTCGGACTATTTCACCGAAATTATCTTTTTCGATTAAAATACCGACACGATCTAAATTTAAAACGTGTTGTAATATAGTTTCACCGTTTTCGTTAGGCAAAATAATATCATCATCGTAACAGGTATTGCGTAATAATTGTAAGCAGGAATCAATCTGTTCAATTAATAACTCTTTGGATAACGCACGTTGACGTGAAGAGAGTAAGATCGAAACTGTTAAATTCATCGCATTCACAGCAGCGGCACGATTAATATTTACCATCACTTGATTAGAAACACGGGAAACTGCTTCATTAAACCATTCCGGACGATTTTTATCATCTGCATTATGATTGCGCCAATCCGGATAATGCTGATTTAAATAATTATTGAGTGTAATCGGCTCGGCAAAATTCACATAACCTTTACCGAGATTGCGTAATTTCTTGATAACGCGTAACACCAATCCGGCATTTTCTTTCTCTTTTGCCGCACCGCGCAGCTCTTTAGCATAAGTATCAACTTCCAGCACGTGCTCATAACCGATATAAACCGGTACGATTGAGATTGGTCGTGTTTGTTGCCCACTTTGCAAGGCTTGTAATGTCATTGACATCATTCCGGTTTTTGGTGCTAATAAACGACCGGTACGAGAACGTCCACCTTCAATAAAAAATTCAACGGAATAACCACGATGGAACAATTCCGCTAGATATTCTCTAAAAATAGTGGAATAAAGACGATTACCTTTGAATGTACGGCGAATAAAAAATGCCCCCCAGCTGCGGAATATTGATCCGACAGGCCAGAAGTTCAAATTAATGCCGGCAGCGATATGCGGTGGTACTAAACCTTGATGATAAAGGACATAGGAAAGCAATAAATAGTCGATATGGCTACGATGGCAAGGAACATAAACAATTTCGTGCCCCTCTAAAGCTAGTTTTCGTACCCGATCAGCGTGTTCAACATTAATGCCTTGGTAAAGGCGATTCCATAGCCAACGCAAGAAACGATCAGCTACACGTAGACTGCTGTAATTAAAGTTGGAAGCGATTTCCTGTAGAATTTTTTCCGCCTCTTGACGCGCCTTTTCCGGTGAAATTTTCTTATTTTCCGCTTCGTCTGCAATTGCCTTTATAATCTTTTCATTGTTTAGTAATTTAGCAAACATAGCAGAACGATTTAGTAAACGTGGGCCGGTAGCAGAAATACGTTGTTTTGAGAAGTGGATACGAGCAACCCGAGCCAACTTTTGTGCCATTTTTTGATCGGATCCGAAATTATTCACCATATAGCGCAAAGAAACTGCTTGTGAAAAACGCACAAAATTATCACGCCCGAACCATAAAATAGTTGCAAATTTTTCAATACCGTTGAGTAAACGTAATTTCGGTAAACCAGATTTATCTTCGTAACCGGGTGAACGTCCCCAAAGTACAGAAACCGGAATTAATTGCACATCTAGATCAGGCAAATTGCGGTGTTGCTCCAAATATTGAGAAAAAATTTGTTCTGTTTCTTTTTTTACTGTTTTTGATTTAAAGAAACGGCGACCTTCATCGAGAAAAACGTAACGAGGTAGTTTTTTACCGTTAATTTCATTCATCGCTAATGGATCAGGCAAACCTAAAGAAAGACAGTTTTTCTGAAAAATAAGTAAGTCGGTTTGAGAAGTATAGGGAAGCACATAAATGAGCGGTTCATTAATATTGAGATGTAATTCTTCGATTGGATTATTGGGAATTGAATTACTCTTGACCAAAATAGATAGCGGCAAGCTTAATAATTTTCGATAAAAATTAAGAAAAAAAGCCATTTTAATTCCTTTATTTTGATTTTTAATAAAAAACGGCGTAAGTGTAGCATAAATTTATGATTAAAAGTGAGCGTCAGATCAAGCAATGAATAAAAGAACGGCGCTTGATAAATTATCTTTGCAATCCGAGAAAGGCTGTATATAATGACAGGTAATACTGTATAAAAGCACAGAGAATAGGATTATGGCGATAAAAAGTAATAAAGCACTGACGGCACGTCAACAACAGGTTTTTGATTTCGTAAAACAGCATTTGGAACAGACAGGAATGCCACCGACCCGTGCGGAAATTGCCAAACAGCTCGGTTTTCGTTCTGCCAATGCTGCAGAAGAGCATTTAAAGGCGTTAGCCAGAAAAGGTGTGATTGAAATTGTGTCCGGCACTTCACGCGGAATAAGGTTAATTGGTGAAGTGGAAGCGGCAAACGATGAACAGGAAGGGTTGCCGTTGGTTGGTCGGGTTGCTGCTGGGGAGCCAATTTTGGCAGAAGAACATATCGAAGCGATGTATCAAGTAGATGTGAATATGTTTAAACCGAAAGCGGATTTTTTGCTGAAAGTACAGGGAATGTCGATGAAAGATATTGGCATTTTGGACGGTGATCTATTAGCTGTGCACAGTACAAAAGATGTGAGAAATGGGCAAGTGGTGGTTGCGCGTATCGGTGATAATGTAACAGTAAAACGTTTTGAGCGTAAAGGAAATATGCTTTATTTGCATCCGGAAAATAGTGAACTTTCTCCAATTGTAGTCGATCTTAGCCAAGAAAACGTAGAAATCGAAGGAATTGCAGTCGGTATTATTCGTAATAATGCTTGGATGTAGATAGAGATAGACGAAAAAAAGAGTTAGGCGACAGATCAAAATTGTCGCCTTTTTCTATTTTGTTAATTTCTCGTGCTATAAACGATTAATTATTGCAAAAATGTTAATTTTTTGTATTTTGTTGGTCGAATAAATTTTCAGAAAATAAAATCCTTCCTATTTTTCATTTTGTTTAAATCTTGTTCTAACAACAGTTTCTTTGTATACCCCATAATTGTTGTTCAGCCACATAACTTTTTTGAGGTAGATCACGAAACTGACTTTTTTTATTAAAAATCTGTAAAAAAATAATTACCTACCGGGCAAATAATGGCACAATAATGGCACTTTTTACTTCTATTCTAAATAACGTAACCTTGGAGGATATCGTGCAGACTGTTAATGTCGATATTGCAATTGTTGGTGCCGGTGGTGGTGGCTTGCGTTCAGCAATCGCAGCTGCAGAAGCAAACCCTAACCTTAAAATTGCTCTAATTTCAAAAGTTTATCCAATGCGTAGTCATACTGTTGCTGCTGAAGGTGGTGCCGCCGCAGTAATTAAAGATGAAGACTCATATGATAAACACTTTCATGACACTGTTGCCGGTGGTGACTGGCTTTGTGAACAGGATGTGGTGGAGTATTTCGTAGAACATTCTCCAATTGAAATGACACAGTTGGAACGTTGGGGATGTCCTTGGAGCCGTCGTCCGGATGGTGATGTGAACGTACGTCGTTTCGGTGGTATGAAACTCGAAAGAACGTGGTTCGCAGCGGATAAAACAGGTTTCCATTTGCTTCATACTTTATTCCAAACTTCTATCCAATTCCCTCAAATTCAGCGTTTCGATGAACACTTTGTGCTTGATATTCTTGTTGATGACGGTCACGCACGTGGTGTCGTTGCAATGAATATGATGGAAGGCACAATGGTTCAAATCAATGCCAATGCAGTCATTATCGCAACTGGTGGTGGTTGCCGTGCATTCCGCTTTAATACTAATGGCGGTATTGTAACAGGTGATGGTCTTTCTATGGCTTATCGTCACGGTGTGCCGTTACGTGATATGGAATTTGTTCAATATCATCCTACCGGATTACCGAATACCGGTATTTTGATGACAGAAGGTTGCCGTGGTGAAGGCGGTATCTTAGTGAATAAAGATGGCTATCGTTATTTGCAGGATTATGGTCTAGGACCTGAAACTCCAATCGGAAAACCTCAAAATAAATATATGGAACTTGGTCCTCGTGATAAAGTTTCACAAGCGTTCTGGCAAGAGTTGCAAAAAGGCAACACCTTGAAGACTGCAAAAGGTGTTGATGTAGTTCATCTTGATTTAAGACATCTTGGTGAAAAATACTTACACGAACGTCTACCGTTTATTTGTGAATTGGCACAAGCGTATGAAGGTGTTGATCCGGTTAAATCCCCAATTCCTGTACGTCCGGTTGTTCACTATACAATGGGTGGTATTGAAGTTGATCCTCAATGTGAAACCCGTATTAAAGGTTTATTTGCTGTAGGTGAATGTGCTTCTTCCGGTTTACACGGTGCTAACCGTTTAGGTTCTAACTCACTTGCTGAATTGCTTGTATTAGGACGTGTTGCCGGTGAACAAGCTGCTCAACGTGCAGTTGAAGCAAAACCAGCAAATCAATCTGTCATTGATGCACAAGCACAGGATGTGATTAAACGTCTTGATGCGTTGTTGGATCAGGAAGGTACTGAATCTTGGTCTGCAATTCGTGATGAAATGGGTAACTCTATGGAAGAGGGTTGCGGTATTTATCGTACACAAGACAGTATGCAAAAAACTGTAGATAAAATCCAAGAGTTGAAAGAACGTTATAAACGTATCCGTGTTGCTGACCGTTCAAGCGTCTATAACACTGATGTGCTTTATACTATTGAATTAGGTTATATCCTTGATGTAGCACAATCTATCGCTTGTTCAGCACTTGATCGTAAAGAATCTCGTGGTGCTCACCAACGTTTAGACTATACAGAACGTGATGATGTGAATTACTTGAAACATACGCTTGCATTCTATAAAGAGGGTGGAGTGCCGACTATTGAATACAGCGATGTGAAGATTACTAAATCGCAACCAGCAAAACGTGTTTACGGTGCGGAAGCAGAAGCCGCAGAAAAAGCAGCAAAAGAAGGGGCAAAATAATGGCGAACGCATTACAAACAATGACGGTTGAAATTCTACGTTATAATCCGGAAGTAGATAACGAACCGCATTTAAAATCTTATCAGGTTCCATATGATAGCCAAACCTCATTACTTGATGCGTTGGGTTATATTAAAGATAAACTTGATCCGGATCTTTCTTATCGTTGGTCTTGCCGTATGGCGATCTGTGGCTCTTGTGGAATGATGGTAAATGGTCGTCCTAGCTTGGCGTGTAAGACTTTCTTGCGTGATTTTAGTGGTCATATGCGTATTGAACCATTGGCGAATTTCCCAATTGAACGCGATCTTGTTGTTGATTTGAGCCATTTCATCGAAAGCCTTGAATCAATTAAGCCATATATCATTGGCAACAAAGCTCCGGAGTTGAAGAATGTTCCACAACCTTCTTCAGAATTGGCGAAGTCAAGAACAAAACAAACTCCGGCAGAGTTGGAAAAATATCGTACATTCTCAATGTGTATCAACTGTGGTTTATGCTATGCAGCGTGTCCGCAATTCGGCTTGAATCCTGAATTCGTTGGCCCGGGTGCAATTACATTGGCTCACCGTTATAACTTAGATAACCGTGACCACGGTAAAGAAGAACGTATGAAGATCCTTAACGGTAAAAATGGGGTTTGGAGTTGTACTTTCGTTGGTTACTGTTCAGAAGTGTGTCCAAAACACGTTGGTCCTGCTTCAGCGGTTAACCAAGGTAAAATTGAAAGTGCGAAAGACTACGTTTTTGCAATGTTAAAAATGCAAAAATAAGGAGAGGGTAGAATGACAACAGTAGCAACAAGTAAACGCAAAAAATATGTGCGTGAAGTCAAAGCGACTTGGTGGAAAAAGTTAGATTTTTACAAATTCTACGTCTTGCGTGAAAGTACATCAGTACCAACCATTTGGTTCTGTTTAGAATTATTCTACGGTTTGACTTGCTTAGGCAACGGTACTTTCGATAGTAATTTTGTGAACTTCTTACAAAATCCGGTGGTAGTTATTCTGAATATTATTACTCTTGGTGCAGTGTTACTTAACACATTCACATTCTTTAATATGGTACCACAAATGATGAATATCATTGTGAAGAATGAACGTATTAATGTGAAAATGGTTACCAAGGTTTTCTGGGCAATTACCTTAGTAGTAAGTATTATTGCTTTAATTTTAGTATAGGAAACAGAAAATGAACAAAGAAACTCCAAAACGTTCAAACGAACCTGTCGTTTGGTTACTGTTCGGTGCAGGTGGCGCAATCAGTGCGGTATTTTTCCCTGTATTAGTCCTCATTTTAGGTTTTCTACTCCCATTTGGATTAGTGTCACCGGACAATATCATTGCATTTGCTCATACCTGGATTGGTAAATTGGCAATTCTCGTATTGTTAATTTTCCCAACTTGGTGTGGTATTCACCGTATCCATTTAGGATTGCACGATTTTAAAGTACATATCCCTGCAAGCGGTGTAATTTTCTACGGATTAGCAGTACTTTATTCCGTATTGACTATTTTTGCAGTGATTTCACTATAATCAACATTGAGTAAAAATCTCCTGTTCCGCAAGGACAGGAGATTTTTTTATGCCTTAAAAAAATTTATTTTGATATTTATTTTATCAAATAAAATAAATTCACTTCACAACTGTGAAACATTATTTTTACATCTAAAGTTAAAAAAATGATATTACGCAAAAGTCTATGAAATAACGCGATAATTTCTAATCTTTTTCTCAATTTTGTGATCTGTGTTATATCTCTTTTAGCAAAATTTATTTAAAATTGCCGCCGTTTTTTACTCTATTTGAAATTTTATCTATTCATTAAATTAAATAAGGAGCTCCTATGAGTATTGCTATTATCATAGCAACGCATGGTGTCGCAGCCGAGCAATTACTTCGTACAACAGAGATGTTGATCGGAGAACAAGAAAATGTCGCTTTTATTGAATTTGTTCCGGGGGAAAACCAAGAAACGATTATTGGTAAGTATCAGGATAAATTGGCGAATGAACTTTCCGGTTGTGATCGAGTGTTATTCCTCGTTGATACTTGGGGTGGCAGCCCGTTTAATGCAGCTAACCGTGTTGCGGACGGCAAAGACAATATGGAAGTGGTAACAGGGGTTAACGTGCCGATGTTGGTGGAAACCTTTATGGCTCGTGATGATGATCCTTCTTTGGAAGAGTTGGCAGAAATTGCTTTGGAAACTGGTCGTGGCGGTGTCCGTGCATTGAAATTGGAACAAAAACCACAGCAGGAAAGCAAACCTGAACCGGCTCCGGCAGCAGCGCCGGCGCAACCTCAACCAGTAGCAGCGCCTCAAGCGCAAGTTGCAACAGCCGGTAAACATATGGCAATCGGCCTTGCGCGTATTGATGACCGTTTAATCCACGGCCAAGTGGCAACACGTTGGACAAAAGAGAGCAAAGTGAATCGTATTATCGTGGTCAATGATGAAGTTGATAAAGACGATGTGCGTAAAACAATGTTGAAACAGGCTGCACCTCCGGGAGTGAGCGCACACGTTGTTAATGTGGCGAAAATGGTGCGTGTTTATAATAACCCTGAATATAACGATGATCGTGTGATGTTGTTATTCACTAATCCAACCGATGCCCTCTTTTTGGTTGAGTCAGGTTTGGATATTAAATCAGTCAATATCGGTGGTATGGCTTATCGTGAAGGCAAAAAACAGATCACCAGTGCCGTTTCAGTAGATGATAAAGATATTGCTGCATTTAAAAAGTTGGCTGAATTAAATGTTGAACTTGATGTGCGTAAAGTATCGAATGATCGCAAAGAAGATATGATCGATTTATTGAAAAAAAGTAACCTTATTTAATACTTAACTGAAGGAAAATATTATGGAACTTTCTAGTATTCAAATTATTTTGATCTTCATTATCTCCTGTATTTCGGGGATGGGATCGATCTTGGATGAGTTTCAGACTCACCGTCCGTTAATCGCTTGTACCTTAATCGGTCTGGTTTTAGGTGATGTGAAAACAGGGATTATCGTTGGTGGTTCATTGGAATTATTAGCGTTAGGTTGGATGAATATCGGTGCGGCACTTGCACCGGATGCGGCGTTGGCTTCTGTGGTTTCTACCATTTTGGTTATCGTTGGCGGTCAAGAAATTACCACCGGGATTGCGATTGCGATTCCGCTTGCGGCAGCAGGTCAGGTATTAACTTATGTGGTGCGTGCGATTACCGTCGGTTTCCAACACCTTGCGGATAAATCCGTAAAAGACGGTAACTTAAACCGTTTAGACTGGGTACACTGCAGTGCATTGCTTCTACAAGCGATGCGTATTGCTATTCCGGCATTGATCGTGGCATTGACAGCCGGTACAGACACTGTTCAATCTTTATTAAGTGCGATTCCGCCGGTGGTGACAACTGGATTAAAAATCGCCGGTGGTATTATCGCCGTGGTCGGTTATGCAATGGTTATCAATATGATGCGTGCCGGTCACTTAATGCCGTTCTTCTATGCCGGTTTCGTGGTAGCAGCGTTCACAGACTTCAACTTAGTGGCACTTGGTGTACTTGGTACAATTATGGCAATTCTTTATATCCAACTTCACCCTAAATACAATCAAAGTAAGCAAGTGGTGCAAGTAGTATCAAGCGGTAATGACGATCTTGACAACAGATTAGATTAATGGGGAAAGCAGAGATGACAACTGAAACTAAAAAAGTAACCCAAAGCGATTTAAATAAAGTCGTACTTCGTTCAAACCTTTTCCAAGGATCTTGGAACTTTGAACGTATGCAAGCGTTAGGTTTTGCATTTTCAATGGTGCCGGTAATTAAACGTTTATATCCGGATCCAAATTCACAAGAGCGCAAAGATGCAATCAAACGCCATTTGGAATTCTTTAATACACAACCTTTCGTAGCAGCACCGGTATTGGGTGTTACCATTGCGATGGAAGAAGAACGTGCTAATGGTAAGCCGATTGAAGATTCAGCAATCAACGGGATTAAGGTTGGTTTAATGGGACCATTGGCAGGTGTGGGTGATCCGATTTATTGGGGAACTGCACGTCCGGTATTTGCCGCATTAGGGGCAGGTTTGGCATTAAGCGGTAGTATTTTAGGGCCATTACTCTTTTTCGTATTATTTAACCTAGTTCGTTTGGCAACTCGTTACTATGGTGTAACGTATGGCTATAAAAAAGGTTTGGATGTGGTTAAAGATATGAGCGGCGGTTTATTGCAAAAATTAACCGAAGGAGCTTCTATTCTTGGTCTGTTTATTATGGGAGCGTTGGTGCAGAAATGGACAACTATTAATGTGCCACTCGTAGTTTCTACTATTGAAAAACAAGATGGAACTATTGAAATTACCACTGTTCAGTCAATCCTCGACAGCTTAATGCCGGGATTATTACCGTTGCTGTTTACCTTTGCCTGTATGTGGCTATTGCGTAACCGTGTCAATGCACTTTGGATCATTATCGGTATTTTCATTATCGGTATTATCGGGGCAGCAACCGGAATTTTAGGCTAATCGATAAAGGTGGGCAGTCGTCCACCTTATCACTATTCGGCGGAAGTGGGCTTTGCCCACTTTCTGTTTAAATAAATAATAAATTTCTGTTAGAACGGATAGAAATAGCTATGTTGATTAACGCCATATTATTCACTTTGATTATTCTCTACTTCCTGTTTGCCATTTATGATCAATTCTTAATGGAGAAACGTTACGGCAAAACGGCACTGAAAATACGACTTCTGCGCAAACAGAAAATCGAAGGGGTGGTAATGTTGGGGCTGATTTGGTTAGCTGTTTATCAAGCAGTGCCACAAGGGCTTGAACAAATGACAATTTACTTATTAGTAATGTTGTCAATTTTATTGATTTATCACTTTTTTGTGCGTTATCCAGTATTTTTACTCAAACAAGATGGCTTTTTTTTAAATAATATTTATATTCCCTATCAACATATTAATGCGATAAATATCAGTGAAAATGGCTTTTTACAAATAGTCTTAAAAAATGATAAAGCCTTACCGGTTTACATTGAGAATGTTGATGATATTGCCACTGTTTTACAGTTTTTAGTGCAAAGCGGAAGAATTACCCTGCCGATTGGAGGAAAATAAATTATGTTTTATCGCCTAAATGGAAAGGCACAACATTATATTTGGGGTGGAAAAAACTTTATTCCGCAATTATTACAACAACAGCCGGATCAACAAATTTATGCAGAATGGTGGCTTGGTACACATCCAAGTGCCGTTTCCAGTATCGAAGTAAACGGACAACAACAAGGGCTTGATCATTATATTGCTGCACATCCGGCGGTGTTAGGTGAAAAATCGCAACAACAATTCGGTGATAGATTGCCTTATCTATTGAAGATATTGGATGTGGTCAAACCTTTGTCTATTCAGCTGCACCCAACCAAAAAAGAGGCGGAACAAGGTTTTGCACGCGAAAATGCACAAGGCATTGATCTCAAAGATCCGAAACGTAGTTATAAAGATGACAACCATAAACCGGAAATGATGATTGCGTTATCTGATTTTTGGTTATTACACGGCTTCAAAAGCAAAAGTGCGATTTTAAAGACCTTGTATGCACGACCGTCTTTGGTGGTTTTAGCGGAAAAATTGGAACAACAATCTTTAAAAGATTTTTATGCAGAGGTAATGCAGTCCTCACAAACGCAATTAGCACAATGGCTATTGCCGATTATTCAGCATAATCAAGCGGCATATCACAATAACGAATTAACGCTCGATAATCCGGATTATTGGCTGTTATATGCTTTGGAAGCGATGGCGATTTCCGTAGATAAACTGGATGCCGGCTTGTTAAGTTTCTACTTATTAAACATTGTTTATCTGAAAAAAGGGGAAGGCATTTTCCAAGATGCCGGGATTCCGCACGCCTATTTACGCGGACAGAATATCGAATTAATGGCGAGTTCCGATAATGTGATTAGAGGCGGTTTAACACCGAAATATGTTGATATTCCGGAACTATTAAAAATTGTCGATTGCACAGAAATTGTGCCAAAGGTGATTGCAGCGGCAAGCAAAGAGAATGGTTACTACACTTATCAAACACCAAGTCGAGATTTTGCGTTAAGTAATATTAATTTTTCCACTGGTTATCAGTGTCAAATAAAAGCGGATAATGCTGAGATTCTGTTGGTGATGCAGGGTGAAATCACTTTGCATAACAGTGAACAAAAATTAACTTTAGCACAAGGTGAATCTGCATTTATTGAAGCGCAAACATCATATATTTTGTCAGGTGAGCAAGATGGGTATGCCATCATTGCCAAGTTACCTTAATAGATAGATTCTTTCTTTGATAAGAAGAAGTTAATTTTATAATAGATAAGGTGCGAATCAACGCACCTTATCTATTATTGATAGGAGAAAGTGAAAGTTGCTCTACTGATAACTGAGCCTGGTTGGAGTGGGGTGCTAGGATCTAAAGCGTATTTCACAATATAACGTTGAGAAGCTGAACCCCAATCGTTTGTTGGTTTAATATAGTTTCCGAAAGGTATAGCGTTTAAATTGCCTTTAATTCGAGAGGGTGGTCCAAATTTTATTGCTTGAGAGCTATTTTCTGGATAAATTTTGATGCCAATGCCGGAGGCAGTAGCATCCTCACTTAAACTTAATATATCGCCATAATTGCTAGGCGTGCTTGCATCAGAAAAGGTAATAAAAATCTTTTCAATAGCATTGGAAGAGAAAAAAAATCCTGGTACACCGGCACCACAACTTCCAAGTCGAATTTCAAAATTACCAGATTCAATTTCTCTTTCTTGGCGTAATTTGTAGGCCTGTATTGTTTTCATATTGATATTAATATTTTTTTCGGTAAGTAAGTCACAAGTGCTGGATTCAACTTTGAGATTAAGTCCGATTGGCTTGATTGCTGTTTCAGGTGTACCATGTGTACCCCTAATAGATATATCATTGTCATCTGTTACTGTGATATAGCCCATATCATAATTTTCAAATCGTGCAGAAGAGTAGGTGACGGTTTCCCTTTCTAATGATGTAGCGACAGCTACAATTTCCGGATTAATAGTAAATGAAACTTGTCGTATATTGGCATCTACGTCAATAAAAATGGCATTAAAATTTTTTCTCCCATTTTGAACGACCTCTTTTTTATAAAAACGGCTACCTGAAGAATAATTAGTAATGTTAAATTGTAATTCAAATTTATTCCCTGTACCAACAAGGTACTGTTCTAACATTACTCTTATTCTTTTTCGTTTAGATGTTGCTTCTGAACCTTGAAAAAAGAGTGTTACTTGCTGTGGTGTGGTAGCTAACCGTTTACCATAAAAATTATCGCGTGCTAAATAAATATAATTAATTTTTCCTTGTAATTCTAAACGAACAGGATTAGGTGTAGCTTGATATTGAATATCTGCATACCCCTTTGAGATGGTTAAAAATAAGGAAAAAAAGAGAAACAACAAAGACTTTAAATGCATAGCGACCTCTATTTAAATTCGCACTGTACAGGGATAATTAATGGTTTATCTTCGGAAGTTTTATGATTAATGTGATAATGAATTACGCATTGTTTATCACGCCATTTTAACTGTAGTACGCCTTTTTCATCAGCAATATGGCTATAAATACGACCGCCTTGAGCGACAACACCAATGGCTTGTCCATTTTGATCAAAAACTTCTGTACCTAATGGCGGCACACTTTCTCGATTTTGAATTTCAAAGAACACTACGTTACCGACTGTTGTTGCAAACTCAACTAAAATAGCGTTATTGGCACGAGGGATCACTTTTTCTTCCGTAGCAGAAAGTTCAACATTGCTAGATAAATTGTCAGTATTGATGCCAACATAATTAATTTTGTATGGAGAAATATAAGGTACGATGCCATTACCGAAACGATCGATTTGGCTTCCGTTTGTGCCATTAATAACCGCGCCTTTTGCACCTTTTGCGTGAATAATGGCGAACGTGTCGCTAAGATCGTTGGTTAAGGTAATTCCTCTTGGGTGAGCAACAATCGCACCAGAAGCACCAAATGACAATTGGTTATTATGTAGATTGTCTTGACTCCAAGAAGAATCTAATCGCATTAGTGAACTATAATAACTTTGATTTATTGCATAGCTATGTGAAGCACGCTGTTTATTAAATGATAAGTTATAGCTATAACTATTTGTTTCACCAAGTGTACCTGAAAGCGTAGTGTAACTAGAATGCCCTTGAGTTTTGTTATAATTTAACTGTTGTGATACATAGGCAGAATTTGCACTATTACCAAATGGGATTGATAAATTCAGTGAAATTATTTTCTCTTTGTATCCAAGGGAATTTTTGCTTTGAGAAAACGCTAAATTGTAGCTTAAACTTTTGTAGTTATTACTATAACCAAATTGGTACTCATTTTGCTTAGCGGAATTATCCCAATAAGTATTGGTTGTTCCGATTAGGTAAGCGGAACCCCAACCGGGTTTTAATTCTTGGCTAATAGAAATTTGAAATTGATTTTTTAAATTTTTTCGAATGATGCCATTTGTCTCTTTATTAAAACGTTGTTGGTTATTTAACATCATTACATCTACAAGGCTCATATAATTACGAGAAAGGTAGCGATAAGCAGCTAAAGTAACATTAGTATTAGTGGGATCAATACGCTTGTTATAACTGGCAGATAAACTGTAGCCTTTGTATTTTTCATTAAGTGGTATCACTGTTGCAGTAGAAAAAGTCGCATTAGTTGCAAATGAACCAAAAGGTGTGTTGAAAGCTAAACCGGCTAATTCTGCGTGATAATGTTTTGAAAAGGTTGCACCAAAATTAACAGTAATATTGTTATTAAGACCATATTGCCAAGTGGCTTGAGCAATTTTTTCATTAAATAGCGTATTACCAAAACGATAACGACCGGCCGCTATTTGGTAACGGCTATATCCCGGTCTGATAAGTTGGGCAGTAGCTGTATAAGGAACGCTAAATGTACGTTTTTCACCGTTAGCCTCTAAAATTTCAACTTGTAAATCACCCCCATAACCCATTGGGTATAAATCGTTAATGCTGAATGGGCCTGCCGGTACGGTAACTTCTCGTAAAATACTACCGTTTTGTCTAACTGTAACACGTGCATTACTATTGGCGATTCCACGAATAATAGGTGCATAGCCTTGTACGGATGTGGCTAACATTCTATCATCAGAACTGAGTTGTACGCCTCGCAAAGAGAAACTGTCCATTAAAACACCATCAGTATTAAAATCACCAATTTTTAATTGTCCGCGAAGTACAGCAATATCTCGTTGTAAATAGGTTGCCGTATTTTGATATGGTAATCTCTGATTGTTTTGCCACGAGATTGAGCCTTGATGACGCAATGCCCAACCAGCAAAATTGAGACCAGCATTAATACCTAAATAACTTTGTTGTGAATTTATATCTGCGTATTTATAGCGATAGTTTGAGGCATCATAACGGATAAAAGCAACGGGAACACCGACTTGCCATTGAGCGGGGGAAATGTAACCTAATGGACGTTGCTTAATAAAGGCTTGAGGCGATTTGACATCAAGTTGTAAATCGTTGAGATTAAAATCAGTTTTGATTTCAGGCGCAATATTATCAAATAAAATACACCCATTATGTTCATTACGAGTTCTAGCAATGGCATCATCGGTTAAATCTAACATTTCCAACAATGTGTCATCAGCACATAATGCAGTATTATCCTTTTCAGGAACTTCAATAAATTGAAGTTTTAAGCGTCCTTTAAATTCTTGATTAAGGTAAATATCACTTAAATATTCGCCGGCAGGTATTGGGTTTCCGTAATTAAAACGAGAAATATCTACTGTTTCTTTAACTGTTTTTCCTCGTAAAAATCCATCATAAAACTCAGCAAATTCAACGGCTTCTACGCTAGAATGTAGAAAGCAGCCTAGCAATGCCAAAGATAAAGCATTAAGTTTAAAACTCTGCTTATATGGATATTTTTTTGATGAAATGGCATTACAAACCGTTGTACACATTATGTTATAACTCCATTTAATAATTTTCTTTAGTGTAAATTACTGTTTCCGCTCACTTTTGTTCCATAATCGTTAATGACACGCCAATTCACGCTCCCACCACGAATAGCTTGTTTTAATGCAAAATGTTTTTCAGAAAATGGTGCGACCATACCAGTTTCTTTCACATCGATTGTGTGTCCGTTTTGATGAACAGCAATATCTTGGTAAGTAATAAAGTAAGGTGTTGGATTTTTGGCAATAATGTCGTTTTTGCCACTTAAACGCCATTGCACTTTCTCATAAGCTTGTTCAACAGGGAATGGCAAATTTTGTGGTCGATAGAATAGTTTTATTCGGCTACGTACCGCAATTTGAAGGTAATTTTCAGGCGCTTTTTCACCTTGTGGCTTTGGTGGAATATCTAATACATTTAAATAAAAAACGGATTCTCTATCTTTAGGTAACGCCTCACCAGTGTGAGTGATTCGTATAGTTTGCCCTTTATTTGCTTCAATTCTGGAAATAGGTGGCGTGATAACAAAGGGTGTTTGAATTTGATCGGGAGCAGCGTCAATTTGCCCGTTATCGATCCAAGTTTGCATTAATGCTGGGGTCGTACCAACATTGGAAATTTGTACGTTTACATTTTTTTGTTGAGCAGGGTAAATTACTCGAGTGCCAGTAATAATAAGACCGGCATAGCTAGAAGAAGCTGAAAATGCAATAAGCAATAACATCAATTTTTTCAACATAGAGTAACCTTATTTAAACATCGGGCAGAAAGTCTGCCCGAAGAGAAATAAATTTTAATGACAATGTTTATTCGTATTCGACATAGTAATCTACTGCGGCTTTAACATTACCAGCTGTTGTTGTGCCGGTTGCATAGTAACGTGCGTAGTAGGTAAGTTTGTTATTGGAGGTAGTGATGGTTTGTAGATTACTTCCTTGATGTCCGCCTGTCCCTGTTGCATTGATAACAGTAGCTGCATCGCTATCAAGTAATTGTACTTGTGCATTTTTTGCAGCTGTACCTGTTGCTTCAGTATTTTTTAGACGACCAGAAGCTAAATCAACTTTGTCTGGGGTAGGAACAAAATAGGCTCTTGCTTTTTGATTGTTACAATTATCAAGTTGAAGTTGGAATAATGTTAAACCAGCAGTGTCATTGGCATTTGCTAATAGGCGAACAGGTAAGGTAGGTAATTGTACAGTCAGATTTTGACTATTTGTATTAACAGTACAGGTATTATCTACCAATTTCCCATTAAAATTAACTGTTCCGTCTTTTGAATTATCTGCAGCAAAAGCCGTTACTGATGTAGCTAATACTAACGTTGTTAAGAAAAGTTTTTTCATAACTGAAATATCCTCTTGTTGGTTAATAAAATGGAGTAAGTTTGGAGTGAAATTTTATAACAAAGTTAAGGGGGGGGGGTAAATAGCAAATAATCAAAAAGAGAATTAATTTACAAAAAATTTTATCAATCAGATTACATAATAACTTAACTTTACGAAATTATATCGTTTAAGTGTATGCAAATAGTACAAAATGAACAATTTGCTGATTTTTAAAACGTATTTGCTACAAAAATGTTTTTAAAATTTTGTGATTTGGATCACATATAGCTAATAAGTGATAGAAAATTCAAAGGCTGGTTTTGTATAAAAAAATAGAAGATTTTTGTATTTAATTTATACCTAAAAGTTTTTTATTTGTTAATAACTCTACTTATTTTTAACAAAAATAGTCTATTTATCGCACTCTTTTTTTACTGTTTGAGCACAAAATGAAGTTTGTGAATTGGTGAAAAGGAGGAAGATGATTAAGAATAATGCGTGAAGCAAACTCACGCATTATTGATAATTTGGTTTGGCGTTGGAATTATTGATCGCCTTTTTGATGGATTAAAATCATCACCACCGGTGCGATCACGGTGAACCAGATTGCCCACACCAGATCCAGACCACAATAAACGGCGGCAATGGCGAGGAATGTCGCCATAATACCTAACCAGTAACCAATCAAATTATAGTGCCGTTGTTCGCTTAAGCGGCGGCGGATAAAGGTGAGTGAGGTTAAATAAATGGCGATTGCGGTGGTTAAGGTTGCCATCGCAAACAGCGGTGATACAGGGTGTTCAGCGGCAGTGGTGCTGTTTAATTGCGTAACGGTATCTGCCAGCAATTCCAATGCCGAACCGACAGCGGCTAAGGCGATAAAGACAAAATAATGACCATAGCCGAAGAAAAACGCCGCTTTGAACGTGCGCTGTTGTTCTAATAATTGTGCAAACGGCATTTTAAAATAGAGCCACCAAAGCGAGAACATAATGGCAGAGATGCCTAAACCGAGCGGCAAGGCTTCGGTCAGCAATGAAATTTCGCTACGTAATAATGGCGTGATGGCGTTGGTAATGCCGAGCAAGCCTTCACCAAGCAGAATAATCGCCAGTAAGCCATAACGTTCCGCAATGTGATGTGGATGCCAACTGGTTGCCTCTTTTCGTTCTGCCCACAAAGGCACAGAGAGTTCAATCAGCATCATTAACGGCAGCAGATAATAGGCATAATCGGTTAAGACGAACACGACAATCGCCCATAAAATTTGGGTGATAATCAAACCGTAGCCATAACGTTGGCAGGTTGCTTTTCGGGTTGGATCATTCCTTGCTGCTCTGAACCACTGATAGGCTTGCGCTAAACGCATAATCACAAAGCCTCATAACATATTTTTCATTGAACCGTTATGAAACACTTCATTAATACTGACGGCTAAAATCAATGCCCCGAACATTTGCACCATAGTCACGATACGATAGGCAGTATCATCAGTATCATAGGCAGATGCGAACCAAGTAAAATTCATCCACGCCCACCAAACTGTGAAGAAACAAAAAGAGAAGGTTGCTATCCCTTCTAATAGATGATGTGCAGCAAGGGCGTGATGTAAACCACTTGCTGTTGCAGCGATAGCGATCACAAATACTAGATCAAAATATAATTCTAACGGCGTGGCGACACGGTGGTGTTGTTGATGGTCACGAGCCACCATTGGTTTTATAGCAAGATAACGTTTTATCATAAATTAATTTTCCTGTTGATGAAGTTGTTGACAGGTTTTTTCATATTTGTTTCCCCATTTGTGCATCGCTTTAATCACTGGCAATAGGGTTTGCCCAAATTCTGTCAGCGAATATTCCACTTTCGGCGGAATTTCGGGATAAACCTCACGATGCAAAATGCCGTCATTTTCCATTTCTCTCAGTTGCAATGTCAGCATTCGTTGCGTGATATTCGGGATCAATCGGCGCAATTCATTGAAACGTTGCGTCCCTTGGAAAAGGTGATACAGAATAATCACTTTCCATTTGCCACCGATAATCTCCAGAGTGGTATTTACCGGACATTGTTGATGTTCGGTAATATTTTTGTCTGTCGCTTGCATTGTTTCCTCTGCTTGTCTGAAAAAAACGGCGTTATTATAGCGAAAAAATTTTATAAAAAAAGTCTATTTATTTTTCATATTAATTTTAAAAATAACATTTTTATTTTTATAACTATATGAAAATTAATAAATTATTTTAATTTAAAGGTATAAAAAATGTGCGTACTTACGAAAAATAAATTAAGTTTGTATAATGCACTGCATAAATTCAAGGTATGA
>Ga0079226_10000592_pt1 | contig 25957 bp, 22 predicted proteins | sample Poulit2014_FD_76345 | JGI IMG/M metagenome (GOLD analysis project Ga0079226, IMG submission 76345) | Agricultural soil microbial communities from Georgia to study Nitrogen management - Poultry litter 2014 | ecosystem: Environmental > Terrestrial > Soil > Agricultural land | place: USA: Georgia...
CATAATTCCTCCGCCGATAATAGCTAAATTCGCATATTCATTGGTCATATTTATAAACTCCTGAGCATATTTCTTGATAGTAAAATTCAGATGGTTTTAAACCGGAATATTTTCCAAATTAAAGTAATTGGTATTTAAACGGCGTGCCATAGTGCTGATTGTTGCAATGATAAGGAATAACATTAACGATTGAATAATATAAGCACTGCTAAGTCCATTCTATTACGATCCAAAGTATGGTAATTTATTTTAAAAAAAGAAAACAGTTTTATAATTTGTCCGCAACTATAATAGTATTGGTAGATAGATGGAAAATATGGTTATCTGTAGATGTGAGGAAGTGACACTGGAGGAAATCAAAAAAACTTTTGATACCTATGATTGTTCCGCTCGAGAAGTGAAGCTGCGTACGAGGGTGGGCATGGGTTATTGCGGCGGGCGTATATGCCGGCCGGGTGTTGATGCCGTGCTGGAGAAGGTAACGGGTGAGGCCCCAGGAAACGATATTCCTTTAAAGGTTCAGCCACCGGTAAGGCCAGCCTCACTGAGTGTATTGGGAGGAAAGGGGGAAGATGAGTGATAAACGTATTCGAAAGCACCCCATACTGGATGACCTTGAAGAGCGCGAAGAAATTTCCTTTACGTTCGATGATAAACGGTATAAGGGCTATGAAGGAGACACCATTGCATCAGCACTGATGGCGCAAGGTATTCGACAGCTGCGGGTTCACGAGGAAAGTGGAACCCCCCGGGGAATTTATTGTAATATTGGACACTGTTTTGAATGCCGAGTAACGGTTGATGGAAAGACGGGCGTCCGTGCATGTATGACCGAAATTAAGGAAGATATGATTGTAGAAAGTGGAAAAATGATGCCTGAACCGTTTTCATCCGCGAAGGGGAGGTCAGAAGAAATGCCCCGAACTTATGCTGAGTACGGAAAGCAGCAAAAGGCAACTGAAGAGGAGGAATCCGATGCATAATGTTGTTATTATTGGTGCCGGACCGGCCGGACTTTCAGCGGCGATCACCTGTTCTGAATGGTACGAAAATATAGTTGTACTCGATGAGTTCCCGAAGCCGGGGGGAAGACTGGCAGGGCAACTCCACCAGGAAAAAGATGGCGAATGGTGGAATGGCATTAAAGAAGTCGATAAGCTGATGGAAGAGCTGCAGGGCCGTGATGCCAAAGTCCGTTGCGGCGTTTCAGTCCATCATGTGGAAAAGAAGGACGACGGATTTTGCATACATACGGATAAAGGAGTATTTGAGGCGGAGAAACTGCTTATTGCAACAGGCGCTGCTGAATCTGCGGCGCCCATACCCGGCTGGACCCTTCCCGGGGTTATGTCTATTGGGGCTGCACAGGTAATGACGAATGTCCACCGCGTTAGCGTGGGGACCAAAGGAATAGTAGTGGGTATTAATATACTGTCTTCAGCTATTGCGCGCGAGCTTAAGCTGGCCGGTACAGAATTGTATGGTATGGCCCTGCCGGCTAAAAATACGGTCAATCAGGATGAAGGTGATCCTAAAAAAGTGATGGATAACTTGGCTCGAATTGCTCATATGGCCCCTTCATGGCTTCTTCGTCTGGGGGGCAAGCTGGCAAAAGCCTCCTGGATCCGCCGGCTGACCGTACAGTTCTATCCTAAAAGCGGCATGAAGGTTTGGGATATACCCATTCAGCTACGGCGAGCCGTCACAAAAATAAATGGTACTGATCAAGTAGAATCAGTCACTATTTGCGATGTAACGCCTGAAGGAAAGCCGGTATCAGGCACTGAACAGACCATTGAGGTCGATTTCGTCTGTATTGCCGGCGGACTGTATCCGCTCACAGAGCTGGCTGCTGTTGCGGGCTGTCCATTTCACTATATGGATGAACTCGGTGGCCATATACCAATACATAACAAGCGGATGGAAACGCCTGTTGACCGTTTGTTTGTGGCCGGAAATATTACCGGGATAGAGAGCTCTAAAGTTGCCGCAGCCCAGGGCAGGGTAGCCGGTTTGTCTATAGCAAGAAGTGAGGCAAGCAGTACGAATGGGATTGACAGTAAGATCCAGCAAGCAGTGCGAGATGTTAAATCAACGCGTAAGCAAGCTGCCATTCAGTTTCACCCGGAAATTGAGGAAGGCCGCTTAGAAATGGAGAAAGTCTTTCGGGAGTATTGATAACGATCGGATGCTTGTAGGGAAAAAGAAGTTTTTTGTAAAAAGCTTGACTGTTTGTTTTGTAAATAATGACCAAAAGTGGGGGATGAACAGCTGCTTTTATTCCATACAGAAGCAGCCGTATTTACAATTCCACTAATCTGAGAGCGGGAATAGTAGACCTGAAAATTTATGATGCGGTTTTTGGAAATGCTTTGGGGGTATAGCGAATGTTTCCGCTCATCCGTCCTTGGGTATCATGCGGGAAGTGACTATCCGTTGCCCGATAATATCAGCGATTAGTTGATCCTTTGTATCATTATATCCATCTGCTTAGAGGCGGGCTCAAAATATAAGGTACTATCCCAAAAATATTTAAACGCATGAAAAGGCAAATTTTGGAGCCATTATATGACGACTGCAGTGTTTAAATGAGTATTGAGCTTTTATGTAGATGAGGCCTTGGTCGAAAGGTGCGGGTTTTTTAATTATACATAGAATGGGAAGGTAGCCGTAGAATGGTTGGCAAGTATCGAGATGAAATGACTGGGAAAGATGTCAATCGATCGCAAAGGCGCAAATGCCCGCCCAGTAGAGATCTCAAACATTTAACTAAGCATTCGGTAACTGGTTGGATGCAGAGTTTGGGTGGAGTAAACCAACAGTAAGGTGATTTATGTATTAAGCCAAATCGTTCAAATTGAATGATATAAAAATTTATATATTGGGACATCTGACCTCAACATATTTTTAGCACTCTCCGCCCCGTGGTGTGTGGGCACTGCACAGCAATTGACTAATTGATGGGCTAGTTTAGCAGGGGTTCAGTTTCAATCCCTGTACCGAAAATTATTTTACAGGATTAAGCAATTGATAAAGAAATAGACAACTTCTGTAATACCAAGGGAAGCAATAAGTACCCGAGGGGGGACTCGAACCCCCATGAACCGAAGTTCACCGGATTTTGAATCCGGCGCGTCTACCAATTCCGCCACTCGGGCTTTTTTATCAAGAAAGGATTACTTTCTTTGCAGAAGCCCAAATATAAAAGAATGCAGAACATATGTACAACTCAAAGTATGATTATATTTTGGGGCTATTTACTGTTTTTGGTATTTCTTTACCCTTCTCAGGGGTTTGTAAGTGTTGGCATTGTTTTAGAGTGAGAGCCAGAAAATAGAAAAGCCCACTGGTTGGTAGCGGGCTTTTCATATCTGCGGAGAATAGGGATAGAATAGTTAGTTTGCCGGTTGTTGCTGCGTTCCTTGCTGCTGATCGTCCGGCATCTTTTCCTGGAATTTTTTCTCAATTCTTTCTTGAAGCTCTTTATCCTGCATAGCTGCTTGACTTATTTTTTGGAAACGCTGCATATCCATGCCTTTATCCTCAATCGTTTTCACAACCTCTTGTTGGATTTCATCTTGTGCTTCTCTAAGCTCTTTTGAAGCTTCTTCATATTTTTTTCGGTCTTCTTCACTGATATCTGCTTCTGTGTCGGGCTTATTCTGTTGTGTTGCTTGCGCAATTGTTTGATAAGTTTCGATATCAAGCCCCTTGTCTTCCACAATATCAATCATATTTTCCTGGCCTTCCATTTGGATTTTCCGAGCCTCCATTGAAGCATCAGCAAATGTTTCAATCTCATCATCAGACACATCAATATCAATGTCTGCAGGTTGCTGCTGCAGTGCATCCATTTGGTCGGGTTGTTGGCCTTGTTCCTGTTGCGGGCTTTGCTGGGGAATATTTTCAGTAGTATCGGAATCGCTTTGGCATCCGATAAGTGAAAATACCAATAAAAATGCAGGTATTATTTTTAGTATTTGAGTCATGTTTAGGTTATATAAAATTAGAAATTCTTGAGACTGTCTTCCCAACGAATGGAAGCACTATTTATTTTACTGTTATATAAGCTTTAACAAAATAGGTTACACAGCAGCGCTTTTGGCTGTTAAAATGGGGCCTCCTCATCAGCATCCGGGGCAGAAAGGTTGATAACGATCTCTTCCTCCGATTCTATGGCATCACCTTTTTCTACTTTGCAGGCTTTAACGTCGGTATACCAGTTTTCCTTATATTCGCGACTCTGAATGTCAACATGGGCTACTATTTTTTCTCCCACCTGTACATTTGACTGGTCTATCTTTTCGCCCCACTGGGTGATACAAATCTGTTTAGGGTACTTCCCTTCGGTTTCGAGGATAAAATCACGTTTACGCCATTGGCCGTTTTTGCCCTGTCCGGATTGTTCTTCTAAAATCTTTTTTACAGTACCTTCTATTTGTATATCCATAGCGTTGTTATTTGCGATTGATGAATATACTAAGGATAAGGCCTGTACAGATAGTATGCAAAAATAGTGGTCGAACTAAATTTGATATTTAACAGAATGTTAAAGAAGTGCTGATGCATACAGACTATTAAAGCATTATGTTAACGCGTTTAAGGATTAAGTTGTGGACTATAAAGCCAACTACCCCTGGGCCGCTCCTTCATAAGAGGAATATATAAAAACTGAAGTTTCTCCCTTATGAAGGGGAGATCAAGAGGTTGAGTAATCATAAGGGATATATGGAAACCCTCAACCTGTTATGTTATGTTGCGTGTAATTTATAAGTATATAGAAGATGGAAAAACAACATTTATTAATCATCGGATCGGTTTGGCCGGAGCCTTCTTCATCAGCGGCCGGGAAACGCATGATGCAGTTGATTTCAGTATTTGATCGCTCGAATTGGGATATAACGGTAGCCTCTGCCGCGAAAGAGGGTAACCATTGCGTAGATTTTGCACCCTATGGCGTTCAAAAAAGGAAGATAAATGTTAATGATTCCGGTTTTGGTCAGTTTATAAGAAGCTTAGAGCCTGATGCGGTTATTTTTGATCGGTTCATAACTGAGGAACAGTTCGGATGGAGAGTAGCCGAGCACTGCCCAAGGGCTTTACGTATTTTGGATACAGAGGATTTGCACTGTCTGCGGCGTTGCCGGAAGCGGGTGCTCCACGATGAGCAGCCATTTGCGGAGAGGATGCTGCTGGATGATAAGACGGCACTGCGCGAAATAGCCAGTATCTATCGTTCTGACCTGTCGCTGATAATTTCTGAGTATGAGATGAACTTGTTAACAAATATTTTTGAGGTCGATAAGGCTTTATTGCATTACCTTCCATTCTTGCTTGATTCAGTGGATGCTGCAATGGTAAAAAAACCTCCATTTGAAGAGCGTACGGGCTTTATGATGATTGGCAACTTTCGCCATCCGCCTAACTGGGATACCGTTCGATATCTGAGATCAAGTGTTTGGCCCCTTATTCGCGAGAAGCTGCCGGAAGTGCGGCTTCATCTGTATGGTGCTTACCCCTCTCAGAAGGTATGGCAACTGCACAGCCCAGCAAAGGGTTTTATCATTGAAGGTCGTGCGGAAGAGGCGGAAGCGGTGATCAAAAAGCACAGGGCAATGTTGGCGCCTATTCGGTTTGGAGCCGGTCTAAAGGGAAAGCTTCTCGAAGCGATGCAGAATGGAACTCCCAGCATCACCACGTCGGTGGGAGCGGAAGGTATTGCGGGATCATTGCCCTGGAACGGGAGTATTGCGGAGAGGCCTGAGGACTTGGCATCAGCAGCGTTCGAGCTGTACGCCAATCGCGACAAATGGCAGGAGGCGCAGCGGAGAGGAACGGATATTATTAATAACAGGTTTGCAAAAGGACTGTTTGTATCTGATTTCTGGCAAAGAATGCAGACCTTACAAGGCAGCCTTTCTGAGCATCGCAAACATAATTTTATTGGAACAATGCTTCGGCATCACAATCATAAAAGCACTAAATATATGGCTAAATGGATCGAAGAAAAAAATGGCGGTTGAAGCGTGAGACCTGCCATCAATGAAATGATAACGATATTAAAAATGCGATAGACGCAGGATTATAAATAAATAGTAAAAATAACTTTAAGTATAAGACTATGTATAAACGTCTGAATGGTGTATGTGTGGTTACGGTCCTCATGTTATTGGTTGGTATCCCCGATCTCAGGGCACAGCAAACGACGCGCGTTGTTGTACACGCTAAAGCAAAGGATGCTAAGTTTATCGGCAATTCAATGAGTGGAGCCCGTGTACAAATTAAGAATGCCCAAACCGGTGAGCTGCTGGCTGAAGGGCTGACTAAAGGCTCAACCGGCGATACTGAAAAATTGGTAAAAGTGCCAAAGCAGCGCTATTCGCAGGTCAGCACAGAGGATGCAGCGAAGTATGTGGTTGAGCTTAAGCTGGATCAGCCGACATTTGTGACGATCTCGGCAAGCGGCCCGCAGCAGCCTGAGCAAGCGCAGGCTGCCAGTTCAACTCAGCTGTGGCTGATTCCCGGTAAAGACCTGCTGGGAGATGGCGTTATGCTTGAAATTCCCGGCTTTGCGATCAGCATTTTAGAGCCACAAGGTGGTCAAAAGACCGCAGGAGATTCAGTTACTATTACTGCTAAGGCTCAGATGATGTGCGGTTGCCCTATTGCTCCGGACGGCCTCTGGGATAGCAATGAAATGGAGTTTGTTGCTGTCCTATCCAAAGAAGGAAAGGAGCTAAGTCGCAAGAAGATGGACTTTTCCGGCAAAACCAGCATCTTCGAAACGGCTTTTAGTCCAACAGAACCTGGAATTTATGATGTCATCGTTTATGGCTACGATTCGCGAACCGGAAATACCGGGGTGGACAAAGTGACTTTCACTAAAGGGTAGGGAGGTTGCCGAGAACTCCAGGGAATTTCCTTAAACCTATTATTTTAAGCGGTTGCATATCCTCAGTGGCTGATTGCTTCACGCCAAAGGCCCCATAGAAGAGGAGTTTAAACAAGGGCGTTGGGAACTATTAGCTGATGTTGTTTTTTAGTAGCCTTCGGGATTTTTAGATTGCCAGCGCCAGGAATCTTCACACATCGCTTCAATGCCGTGTTTGGCCGTCCAGTCCAGTTCCTGTTCAGCTTTAGATGGGTCAGCATAACAGCTGGCTATATCACCGGGACGACGATCGGTGATCTGGTACGGGATATCCTGTCCGGATGCCTTTTCGAACGCTTTAACCATGTCTAATACACTATATCCCCGACCGGTTCCCAGATTGTAGGCTGCAACTCCCGGATCTTCTGCCAGCTTATCAAGTGCTTTTAAATGGCCGTTGGCAAGGTCTACAACGTGGATATAATCCCGAACCCCGGTACCGTCAGGGGTTGGATAGTCGTCGCCAAAGACAGAAAGCTGATTCAACTTCCCAATAGCAACCTGAGTAATATAAGGCATCAGGTTATTGGGGATGTCATTGGGATCTTCACCGATTCGCCCGCTTTTATGGGCACCAACGGGATTGAAATAGCGCAGAAGCGTCACATTCCAGCTATGGTCAGCAGTATGGAGATCGCGCAGAATCTTCTCAATAAAAAGTTTGGTACGGCCATAAGGATTAGTCGTCTGAAGCGGAAAATCTTCCTGTATAGGTACTTCATGAGGATTGCCATAGACGGTAGCTGATGAGCTGAAGACGATATTCGTAACGCTATATTTCTCCATAACCTCACACAAGTAAAGTGTCCCCGTAATATTGTTGTGATAATAAGAAAGGGGCTTGCTGACGGATTCTCCTACCGCTTTGTAGCCGGCAAAGTGTACGACTGAATCTATCTTGTGCCGGCTAAAAATATCGTCCAGGGCCGGCTTGTTGAGCAGGTCTGTTTTGTAAAAAGTTAGCGACTTCCCCGTAATTTCTTCCACTCGCTTTAGGGATTCCTCCTTGCTGTTATCCAGATTGTCAACGACGATTACCTTATCGCCGCGATTTAATAACTCAAGGACGGTGTGACTTCCTATAAATCCTGCTCCACCTGTTACTAATATATTCATAAAAGGATTTTAATTGGATATATAATTATATGCTTGTTAAGTGTTTTATGTAATAAAAACGGATACAAAAAAATTTGGCCATTAATGACTTGCAAATCATTTGACTGGCCGATGCTAAGGTAACATCCATAGTTTATTTCTTCAATACATTTTAATTGGGTTTGAGGGGGTTAGGATCAATTTCATGAAGTGAGCTTTCTAAATCTCCAATGCAATCTTTTCGCCTTGATTAGCATTGATAACCATAGAACTGTGGTGACTATAAATAGGCCCGGATAGCATAGTAATAGCGGCAGCATAGCAGTATGCCGAAAGGGAGACAATAAAAAAGCCGATCCGGTTAAAGATCGGCTTTTAGCTTGGGATCAGCTATGCTTAGAAATAATAGGTACCCATGATGGCTGTTCCAGTACCAAAATGGTTATGGCTGTCGTCTTTGATCAGAAAGTTCAGCTGGGCTTCCACGCCGAGGCTGAAGTGCGAACCCAAAAAGTATTCTCCCGCAACACCGGCTCCTAATAGAAAATCAGAGCTGCTGTCAGAATTTTCGGGCGAGTGATACTGAAGTAACCCTCTAACGCCGATATAGGTGGCAAAGTCACTCCCCAACTTTTGATAGAAACGAGGATTAATTCCAACATTAAAGTTCGTGTACTCATCTTCAACATTGCTGAAGCCTACAACCGGAGCAATAACCAGATTATTACTGGCCCAAATAGGAAGCATAATATTCGTTTGGTTCGACTGTAATGAGGCCGTCAGTCCTACGTCGCCTTCACTTGGCCGGTTTTGGGCCTGTGTAGCCGTCGCGGTAAAACCAATGAATGCAAGAATGAGACATAGTTTTGTAGCAATCTTCATATAGGATATTGTTTAATTAGCATTTACAATGCCTTATAGCTGGGAGGAAGGGAATTGTTCCAGTTAAAAGAGAATATAAAATACAGGCATTGTTTAGAAGATCGTATAGCCCTTAAGATAAGTGAGAGCCTGTTAACGAGTTTTTGGACAAGTAATTAAATATTTTTTGCTTTTTCCCTACATTCCTTCAGGTCTTTTTGTGCAGGCTTGTAGTCAGGGGCAATTTCCAGGCATTGCTCATAATAGGGGATGGCATCTTCATATTCATGAAGATGCTTCAAAATGAGGCCTATATTATTATAGGCTTCATGAAATTGAGGATCCCGTTCAATGGCTTTTTTGTAATTCTTGCCGGCTTCAAGTGTATTGTGGGTGCGCAGCAGGTGGTTTGCCAGATTAAAATAGCCCATGGCATCTTCTGGTTTTAACTGGGTTATATACTCAAAAAGTTCACGGGCGCTCTCTTCCTCATCTGCCATCTCATACAGGTCCGCCAGGTTGTTCAATGCGGGCACATAGTCGGGCTTGATGTCCAGGGCATCCAGATAGTGATTGGCAGCCGCATCCATTTGACGCTGTTGAACAAAGGTATTAGCCATATTGAAATGGGTCTGGGCATTTTGGGCATTCTCCGTCAGCGATTTCTGGAAGGCCTCCAGTGCTTTGTCGTAGTTCCCCCGGATGTGATATCCGATTCCTAATTCGTTTAGGAGATCGGCATTGGTGGGGTCGTTCTCTAATTCTTCTTTAATATGTGCAATTTGCTGGTCTATCTGTTCCATAGGCGGTAAAATACGAAATGATACCTATTTTATCATGGCCAAAAGGTATGGGACTAACTGAAGATAGGCATGATTAATTTTGCTAATAATTTTCATTCCTTCGTGGGCTTCAGTAAATTATATGAACAGAAGTTAAAATAGATATATAAAACAAATAACTAGTTCAGTACAAAAAGGATATAGCCGTTATATAAACTAAAATATAATAAATAGAACGTAGATTATGAGTACAGCTACCGTTGACACAAATCATCTCGATGAAGTATTTGAGCGCGTGGATGCGCTCAGGGGGTATCTTTGACTATGAGCAGCGAAAGGTTCGCATTATAGAACTTCAAGAGCAGACGCAAGAACCCGGCTTCTGGAACGAACCGGAGGAGGCTCGGGGCATTATGAAAAAGCTGGATCATGAAAAAGAGCTGGTGACCCGTTGGGATGAGCTTGATGAACTCCGGGAGAGTATTAAAGTATACCAGGAGTTTTTGAAAGAGGGAGAAGAGGTAAGCGATGAGCTTGAAGGTGAAATTCGCACATTGGAAAGGAAGCTTGAAGCCTTGGAGCTGAAAAATATGCTCCGAGGTGAAGATGATCATCGCGATGCGATCCTAACCTTTAAACCAGGCGCCGGTGGTACGGAAAGTCAGGATTGGGCTGAAATGCTCTACCGGATGTATACGCACTGGGCACGGGATCACGAGTATGAACTCTCGGTGATTGAATATCAGCAGGGCGATGTCGCCGGCTTAAAAAGCGCTACTGTACAGGTTAGCGGTGAATATGCCTATGGTTACCTAAAGGCTGAGAGTGGTGTGCATCGGTTGGTTCGTATTTCGCCTTTCGACAGTAATTCACGCAGACATACCTCATTCTGCTCGATGTTTGTTTCTCCCCTGATTGATGATACGATTAGCGTTGATATTAATGAGAGTGACGTAGAGCTGCAGCGCTTTCATTCCAGCGGGGCCGGAGGGCAGAATGTGAATAATGTGGAAACAGGCGTGCGGCTTATTTGGGAAGGCACCCTATCCGATGGCTCTTCTGATACGGTAGTAGCGGAGTGCCAGCAAGAGCGTTCGCAGCTGCAAAACAGGCATAAAGCCCGTGCCTTGCTGCGATCAAAAATTTATGAACTTGAAAAGCAGATTAAAGAACGTGAAAAGCAGAAGCTTGAGGACTCCAAAAATAAAATAGAATGGGGATCCCAGATCCGTTCCTATGTTTTCCATCCCTATCATATGGTCAAAGACCATCGCACTGATTTTGAAACCTCGGACGTTGACAGCGTGATGGACGGTAAAATAGATAACTTTATTAATGAGTATTTGCTGTCAATTGCAGCGGCAGAAAGCGAAAGTCATGATTAAGGTAGGAATTACGGGTGGTATTGGTAGCGGAAAGACGGCTGTTTGCGAGGTTTGGTCCGAGATGGGCGGGTTTGTACTCAATGCCGATGCCATGGCTAAGCAACTTATGACTGAAAACAAAGAGGTTAAACAACAGTTGGTCGATACTTTCGGCCCGGGAACCTTTGACAAGGAGGGGGGCTTAAATCGAGCGTATCTTGCTAATCAGGCCTTCCGTAGAAACAGAGTAGTAGAGCTGAATGCAATTGTGCATCCCAAGCTCCCCCCATTGGTTCAGCAAGAGATGGAGCAGGCCGCACAAAGTGGTTTTAAAGTAGGAATCTATGAAGCAGCCCTGCTATTGGATATAGAAGACTGCAGACTTGAAGAATTTGATTATATCGCCTTGGTTCTGACCGATAAGAAAAAAAGAATTCAACGTGTGATTCAGCGTGACGAAACAGATCGTGATGAAATAAAGAGCAGGATGGATAAGCAGCGGGATTTTGAAGACGCTAAAGATCAGGCTGACATAATAATCCGCAATAATGGGACGCTTTCTGAGCTCAGGGAAAAAGCAATATCAATATTTGAAAAAATTAAGGGCAGTGATGGGTAGAACTACAGCCGGGATCATTAGATAGAACGGGTGGCCTGAAGCTGATGAGTAAGGTCGAAAGCGGATTTGGGATTGACCCCAGCAGGAGAATGATGGCCTTCATTTCAGTATAATTCTGTTTCCTGTTTGTTTGAACAATAGCATGCTCCCTATTTTATCGTTGATTTATAAACTGTTTTTTTGTTTAATGGCAGGGATATTATGTAATAACATTTTAAAATAGGGTTTAGATTTTTGGTTGAATATCTATATTATTCCGGATAAAACAACTTTAGGGTAAATTAGTATAACAGAAAAAACAGAGACATTATGGTAGATCGTGCAGAAAATCGTGTTATTACGCTGGAAGAATTCATTATTCAGGGGCAAAATAAATTCCCCGGGGCAACGGGAGAGTTATCACAGCTGCTGCGTGATATTGGCTTGGCATCTAAAATTATTTCAAGAGAAGTTAATAAAGCAGGTATTACCAATATATTAGGGGAAGATGGAAGTACAAACATACATGGTGAATCGGTTCGCAAGCTGGATCTTTTTGCAGATAGTCAGCTAATTTCAGCATTAAACCGATCTGAAATTACCTGTATGGTAGTTTCAGAGGAAAATGAAGGCATTGTGGAGCTGGACAGCGACGGAGGGAAATATATTATCTATATGGATCCGCTGGATGGTTCCTCGAATATAGATGTCAATGTTTCTATCGGAAGTATATTTTCTATATATATGCGCCAATCCCCTAATGGTGGGGAGCTTACGGAAGCTGATGGTCTGCAACCTGGAACAGAACAGGTAGCGGCCGGCTATGTTTTGTACGGCTCCAGTACAATGATGGCTTATACCACCGGGGCTGGGGTTTCGCTATTTACGCTGGATCCCAGCATTGGCGAGTTTGTACTCTCAAACAGCAAAGTCCATATGCCTGATCATGGTCCTATTTATAGTGTTAATGAGGGCAGCTATCATTCCTGGAATGAGGGACTCAAGCAATATATAAAGTACTGCCAGGTAGAAGATCCGGAAACAAGTCGGCCCTATAAAGCACGTTATATTGGCTCGATGGTAGCTGATGTCCACCGGACGCTGGTGAAGGGAGGGATTTTTATTTATCCGGATAGCAGTCAGTATCCGGATGGCAAACTTCGGTTAATGTATGAGTGTAATCCGCTTAGTTTTGTCATGGAGCAGGCCGGAGGAATGGCTATCGATGGCAGTGGACGTATTTTGGAAATCCAGCCAAAGGCTATACACCAGCGTACACCTATATTTATTGGCTCCAGACAAAATGTGATGAAAGTGAAAGAGTTTATTGATAAATATGGCTGTTAATATAGGATGGCATTAAAAGCATGAAATATTCGCGACGTGGTTTTTTACAATCGATCACTGCTGCGTCCCTTGGAGCGGCAAGTACTTCCTTCTGGCCCTCTGAGGATGCCTCGGAATCGGCGAGTTTAACAGAAGGAGCAACGATTCTTTTTCAAGGAGATTCTATTACCGATGCTGGACGAAACCGAGAACTTAACGGTGCTAATGAGGGCTTAGGTAATGGCTATGCCTTTTTAGCTACTGCACAAATGCGACATTTGCATGCGAAGCTCGGCCCGTTGTGCTATAACCGTGGAGTTAGTGGAAATAAAGTGTTTCAGTTAGCAAATCGCTGGAAGGAGGATACGTTGGAGCTGAATCCCGATGTGCTGAGTATCCTGGTAGGAGTAAATGATTTCTGGCATAGATTGACGAGCAGTTATGAGGGAACGGCAGAGACGTATGAAAAGGATTTACGAAAGTTACTCCAGCGTACACGAACGCAATTGCCCGATACGACCATTATTCTTGGGGAACCTTATGCAGTTCAGGAAGGCTCAGCCGTTGATGAGCAGTGGTACCCGGATTTTCGGGCTTATCAAAAAGCGGCGCGTAATGCTGCACATGATTATGAAACAGGTTTTATTCCATTTCAGGCCGTCTTTGATGGGGCATCGCAGAGGGTAGAACCAACATATTGGACCGAGGACGGCGTACATCCTACATTGGCCGGATCGCACCTAATGGCTGAAGCATGGCTGCAGGTTTATAATGAAATATAGGATTGTAAAATACTGCTGTTAAGTAGGTTGCAGATATTATGTAGATATAATCAAGGATAAGTGCTCCATTTTAGAATGCTACGCTCATACCTTCCCGAATATCGTGAGTGACGGTGTAGCCGGCATTTGTTTCGATTACATATTGTGCAGGCTTGTCTGAAGTTAGGCTATCTTTTGAATACGGTTTGGTGTTATGGTATATGCGCACAATTACTTTTTCAGTATTCACAAAGATGATATCCAAAGGGAGTGGTGTGTTCGCCATCCAGAATCCCCGGGGTTTGTTTTCTTCAAAAATGAACAACATTCCGTTGTCTTCCGGAAGGTTATTGATGTCCATGAGTCCCTGACTGCGCTCGCGGTCATTATCAGCCAAAGCTGTATGCAAAGTGACGAGCGTGTCGTTGCCGGAGGAGGATAAGAAGTGAACTGGTCGGTTGAAATCGAGGGGTATTTTCTGCTCTTCTTCTGACGGTGAAGCTTGTTGAGTGTCTTGTTTAGACTCCGAACAGCCGGTGAATATTAGCAATATTCCAGCCAGTATAAGTGTGAGCTGATATTTCATGAATAATGATTTAGTCTTCTCCTTAAAATATAGTAAAAATTTAGTGGCAACAATTTAATTGTCCGGTACCTTAAATAAGCATTAAGAACAGGTCTGAACTACCCGCCTTAGCTTTCGGAAGTAAAACTTTATCCTGGTAATTGGTTGAGCGAATGGTTCAAAAGTTAGATTTATAGATTAAAGCACGACTGCATAAATGTTAATTTTATATAGTAATGCTGACTAACTATTCGAATATTATAAAAATTACTAAAATTTTCAGATATAACCATCAATTAAAATATAAGCGAATAAGGATAAAATGGATTTGATTGCAAATCCTTTGCCCAAGTATTGAAACGCTTAGCTGAAAAAAGATATTATGTTGTTTTTATCAAAATAGGGTCTCACTATGAGGTTGTATTTCTAATGGATAAACGATATCTTTGTAAGCAATAAGTGAGCACCGGGAGGTTCTCACTTTTTTTTGTATCTATAAATAGGATAATGTGTCAGATAAAATAGTAAATACAATTTCAGAGTTGGCCCAGTCGGTGCTGAGTACAACCGATTTTTTCCTCGTCGATGTGGAGATAAAAGGCGGAGACGATACGGAAATATTGGTTTCTGTAGATGGAGAAGAACGCAGCGTTAATATGGATGAATGTGCCGAAATAAGCAATGAGCTGGGGTTTTTGATCGAAGCTCATGAACTGTTTGGGCAAAGTTATCGTATAAATGTGTCTTCTCCCGGCTTAGATCGCCCGCTGGTAGACTTCCGCCAATATCCCAAAAACAAAGGACGAAAAGTAAAAGTAAAATACCGTTTGGGCGAAGAGGATTTAAATATTGAGGGGACTTTAAAGGAGGTCTCTGAAGAAAAAATTGTTGTAGCAATCAATGAACAAAAAGAGGTAGCCGTTTCTTTTGATGACCTAAAGGAAACGAAGGTAATACCTTCATTCAAATAATATAAAGCATACAGACTTAACTGATGGCAAACGACATTTCAAAAAAAATTATCCAGTCATTCGCAGAAATCGCTAAGGATAAAGATATCGGTAAAGACCGGTTGTTGTCGATACTGGAAGGAGTGTTTCGAACAATGATCCGCAAGAAATATGGATCTGATGATGCCTTTGAGGTGATCTTGAATGCCGACCGCGGAGAAATACAGATACTGCATATCCGCGAGGTAGTACCCAAGGAAGAGCTTACAGAAGAAGTTCAGGAGATTGCTATTGAAGAAGCCCAAAAACAAGATCCTGATCTGGAGTTGTATGATGAGTTTGCTCAGGAGTTGTCTATTCAAGATTTCGGGCGCCGAGCCGTGATGATGGCTCGCCAGCAGCTGGCCCAACGGATTCGAGAGATTGAGAAGGATAATATTTATGAAGAATATACCGACCGTATCGGAGATATTGTTCTGGGCGATGTATATCAGATACGAAACCGGGAAATGCTCATCAATCATAATGGTGTTGAGCTTGTATTGCCTAAGAAAGAACAAATTTATAAAGATCGTTATCACAAAGGAGATACGATACGAGCGGTTGTAAAGGAGGTAAAGCGCTATCACGGAAATCCCTCGGTAATCATTTCCCGAACAGATCCACAGTTTTTAGAGCGGCTTTTTGAGAATGAGATTCCCGAAGTATTTGATGGAATTATTGAACTGGTACGCATCGCGCGAGATCCGGGAGATCGTTCAAAAGTAGCAGTAATGTCGCACGATGAGCGCGTAGATCCGGTTGGTGCCTGTGTCGGAATGAAAGGTATTCGTATCCATGCTATTGTCCGTGAGCTTCAAAATGAGAATATTGACGTCATCAACTATACGGATGATCAGTTTGAGTTTATAAAGCGTGCCTTGCAGCCGGCTGAGGTAATCAGTGTAGATCTGGAGGAAGATGAGGACGGAGAACTGCTGGCTAAAGTACTGGTGCCGGCCGATGAAGTATCAAAAGCGATTGGTAAAGGTGGAGTAAATATCCGTTTAGCTTCTAAACTTGTCGGTTGTGAGATTGATGTCTACCGCGAGGTAGAAGAGGAAGACGATATTGACCTGCAGGAGTTTGAAATAGACTTTGGGCCTGAGGTTATTGAACTGCTCCACGATATTGGCTGCGATACCGCTCGACAGGTCCTTGACCTGGATGAAGAAGAGATTGTAAGACGTACAGATGAAGAAATTTCAGAACAAGAGGCCGAGCGTATTATTGATATTATTGCCTATGAGTTTGAGGATGAAGAGTAGGGAAACTTAGATTTCCCTTCAGTGAGTTTTACCTTATATTTATGCATTGGTATCGAACCGGCCGATTCAATAGATAACACGAAAAGCACTTACAGAAATACACTTATATGTCGCCAAACGAGAAGCCCAAACGTTTATTTAAAGTTGCATCTGAGTTTAATGTATCTACGACTTCTATCGTAGGTTCGTTGTCGGATGAAGGCTTTGAGGTTGCCAATAAACCTAATACCAAGATTACCCCTAAAATGTATGGGGCGTTGAAAGAGGTGTATGGTGCAGACAAAACGAATAGCCAGCAGCAGGCTAAAACAGAGAATCGTCACGGTAATAGAAGTGCCGGAAGCAGGGGAACGATTGAGGAAACGCTTGAGCCATTAGAGCCTCAGGAAGATATGCCGTTGGAACCTGAAGATGATCTCCCCCTTGAACCGGAAGAGGAGGATGAAAGTGAAGAGGAACCGGTAGAAGGCACAGAAGAATCCGGGCAGGAAGAAGTTACCGGAAGTGAAGAGCCCGAAGAGGTGGGCGGACTCACTCCTGTGGATGAACAGGAGACGGAGGCCGAACAAGTAGCAGAAAAAGAAGAGCCTGCCTCTGAGGAGGAAGCAATCGAAGAAGAACCTGAAGCAGAAGCGGAGCAGACAAAGAGCGATGAACAGTCTGATTCAGAAAAACCTGCTGAAGCCAGTGGACAGCCGGTTGATGAAGAATCAGAAACAGAGGATGAAGCTGTTCCCGGCGAACGGGCTGAAGGGGAGGACGCCGAAACCGCGGACAAGCCTGAAGAAGTAACGGAACAAGCGGAAGCTTCGCAAGAGCCCGAAGAAGAGGCTAAAGAAACAGAGGCTCAAGACGAACCTTCAGAAGAGAAAATGGAAGAAGAAGCTGAAGATACGAAGTCTGATGAAGGCAGTGGAGAAGAGGAGACGGAAGAAGATGAAGCTGAGGATGAAAAAGAAGAGAAAAAGGCTGAAAAGGAAGAAGGAGTAATACGTGGACGTGCCGGCCGGCTGAAAGGAACGAAAGTGGTCGGGAAGGTGAAGATTGATAATAGTAAGCCGAAACGACGTAAAAAGCGTAAGCGTAAAAAGGATCGCAAGAAGAAAAAGTCTAAGAAGAAAAAGAAGTCCAAGAATAAATCTAAAAAGAAGAAAAAGAAAAAATCTAAGAAGAAGCGACGTTGCAGAAGCAGCCGTGTAGACGAGGATGATGTAGAGAAGAAGCTGGAAGAGACAATGCGTAAGATGAAGTCTTCCGAGACCGTCGGGAGTCGTAGGCAAAAGCGGCGTAAGCAGCGCAGGAAAAAGCGTGAGGAGAAAGAGCAGGAGCAGGAAGAGCTTGAAGAGTTACAGGAAAGTATATTAGAGGTAACTGAATTCATTACGGTTAGTGATTTGGCAGAGCTGATGGATGTTAAGGCCAATGAAGTGATTACAACCTGTATGAATCTGGGTATGATGGTTTCAATTAATCAGCGCCTGGATGCCAGTACGATAGAACTGGTGGCCGAAGAATTTGGAATTGAAGTAGAGTTTGTTGATGCCGACGAAAGCTTAGAGGAAATTGAGCTGGAAGAAGACGATCCTGAAGACCTTCAGCCGCGCGCTCCTATTATTACGGTTATGGGGCACGTTGATCATGGTAAAACATCGCTGTTAGATTATATCCGTAAGGAACAGGTTGTTGAAGGGGAGGCTGGAGGTATTACTCAGCACGTAGGTGCTTATGAGCTGAAGATGGAGGATGGACGGAATATCACATTTCTTGATACTCCGGGACACGAAGCCTTTACGGCTATGAGATCGCGAGGTGCGCAGGCCACAGATATTGTTATTTTGGTTGTGGCTGCCGATGATGCTGTGATGCCTCAAACGATTGAAGCTATCAACCACGCCAAAGCCGCAGGAGTGTCCATAATTGTAGCAATCAATAAGATTGATAAGCCAGGCGCAAAAACTGATAAAATTAAGCAACAGCTGGCTGAGCACGATGTGATTGTTGAGGAATATGGAGGAAAGACACAGTCCGCTGAAGTTTCGGCCAAAACGGGTGAAGGAATTCCTGATCTTATCGAAAAAGTACTTATTGAGTCTGAACTCATGGAGCTTAAAGCCAACCCAGACCGGTCGGCCGATGGCGTTGTGTTAGAAGCTCGCGTAGATAAAGGAAAAGGAATTGTGGCTAATATTCTCGTTCAAAATGGAACGCTCAATGTAGGGGATTCTTTTGTTGCCGGGCCTTGCTTCGGGCGCGTTCGGGCCATGGAGAACGAACATGGCGAGCGGGTGGAATCTGCCGGGCCTTCGGTGCCTATGCAGCTTACCGGGTTCGATGATATTCCCAAGGCGGGAGATAAGCTGGTGGTCTTAGAAGATGAGCAAAAAGCGAAAGATATTGCCAATCAGCGCCAGCAAATTCGCCGCGAACAGGAACTGCGGAAGTCTAAGCATCTTTCTCTGGACGACCTCTCACGACGATTGGCCCTTGGGGAGGTTTCTGATTTGGATATTATCATTAAAGCAGATGTGGATGGTTCTATTGAAGCGCTTTCCGGCTCCTTGCAGAAGCTCAGCAATGAAGAGGTCTCGGTGAATATTATACATACCGGTGCGGGTGCTATTACAGAATCAGATGTGCTGCTGGCATCTGCTTCCAATGCTATTATCATTGGCTTCCAGGTTCGTCCAACGACCAATGCACGCAATGTCGCTGAGGAGGAAGAGATTGATATTCGACTCTTTAGCGTTATTTATGATGCCGTGGACGAGGTTAAGGATGCGATGGAAGGCATGCTCTCACCTGAAATTAGTGAGAAGCTGTACGGCAATGCTGAAGTTCGGGAGATATTTAAAGTTTCCAGCGTGGGAACCATTGCCGGTTGTTATGTAACCGAGGGCAATGTGAATCGAAATAACCCGGTACGTATTATCCGTGACGGTGTGGTCATCTTTGATGGCGAAATTGATGCGCTGAAACGCTTTAAGGATGATGTAAAAGAAGTTAAGACAGGCTACGAATGCGGTATTAGTATCATTAACTATAATGATATTAAAGTGGGCGATGTAATTGAGAACTATGAGATTGTGGAAGAACGTCGTAGCCTTGAAGATGTGGGAAGCGATTCATAAAACTTCTCTTTCAATAGCCTTATACAACAATATTATGAGTATTCGTACCGAACGTCTTGGTTCTGTTATTAAAAAGGACTTAGGGAAAATTATTCAAAAAAGTTATCAGCCGAGCGGCGCATTCGTTACAGTTACGAAAGTGGAAGTTACTCCGGATTTGATGATTGCCAAGATCCATCTCAGCGTATATGCGCCGGGGAAGGATGAGGATGCCCTTTTTGCCCATCTGGAAGAAAAAAAAGTTAGCATTCGCAAAGAGCTGGCTGGTAAGATACGGCATCAGGTGCGTCGTATTCCAGAGCTGCACTTTATTAATGACCTAACGGCTGAGTATGTAGAAAAAATGGAAGGATTGTTCCAGGAAATTCGAGAAGAGAGGGAGCAGCGGAATAACGATTCGGAGGAGAGATAGGCTGATACTATATTACCGCGGCCAAATTATAGCTAAGAAAGGTTCGGGGTTTAATATTATATAAAACTGTTCCTCGACCTGTATTAAAGCAGCGTGCGCAAGGGTTAATTGCTCATCTTTGATAATGTTAGTATTTCACCAAAGCAGCTGAAAGTGCTTATTGACCTTTGTTCAGGAGTCCGACTCCAATTCTTTTCGGTATAAAAATCTTCTAAAAGTTTGTAATATATACCGATGAGTGTGGTGTTTCACATCTGACTCTTAAATTGATTGGGGGGAGTTGTTTCGTCACTTTCTAAACTCTGATTGTCCAACTCACTGTTCATTTCGTTTTACAGATCTACATATATTAACTGGCTAAAAACATAAAGTGCGAACTTGGCATCGATTGCAAAAAGTGCAAAAGGATCTGCAGGGAAATATTTAATATTTGCTGACCTGGAGTGGCCGTTATCATTCGAATGGAAAAATAGAGTCTGGACCTTTGTTGTAAGCAAAGAACGTATCTACTAAGCAAACATACCATGAGTGCGATAGTCAATCCTTCGGTATGTTTTGCTTCATCTGAAAGAGTTATTCGCATTAATATTGCCTCAGAACCACTCATCAGACATAGAAGTGACGGTTAAATGATCGGATATAGGATGTATAGGCAGTACTATCCAGGATCGGAAAATATCGATGGATTTGGTAGAAAATAACAAATATCCCATCTTATCATTTGGTAGTTATGAGCTTATATAGAATAAAGTTAATATTTTCACATAAGTTTGTGATTCCTCAAATAGGTTAGCCTGTTTCTGATATACAATCTTGCAGAGATTAAACAATAAGAAGATTAATCCGAGACAAGCAGATATAACAATGCAGCAGTGCTCAAGTTAGAAGAGACTGTGAAGATATTTGTGTTTTACAGCCGGTAGTGCACAAAATTGGAATTTGTGTCATTATTAGTTTTATATACTTTGTATCTTTACAGACAAATTGGAAAACATATATTACAGTTTTGCAGTAATGGCAGATCTTATACTACTGGACAATGTTGAGCGAAATCCCAATACGATACTTACCGTTGGTACTTTTGATGGGGTACATGCCGGACATCGGGCTATTTTGGATACAGTCGTCAATAAATCGAAAGAACGAAACGCACGAAGTGTATTGGTGAGCTTTGATCCGCATCCACGCAATATAATAAATCCTGGAGATGCCGGCATCAAATTGCTGACAACCATTAAAGAACGCTCTGAAATATTAAATGAGCTTGGAATTGATCAGACTGTTGTAATTCCTTTTGACCGGGATTTTTCGCTTTTGAGTTCTGAGGAGTTTATACGAGAGATAATATATGATCAAATAGGTGTAAGTGAGTTTGTTATAGGTTACGATCATCATTTTGGGCACGACCGAGAGGGGACAATTGAGACTATTGAGCGGCTGGGCAAGGAGCTGGGTTTTGATTATTATGTTGTTTCCAAAAAAGAGATAGGAGAACAGGCAGTAAGCAGTACAGCAATCCGCAAGGCGATCAGCGAAGAAGGAGACGTTAAAAAGGCTGCTGAATTTCTGCAGCGTCCGTATCGGTTTAATGGTACTGTAATCCACGGAGAAAAACGGGGAAAAAAGATCGGGTATCCAACGGCCAATATTAAACCCGCGCATCCCCAAAAAGTTATACCTAAAGATGGAGTGTACGCCGTGCGAATGCGTGTAATGGATAGATGGTTTAAGGGAATGATGAATATTGGTACGCGTCCTACCTTCGAAGAAAATGTACGTACACTGGAAGTTAATTTATTTGATTTCGATGAGAATATATATGGCAAAGAAGTCCAGGTACGCTTTTATGAGTATCTCCGTGATGAGGTAAAGTTTGATGGGGTTGAGGAACTTATCCAGCAGTTAAAGCAAGATGAGAATGATGCACGGAAAATGCTGAAAGAGCACTAATTATATTGCAAAATACAACAAATTAAGTTATATTTGTCGGCTAATAAGTACCTGCAAATAAGCGTGCAGTTGTAGTAAAGCAAATAAGAATTTAATTATCACATGGCGATAACAAAAGAACGTAAAGAAGAAATTGTTGAGGAATTTGGTGGATCTGTTGAAAATACCGGGTCTACTGAGGCTCAGATAGCGATACTAACTGAGCGCATTAATGATCTTACTGGGCATTTGAAAGGAAATAAGCAGGATCATCATTCGCGAAGAGGTCTTTTAAAGTTGGTAGGAAAACGCAGAGATTTATTAAATTATCAGAAGAAGAAAGATATTGAAACTTACAGCGAGCTTATCAATAAATTAGATATTCGTAAGTAGTATTTCGGAAAAGCACGTCTACCCGCGTGCTTTTTATAAATGTATGTTGCACATCTTTTGCGGCAGAATGAGTTTGTTAGATTGCTTTTCTTAAAGAGTACGGAATGCCGCCATATTATGGATGACCTTCATATGGTTCATTAAAAATTAGAATTGAATATTTATAGTAATGGAAGAAAATTTTAAAAGTGTAGAGTTCGCTCCTGGTAAAACGCTTTCGGTGGAAACTGGGCGCATTGCTAAACAGGCTGATGGTGCAGTAGTAGTACGCATGGGCGACACCATGGTATTATGTACGGCAGTCAGTTCTAAAGAGCCCACTGATAAGCCATATTTCCCGCTGACGGTTGATTTACGGGAAAGCTTTTCAGCTGGTGGAAAATTTCCGGGCGGCTTCATCAAGCGAGAAGGCCGTCCTAATGATAAGGAGATACTATCAAGTCGGTTAATTGACCGGAGTTTGCGTCCGCTATTTCCGGATGGCTATCGTTTCGATACCCAGATTATTTGTAAAGTACTTTCTTCTGACGGAGAACATGATGGAGATGTACTGGGTGGCGTAGGAGCTTCTGCTGCTTTGCATATCTCAGACGTTCCATTTGCCGGACCTATTGCAGAAGTCCGTGTAGGGCGCGTGGAAGGTGAGTTTGTAATCAATCCTACCCTCAGCGAGATGGAAGCCAGCGATATCGACATGATTGTTGGTGGTACTGAGGAAAGTGTGCTAATGATGGAAGGAGAGATGGAAGAAATTGCTGAGGCAGAAATGCTGGAGGCCATTAAAGTAGCCCATAAATCCATTAAAAAACTATGTGCTTTTCAGGAAGAGCTTCGTGAAGAATATGGTGATGAAAAGCGCGACTTTGAGCCAGAGCCGGTAGACAACGATTTAAAAGAGCGGGTATATAGCTTTGCAGAAGACAAAGTTCGCAAGGTGGTCAGCGCCGGATACGGTAAGGAGGAATACAACGAAAAACTGACGAAGATAAAAGAGCTGGTCATAGAGAGTGTTACGGATGATGAGGCCTTTGAAGGGGAAGATGATGCAATTAAGGATATTATGAGTACGCTTGAGAAGGAAGAGCTGCGTGCGTTGATTCTTGAGGAAAACCAGCGTATTGATGGACGCTCTCCGGATGAGGTACGTGATATTTGGACACAAGTTGATTATCTGGCCCGCACACACGGTTCTGCTATCTTTACCCGCGGCGAAACCCAGGCATTGGTTTCAGTGACATTGGGCACGAAGCAAGATGCACAGGCCATAGATACCCTGCTGACGGAGGAAGATAAAACGTTCTATCTGCACTATAACTTTCCCAATTACAGCGTAGGCGAGGCCGGTTATATGCGGGGACCGGGACGCCGCGAAATTGGTCACGGCCATTTAGCGGAGAAGGCGATCAGTAAGCTGATGCCCTCTTTTGAGGAGTTTGGGTACGTCAAGCGCGTTATCTCTGATATTACTGAGTCGAACGGTTCTTCATCTATGGCTTCGGTCTGTGGTGGATCGATGGCGCTGATGGATGCCGGTGTTCCTCTTAAAAAGCCGGTTGCAGGTATAGCAATGGGCATGATTGTAGGAGAAGATGATTCAGTAGTGCTGACCGACATCCGCGGGGAAGAAGACTTTATGGGCGATTTGGATTTCAAAACCGCCGGCAGTAAAGACGGTATTACTGCTTGCCAGATGGATATGAAGGTAAGCGGTATTTCATTTGAAAAGCTTGAGGAAGCACTTGAGCAGGCCCGTAAGGGACGACTACATATTCTGGAGAAGATGGAAGAATCTATTTCTGAGCCTAAGGAACAAATCTCAGAATATGCCCCTCAGTTTATCAATATGGAGATAGATTCTGATGAAATTGGCTCCGTTATTGGGCCGGGTGGAAAAGTTATCCAGACCCTACAGAAAGAGACAGATACTGAAATCTGGGTGGAGGAAGATGAAGAACGCGATGTTGGCAAAATTACTATTACTGCTGATGCGCTTTCTAAAGCGAAAGAAGCGAAGAAACGCATCGAAGGTATTACTGGACAGCTGGAAGAAGGAGCAACCTACCACGGGACCGTAAAAGCGATTAAAAACTATGGTGCCTTTGTTGAAATTGTTCCCGGAAAGGATGGATTACTTCATATCTCCGAGCTAAACCATTCCCACGTTGATGAGGTTACCGATATCCTGTCCGTTGGGGATGAGCTGGATGTGAAGCTGCTTAAGGTTGAACACGGTAATAAGTTGCGGTTATCTCGTAAAGCACTGATACCTAAAGATGGTGAATAGTAAGCAGAATCACCTGCTATAGCAGCTTAAGTATTTAGACGCCATCTCGACTTCCGGGATGGCGTTTTTTATTAAACTAAATGATATATCAATAACCCAGCATATGGAAGAAAAAAATGCAGTAAAAAAGACAACCTTAGATAATGGTCTGACTATAGTAACCGAGCATACGCCCGCCGTTAAGAGCGTATCTGTGGGCATATGGGCCAAAACCGGAAGCCGGAATGAGACGGAACAACAGTCGGGCGTAACCCACTTTTTAGAGCATATGCTTTTTAAAGGTACTAAAGACCGATCTTCTTACGATATTGCAATGAGCATGGAATCGGTGGGCGGTTACCTGAATGCCTTTACTTCTTCAGAATATACCTGTTACTTTTCGCGCTGTCTTGATACTGAATTAGACCGGGCATTGGACGTGCTTTCGGATATGGTTTTACATCCATCATTTCCGGAGGAAGAGATTGAGAAAGAGAAGAATGTCGTTATTGAGGAAATGAAGATGTATCGCGATAGCCCCAAAGATTATCTGTTGGAAGAGTTTGTAGCCCAGTCCTTTCCAAATCATCCGCTGGGTCGTTCTACGTTAGGAGTTGAGGAAACGGTTTCCTCCTTCACCCGTCAGGATTTGTATGATTATATGGAAGATCGGTATCAGCCATCGAATCTGTTGATTTCTGTAGCCGGCAATGCAAAGCATCAGCAGGTGGTAGAGCTGACTGCCAGTGCCTTTGATGAGGTAGAATCTAAGGAGCTGAGAGAGTTAGACCAATCTCTTACTGACTATGAGGTGAAAAGTACGGAGCTTAATAAGGCGATAGAACAAACGCATCTGGTAATGGGGCGCCGCGCATTAAATTATGATCATAAAGACAAATTTAAGCTTCTGCTTGCCAATACGGTGCTGGGCAGCGGAATGAGTTCCCGGTTACACCAAAATGTGCGCGAGAAATACGGTTATTGCTATACCATCACTTCTTTTAATCAGTCTTATCAAGATACAGGACTGTATGGAGTCTATGCCGGTACGGATCGGGAATATGTGGATCATCTGCGGGAGCTGGTTAACAAAGAGCTAAAAGAGCTACGTACAGAAGCCATTCCGGAGAAGGAGCTATCGGAAGCCAAATCGCAGTTAAAAGGCAAGCTGCTGCTTTCGCTTGAAAGTACCAGCAATCGTATGTCGCGATTGGCTAAAAATGAAATATATTTTAACCGCTACAAAACGCTGGATGAGCTAACTCAGAAGATTGATGCCGTACAGGCTGATG
>Ga0079226_10000593_pt1 | contig 25955 bp, 31 predicted proteins | sample Poulit2014_FD_76345 | JGI IMG/M metagenome (GOLD analysis project Ga0079226, IMG submission 76345) | Agricultural soil microbial communities from Georgia to study Nitrogen management - Poultry litter 2014 | ecosystem: Environmental > Terrestrial > Soil > Agricultural land | place: USA: Georgia...
AAAAACACTAAATAAAACTGCTGAGATTGTAGTAATTATTAATTTTTTAATCACAAAACACAGGCCCCCTTAGATTAATATTTTAATAATTTAATCTTATCACACTATTGTTTGAAGTACTATCACCTTTTCTGACTGTATTATAAAAGGTTAATAAAAAATCATGTTTAAATTTATTAAGTTTTAATTCAGTATTTCCTGTAAATAATAAACAGTTGATAATGTTTTAGAAAAGGCTAAGCGAATTGAAGAAGGTACTATTGCTAAAGGTGAAGAAAAAGATAATAACTTCATTATTCCGGAATGAATAATAAGGGATATTGAAATCGGAACACGAGAGCTTATGTAAAGCCTTATTAGTATCGAGTTATATGATTGTAAACAGGAAATAACCGATTAACTTTTCTATAGAAACAATTAGATGAAAAGAGGGATTACATAAAATAAAGGTTACAAAGGGAGATAGAGTATACTCAACAAGAAAGAGATAATGCTTTTAGTCGTTGAGAAAGAATGGACACCGCCTCAAGATGAGATTGAGGAAGACCAAGATTATGAAGAAGAGGGAGAAGACACTGATAAATCCATAGAAGACGACTTAGAGGGAGGTAATGAAGAAAAGGATGAGGATTATCGGGATGGAGACAATAACGGTGGAGATAATCTAAAGGAAGAGGATTCCACGGAATAAATGTCGTTAAAATTTCTTGATTAAATCTTACTTTATCGCTATGATTTAAGTATAGGATTTTCCATAATGAAATTTGTCAGGAAGGGGATCCATTATGAGTTTAGGACTTATTATTTTTTTTATCGTATTATTTATCGTTAGTGTAGGATTAACCTTTTATGCCTATCACTTAGAAGAAAAGAAAATGGAGAAATATGAAAGTGATAGCAATAGCCCCGAAGATGAATTAGCAAGATCACATGAGTACGAGTCTAAATCCTTAAAGACGAGTATGAAAGTGCAAATTTGGTACTACTTTATCGCATGTGCAGTTCTTGCTGTAGGCTTGGTTATTTATGTGAGGTTTATGCTATAATTTTTAAAATACTCTTTATGATGGACCCGTGGAATATCACTGACATCATAAGGGGTATTTTTTGAAACTGGACATTTTTAAGCTTTACATGTACAATGAAGTCGCAACAAAAAAAGTAAATGCTAAAGCCTTCAAGGGGAGCTATGATAGCTGAGAGTGAGCAATTCGTTCAGACCCTTCGAACCTGTGAGTTAGGACTCGCGTAGGAATGGTGGCTTTTTTGATGGATACATGAAAGTAATGTGAGCTGGAGCACCCATCAGGAAGCTTCCCCTTGCATTACTTTTTTTGTGCGTAAAAATAAGGGGGAGTATAAAATGAACACTAAGCAAGAACGTTTATTAATGCTGATTGAAATCGCAATTTTTACCGCACTAGCCATTGTTCTCGATAACATTCCATTTTTAAAATTTAAGGTATGGCCGAATGGAGGATCCGTTTCATTATCGATGATTCCCGTATTTCTTGTCGCCTTCCGATGGGGATTAAAAGGTGGACTTTTATCCGGGTTTTTATTCGGATTACTGAAACTTGTTTTCGGGCCATCCATACTACATTTATACCAAGCCTTTGTTGAGTACGGCTTTGCCTTTACAGTCATTGGCCTTGCTGGAATATTCTCTAACAAGTTAAAGGCGGCCATAAGTACAGGAAAAACGGGCCTAGCCTTTACCTTTATATTCCTGGGAACCCTAGTCGGATCAGCCTTAAGATATTTAGCACACTTTTACGGAGGTATCGTATTTTGGGGAGAGTTCGCTCCAGACGACCAACCTGTTTGGCTCTATTCACTCGTTTATAATGGGTCCTACATGTTACCATCCTTTGTTATTTGTGCCATAGGGATATTCTTACTCTTTAAAGCACAACCAAAGATCATTCTCAGGTAAATAAAACGTCGCTCCACTCTAAGAAGCAATCTCTTTTTTTAAAAAAAGGGATTGCTTTTTTAAATTGGGTGCACATTCCCCCTAAAATTTCATAAGAAAATAGTAGATGGACACAATAAAAAAGAACGAAGAAAAGGAGGACCAAGATGCAAAATAATCTACAAAAACAAATCAAAGAAGCCCTGGAAATCTTAAGAGAAGACAAAAGCTTTATCCCTAATCAAACAAAAGACCAAAGAAGAAAAACCTTTAACTCACTAGCAACCATACTATCTACACCTAACCATATACACAAAAGCTATATCACAAGCCCTTTAACCACCGGAGAAGTCCTGAGAATCCCAGCCTATCGCGTCCAGCATAACAACACCCTAGGCCCATACAAAGGGGGCATCCGCTTGCACCCCTCCGTAGACGAAGAAGAAACCATCACCCTAGCCCAACTCATGACCCTCAAAACAGCCCTCCACGACCTTCCCTTCGGTGGGGGAAAAGGAGGAATCGTCATCGATCCACAACAGTTCGAAGAAGAGGACTTGTATCGAATTTGTCAGGCTTATGTGAAATCCCTTGGAAGGATCCTGGGACCTAAAGAAGATATTCCCGGACCAGATGTTGGAACAGGGGAAAGAGAGATGGACTGGATGATGGGAACTTATAAAACTCTATTCCCCCAGACAGAATATCTAGCAAGCTTTACAGGAAAGAGTATAGAAAACGGTGGATCCCTAGGAAGGCAAAAGGCAACAGGAAAAGGTGTCTATTATAGTTTTAAATATTTACTAAAAGACTTTATGAAAGAGTTTAATAAGGAGGTAAAGAAAAAAGAAAGCCCTTATGCAAATCGCTTGTTAAAGCTGGAAAATAAAGAATTAAAAATAGGTATTCAAGGCTTTGGAAATGTCGGGTCGATCCTCGGGCTTGAAGCAGAAGCATGCCAGGATTTAAATAATAAAGTTCTTGCCGTTAGCGACCGAAATGTCACGCTTTATCATAATAAGGGACTGGAGCTTCAAAAGCTAAGGGAATATTCTTTAAAGAATAAGGGAGATTTACCGGTGACCCAAGAGGAATTAGAGAGTATTGGGCTTGAAGCGGAGATTTTACATCGTTCGGACATACTCACTCTAGATCTAGATGTACTTTTCCTTGCGGCTCTCAGTCACCAAATCAACGAAAGGAATATGAAGCAGGTAAAGGCTAAAATCATTATCGAAGGGGCAAATGATCCGGTAACTATGGAAGCAGATCAATATCTTTCAAAGGAAGAGGTTATCATTATTCCGGATATTCTAGCTAATGCTGGAGGTGTCATTGTCTCTTACTTTGAATGGGTTCAAAGTAAAGAGAGCAAGTTTTTATCGGAAGAGGAAATTTATCAAAAATTGTATGAGAAAATGAGCCGGACCTTCCAAGTAATCTATCCGGAAGTCTTTCGGCAGACCTATTCGATTCGAAAGATCAGTTATATGTATGCCATTATGAAAATTTCTAAAGCCCTTTATAAGCAAGGGAACCTTTATTAAATAAGGTGGCTTGTTTACTCGCTTCTGTAGGCAAGCCAGTAAAACCCAGCTACAAAAATAGCTCCACCTATTAAGTTGCCTAGCAAGACAAAGGAAAAGTTTATTAGGTATTGCGACCAGGTAAAATAACCAGCGAAAAGAGCGGCCGGAATGATAAACATATTTGCTACCACGTGTTGAAAACCAATGGCGACAAAAGCCATAATTGGAAACCATATGCCGAGGATTTTACCTGTTATATCCTTAGCTGCATAAGCAAGCCATACAGCAAGGCAGACAAGCCAATTGGCACCTATCCCAGACACAAAGGTCCTTAGAGGAGACTCGGATATTTTGGAATGGGCAACATTTACCGTTTGTTCTAAGTAGGGTTCTGTTTCAGTCAATCCAAGGAAATGACCAAAAACATAAGAAACAAAAATGGCACCGAGAAAATTACAGATACATATAAGGACCCAGTTGGTAATAACAAATTTCATCCTTATTTCTTTCTGTAAAAAGGCTGTTGTTAGGGCCATCATATTCCCTGTCAGAAGTTCTCCACCGGCTACAATGACAAAAATAAGACCAAGGGGGAAAAGGGCTGCACCTAAGAAGCTAGATAAGGCACCCCAAATATGCTCTGGAGCCTGGGCCGTTACTCGAATGTATAATAAAAATCCGAAGGAAATATAGGCTCCAGCTAAAAAGCCTAAAACAATCCTTCGGTGAAGGGACATCAAAGCCTTTCTTTTTCCTGATTTTATCGCTTGATCTAAAATTTCCTCCGGTCTATAAAAGGACAAGATCGGTCACCTGCTTTATCATCTTATACAACTAAGCTATGCTTGTCCTGATTATTTATTCTTTTAAACTATTTCTTATGGCTTCTTCAAGAACTTCCTTATTTAATAATCCATACATCATTTTTGCGGATATTTCATTGCGCTTTTTATCCGTATCAATTGTGAAATCTTCCTGGTAAACAATGCTTTTAATCTCTTTTTCTCTGGCATAAGTCAACTCTTTCCTCCCGATAATCACCAGATTTTCTAGGCCTCTGTCTATTAAAGATTTTGCTCCTTCAACAAGGTCTTCAGTCTTAGTTAAAGCTTGGAGTTCCTTTTTGGAAAGGGTTAATAAATGTACATTGTTTAATGATTTTGGTAACTTTTTTACTTTAATGGATGAGACTCCGTCAATATAGACAGGGATTTCATTAGATTTTAGTCGCTGGAGTAAATATTGAATGACCTTTTCTTGGAAATTAAGATCTAAAAAGACGGCCTTAGCTGACTGGATGTGGGGCCATTGTTCATTGATCATGTCTTTGGTAATGGCTTCGTAAAGGTTCATATCCGCGATCGATAGGACGTTTTCACCGTTTTTATCCACTACTGCTGTGTAGGTTCCCGTCCGGGCCGAGGGGAAGGTCCATACATGATTAATATCAATTCCTTCACCCTTGCTATGCTGTAGTAATCTTTCTCCAGATGCATCATCCCCTATGGCTGTTAGGAGGGATGTATCCATACCCATTTCTTTTAAGCTGCTGGCAAAATTTCTGGCCACTCCTCCGTAGGATTCTGCAATTTCTACGGGATTGGATGTGTGGTATTGAAGACTTTCTAGGGTTCTGGCTTCCTGATCAATATTTGCCGCTCCAACGCAGAGAACAAAGTCCCTTTGTAAAATGTAAGCTCTACCTTTAATAATTCCTTGTTTTGTCAATCTTGCAATATAGTTTGCAACGGCCGGTCTGGATAATCCAACTTGTTGGGCAAGTTCCTTTTGAGAGATAAAGGGATTAAGGCTTAAGATATCAATAATTTGTTCTTCTTTACTCATCTGATTCGCTCCTTTATATTGACTTAAGTTTACGATATAAACAAAAGTTTGTAAAGTTGGAAAAAACCATTGACAAAGTGTTTCTTAAACCTTATGATGAACATAAGTTCAAAGGAAAAACAAATGTTTGTTGAGTGGAGGATATAGATGAGCGATCTTAGTAATCAATATTCAATTGTTTGTATTGGTGGCATGAATGTCGATCGGAAGTTTTATGCAAAGTCTTCCCTTCAAAATGAAACATCTAATCCAGTAACATCTTCTTACTCTGTCGGTGGAGTAGCCCGAAATATTGCAGAAAATTTAGGCCGATTAGGTGAGAAGGTTTCCTTTATTTCAGTAGGAGGAAGGGATGGGGACTATAAGGTTATTTATGATAAGTCAGCCCCCTATATGGATTTATCCTTTGTGAAACAAGTTGATGGAGCTGCTACGGGAAGTTATACAGCTGTTCTTGATCAGGCGGGTGATATGGCTATTGCTTATGCGGATATGGAAGTCTTTGATCAAATCACACCGGACTTGATTCAAGAGCATGAGCAACTTTTACTTTCGGCGGATTGTTTGGTTATTGATTTGAATTGTCCATTAGAAACTGTCGAATATATTCATCAATTTGGGAAGGATAGGGACATCCCTCTTGTCATCATACCTGTATCATCACCGAAAATGGATCGATTGCCTAAGGAATTATCGGGTTTGACTTGGTTGATTGTGAACAAGGATGAGACGGAAGGTTTTTTAAATCATCCTATTGAAAATAAAAAGGACTGGAAGGAATCTGTCAAAAAGTGGTTAGATCTAGGTATAGAAAATGTTGTTGTAACCATGGGAGAAGAAGGAGTAATGGCTGGGTCTAGGGGGGAGGAAGTTGTCCATTTTCCAGCGGTTCATACACCTGTAGTCGTCGATGTGACTGGGGCAGGTGACTCCTTTTGCTCAGCGGTTATTCATACATGGTTGCAAGCTAAGCCTTTAAAGGACATTATTCATGCTGGGCGGATTAATGCTCACCGGACAATTATGTCGGAAGATACGGTTCGGATAGATTTAAGTAGGAATCAGTTAATTAAGGATATGAAGGAAAATAAATAGGGAGGAATTTATGATGGAGAAGTATATTGTTTTGTCTGATGAAGTGAAAAAAGCGGTGGAAAATAAGGAGCCAATCGTTGCTCTTGAATCTACAATTATTTCTCATGGGATGCCTTATCCACAGAATGTGAAAACGGCTAAGGAAGTTGAGGATATTATTCGTGAGAATGGTGCGACACCTGCTACAATTGCTATTATGGATGGTAAAATTAAAATTGGTTTATCGGCAGATGAGTTAGAGTTATTTGGTAGTAGTGATGATGTAGCTAAGGTTTCCAGAAGAGACTTAGCGGGTATTATTGCTTCTAAGAAATTAGGTGCGACGACTGTTGCGACGACGATGATTTGTGCAGAGTTAGCTGGTATTCGTGTCTTTGCTACTGGAGGAATTGGTGGGGTTCACCGTGGTGCAGAAACAACCATGGATATTTCTGCAGATTTAGAAGAGCTATCCCAAACGAATGTAGCGGTCGTCTGTGCGGGAGCCAAGTCTATTTTAGATCTAGGTTTAACCCTTGAGTATTTAGAGACTAAGGGTGTTCCGGTTATTGGCTATGGAACAGATACATTGCCTGCTTTCTTTACTAGATCAAGTGACTTTGAATTGCATGCCTCAACGGAATCTATTGATGAAATTGCGGAAAATTTACATGTGAAGTGGGAGCTAGGCCTTGAGGGCGGAGCAGTTATTGCCAACCCAATTCCAGAAGAAGATGCCCTGGATGCAGATTATATTAATGGAATGATTGAAAGAGCGGTGAAAGAAGCGGAAGAAAAGGGGATTCATGGTAAAGATGTGACTCCATTCTTACTGGCAACAGTGACAGAAGCAACTGAAGGTAAGAGCTTAATAGCCAATATCGCCCTTGTTAAAAATAATGCAAAAGTAGCTGCTCAAATCGCTAAAAGTCTGGAAAGATAAAAGAAGTTAAATATAAAATAACGGTTATGTTTACGCCATTGACGTAAGCATAACCGTTTTTTACTAGGATTTAAAATTGAGCAAATAAATAAACAGACAAGATTGTTGTGAACATGAAAACTAAATTTAAAGGTAATCCTACTTTAAAGTAGTCTTTAAAGGAATATCCTCCAGGTCCATAAACAATTAAGTTTGTTTGATAACCAATAGGAGTGGAGAAACTTGCTGAAGCAGCAACGGCAACAACTACAGCAATTGTTATCGGATCTAAATTAATATAAGATGCCACTTCAACGGCAATTGGAAGTACGATTACGGCTGCTGCAGTATTAGTAATAATCTCCGTTAAAATATTGGTAATTAGATAAACACTAATTAATAAGCCGAAGGTACCAAAGTGTTCTGAAATAAGCTGAATTAGGGTATTCGCAATGAGTTCGGATGTCCCGGATGTCTCGACAATCCTACCTATACCCAGCGAGGCTATGATGAGCAAAAGCACCTGGAAGGGTATGGTTTGCTTGACCTGGTTTGTATCGAAAAAATCCAGTAATATGAAGAGTCCAATAACAAGTAAGGATGCTGAGAACATAGACAACCAACCTAGAGCTACAACAACAATCATGGCGATGAAGGCAGCAATGGAAATAATGGATTGCTTGTTGTTCATGGACTTTTCCCTTGGTAAATCCGATAAGAGATAGAAATCATCGGTTCTGTGGGCATTTTTTTCAAAATCCTTGCCGGCTAAAATTAAGAGAACATCTCCTGGCTTCAATCTGATTTCCCCAATATTATCTTCAATTCTTTCATTCATTCTATGAACAGCAACAATTGACGCATCGTATTTATTTCTAAAGTTCGAGTTTTTAATTTTATAGTTAATTAAGGCTGAGTAGTGAGAAATAACCCCTTCTACTAATCGAGTTTCTCCGGTTTGAAGCGTGTTTACCTTTACATCTTCACCCGTACGAATAGAAATACCATCCATTGCTTCAAGACGTCCTAAACTCTTTAAAGTACCTGTAAAGACAAGCAAATCGTCTTCTCTAATTTTATCATTTAGTCGAATCGGAGATATGGTTCGTTCATTTCGGATGATTTTGATTAAGTATAATCCCTCTAACTTTTTAAATTCAGGAGAGGTAACGGTTTTACCAATAAGTTCACAGCCCTCATGAACAATAGCTTCATAAAGAAATTGGCGATCTTCATCATAACGAGTATCAATGGCCGTATCATTTTCTGGTAGTAGTTTAGATCCAATGGTAAGTAAATAAACGAGGCCGAATATGACCCCAATGAAGGTGTAAGGAACCAACTGGAAGAAGGAGAAACCTTCTAATCCTCTTTCTAGTAACCACCCATGGACAATTAAGTTAGTCGATGTCCCGATAATTGTAAACATCCCTCCGAAAATCGTCGCGTAGGAGATGGGAAGGAGAAATTTACTTGCGTGTAATCCATGTTTTCGACACCAAGTTTGAATGGATGAGACCATCATAACGACAATAGGTGTGTTGTTAAAAAAAGCAGAGACCCCAACCAAGGATGTTAATAATTTAAACATGGCGCCTCGACTTGTGCGAGACTTATCTAAGACTTGTATTAATAATCGATCAATCATTCCCGTTCGTTCAACGACGGATGTGATGATGAACAGTAGTGCTAAGGTAACAACCCCCTCGTTTGACACAGTAGCTAATATTTCATTAGGAGTAATATATCCCAAAATGAAAAAGACGAGTAAGGTCATGAGTGCTACAGTGGCAGGGTGAGCAATTTCCATAATCATTGCTGCAAACATTGCGATAATTAAAATGATGATAATAATTTGAGTGGCCATTACATTTTTTACCTCCCCTATAAGATGTTTAATAGACATTATAAACTGTTTTTGCTGTAAAGGGTAGTTAAAGTTTTCATATTTTTTGTTAATATATTGTGTTAATATATATTATAAAGAAAAGTTGGTATGAAAAGAAAGAAAATTTACTCTTTTAATGAAACTCCTATTTAATTAAAGTCGAAGAAGGTGTGCCTATCTTGTTTATTGTAAATGTGGAAGCTGCAATTAATAAAGGAAATAAATGGTTAATTATCCAAAGAAGTAAGGAAGAAGAACATGCAGGAGGATTATTATCCCTCGTGGGTGGGAAGGTTGAGGAGAAGAGCACTCAAAAAGATGTGTTAGAAATAGCATTGAAACGGGAGGTTTTAGAGGAAGTTGATTTACATGTAGATAAGGAAATGACTTATCTACATAGTGTAGGTTTTATAACTGATCAAGGAGACCAGGTTATTAATGTCGTTTTCCTTTGTAAATATAAATCGGGAAAGGCTTATCCAAAAAGTCCAGAGGAAGTAGAGCAGGTTCTATGGATGACAACCAAGGAAATCCTTGAAGATTCTCAAGCACCGGATTATTTAAAAGAAAGCATTAAACTGGCAGATGAAAAAAATCGTTGAGGAGAAAATATTTCATGGAATACTATAAATATTTAAGGCGTTATGTAGGAAAAAGACCAATAATATTACCTGGTTCTGTTGTTCTAATTATAAATAAACAGCAGGAAATTTTATTGCAAAATAGACCGAGCGGGAATTGGGGATTACCAGGTGGATTAATGGATTTAGGCGAGAGTTTTGAAGAGGTTGCAAGAAGAGAGGTTCTAGAAGAAACGGGTTTGCAAGTTAAGAGCCTTAGTTTACTAAACGTATATTCTGGAAGTGACTATTATTTAAAAGTCCCGAATGGTGATGAATTATATAGTGCAACAGCAGTTTATTATACAAAGGAATACAAGGGCACATTGAAAGCTGATTATAAAGAAACAATGGATTTACAATTTTTTACTGTAGAAAACTTACCGGATCAACTAAATGGAAAAGATAAAGGCTTTATTTTAGATTATATAAAAAATATAGGAAATCATTGATAAAATTAGCTTTTAAATATAATTTTCATAATGATAATTTTTAGTAAGGAGGATAGAATATTGGAAAGAAAGCATAATGATTTAATCGGAGATATTTTAGCTGCTTCTGGGGAAAAGGATAATTTCGAAGGTAAGGGTAAGCCTCTAGCAAAGGGCTATACAAAAAAGAATATCTATCAGAACTTTCAGGAGAAGGCCAAGGAGGCTGGTTTTTTACCAGCCTGGCTAAGGATGCAAAAGGAAATTAGTTCCGCTATTCAAGATGCAAGAAGCCAGGAAGAAATAAAAGAAATCAATGAGAAAATTAAGAAATATAATTTAAACTGTCCTCCATCAATGCAAAAGTCCTTGATTAGCTTAGAAAGAATTGATCGAGCACGCCAAATTTGGTCTTCGTGAAGATGAATTGAAAATTTGATTTTTTAACGGAAGTAGAGTAATAAGAGAAATAGAAAGGAAATCCTAAAAAGAGGTGATTGTGAATGGATATTACATTTAGACCTTATAATCGGGACTATAAGAAGGAAGTGGATCAGTTATTTGAGGAATCTTTCGAGGGAGATAGTTTACGAAACATTTTTTCCTCTACAATGTGTACGGTTTCCTATGTAGCCTTTATTGAAGACGAGGTTATTGGTTTATTATTCGCTTGGGAAAACCCCTTTCATCCAGAAGGGACATACTTTCGTCTATTAACTGAGCCGGAATATACAACGGTTCAAGTGAAAAAAGGTATGTTTAATAAATTAAGGGAAGAAGCGGACAGGGGGCAGCCCTTTATTACTTCAGTGATGGAAACAGCGATTTCAGCCAGGGATTTTTATGAGAGAAATGGATTTAAGGAAATAAGAAGAACCTTCATGCCGACACTTGCTGTAGATGAAATTACGGACTCACTAGCTATAAAGGACTTACAAGAAAAAGACTTAAAAAGTCTAAGAGAAGTGATGAAAGATGAAGGGATCTTCACTGAATTAGCTCATTTAGTGAAAGAAAACTATGAAATCAGTCATATAATAAATCCTGTGCGACAAATGGGTATAGAAGAATGGAAAGAATTAATCGCATCGGAGGATACCTTGCTTGATGGAAGTTTTATTCAATTAAACGAAGCAGGTGAGACCCTCGCTTATTCCTTCCTACATGAATCGGACACAGAAGATACTCATGAGTTAGGTTGGTGCGGAAGCTCTGATATCGGTCGTATGGGTATATTACCCTTTTTAGTCGGTCAACAAATTCACTATGCTAGAAAGAAAAATATAAAATATCTTCTTGGAGAATTTGATACAACAGACCCCTTTGCCATGGAGGTCATGAGAGGCTTTTCTTTTAAACCTTTACCTGCCTGGATTAGTTATAAGGGTTAAATCCGTAGTGCAAATAAGGTTTTAGCTTATTAATTGCTTCTTGCACTTTTTGACTATTCAATTCATAGGTCTGTTTAGCATCTTCATTTTCTGTTTCTAAAGCAAATAGCTCTAAATCTGCTTGGCATTTTTTAAGTGTGGATAATAAGAGGGGTTTTTCGGTGGTTACCGGAGAATCCCTTTTGTCGTCATATAAATCAATCGTAAGCTGTCCATCCTGATTCAATTGCCCAAGGAAAATATTTTTTATCGACACATTTAATTTTTCTAGTTCGGTTTCAATCCAGTTGGGATGTAAGGATAATTTTTCGAGAACCCCCGGTAATATTTCTCCATCCATAATTACGGTTTCAGGCTCTTTCTCCGGTGCGACCTTTAATCCTATTGTTTTTGGCGTTAAAGGTTTTGTTTCCTTTTTCGGTAGAACACTTAGGGAACCTGAGGGCTCAAGAATAGCAAATTCAGCATCAGACACTTGAAAAATATTCTTGTTTCGTAGTTCCTGTAATAAATCGTCTGAAGAGAATCTTTCCTTTTGTAAATTTTCCTCAAGAATTTTCCCGTCCTGAATAAAGATAGTCGCTTCTCCTTGAATGAAATTACGAACAGCTTTATTCTTAAGGGATAAAAATTCAAGGAACAAGGGGATTATAAACCAAACAAGCATGGCAATAAGCCCATGTAATATATTAAGATCTGTGTCAAAGGAATGGAGGGCAACAATTCCACCGAGTACGATTCCCGTAATGTAATCAAAAACACTTAATTGGGAGAGTTGTTTTTTCCCTAGCGCCTTTGTCATAAAAAATAAAGTGATTAGTAAAAGTGATGAACGAAGGACAATTTCAATCCATGCTGGCATAGTTGTAACTCCCTTTCATTTATATTCCTCTTCTTCAAAGGCAATAAAATTCAAACGTTCTTCCAAATCTGCTATAACTTCTAACAATAGTTTACTGACTTCGTCATAGACGTCTTTTGATTCTTTTTCTCTAGTTTGTTTCGCAAAGGCTTCAATTTGTGCTTGAGCCCCTTTAATTGAGGCATAGCAGGATTGTACCTTGGATCCTACAGTCATCATGATTCCTCCTATCCTTTAGATTTGAATATCAAAGCGCCAATAACTCCAAAGATTATTGCAGCGGAAATACCAGCGCTTGTTACTTCGAAAATACCAGTTATTACTCCAATAATTCCATGTTTATTTGCTTCTTCAAGAGCACCATGGACAAGGGAATTTCCAAAGCTTGTAATTGGCACCGTTGCTCCAGCACCGGCAAAATCAATTAATGGCTCATAAAGTCCAATCCCGTCAAGAATAGCACCTAAGACTACAAGAGCTGTTAAGGTGTGGGCAGGGGTAAGTTTAAAAACATCAAACATAATTTGGCCAAGAACACAGATGAGTCCACCAATAATAAAAGCCCAAAGAAAAATCATTCTTGATCACCTTCATTTTCTAAAGAAATCGCATGAGCAATACAGGGAATAGAATCGCCCTGTTTGACTGTCAAAGGGGAGTGGAGTGCACCAGTTGCGACGATAAGTATTTTATTGTAAGTTTGTTTTTTCATTTCATTGACCAAATAGCCATAGGTAACAACGGCTGGACAAGCTGCACCACTTCCACCGGAAAATACAGGTTGACTCTCCTTGTAAATCATAGCTCCACAATCTTCGTATTGCTTTCTTTGGAGGTGTAAGCCGCGTTGCTTTAATAAGTCAAAACAAATCGAACTACCAATTTTACCCAAATCCCCAGTAATGATTAAATCATAATAAGAAGCATCAATATTTTGATCTTTAAAGTGTGTAAGAATGGTATCGACTGCAGCAGGTGCCATGGCTCCGCCCATATGAAAAGGGTCAGTCATTTCCATATCGATAACTTTACCTAGGGTTGCGCTCGTAACAACAGGGCCTTCGCCTTCTGTGCTAACAATTGCACATCCTGCACCGGTCACTGTCCATTGAGAAGTAGGGGGTTTTTGCCCTCCGTATTCAGTAGGATAACGGTATTGACGTTCAGTAGCCGCATGATGACTAGCTGCACCCGTTAGAATATATTTCCCTGAATGATTATTTGTAATAAGAGCAGCAAGAGCAAGGCCTTCTGTCGTTGTCGCACAAGCACTAAAAATACCTAAATAGGGATGTTGTAACATTTTAGCGGCAAAGGTGGTCGGGGTAATTTGATTCATTAAATCACCACTAATAAAAAGGTTGATATCTTTTTCATTTATTTGTGCTTTCTTTACTGCAAGCTTACTTGCATCCTCCAATAACAGCTGTTGAGCTTTTTCGAAGGATGCTTGTTCCATCCAAAGATCATCTTTAAAATAATCAAAATCCTTAGAAAGGTTACTGTCTGCTTCAAAGGGCCCACCTATTACTCCTGTTGAAATAATTTTAGGCTTGTTTGGAAATAACCATGTGCTTTTTCCTGAAAGCATCATAATCCACTCCAGGTGGTAAATATCGTTTTTATAAGAGCAATGACGAAGGCGGAAAAAACTCCATATACGATCACAGGGCCAGCAAGTTTTAACATATTGGTTCCTACTCCAAGGATAAAGCCTTCTGTGCGATGTTCAATAGCTGAAGATATGACGGAGTTAGCAAATCCAGTAACGGGCACAGCAGTACCAGCTCCAGCAAATTGACCAATATGATCATAAACACCAAAGCCGGTTAATAGCATTGTTATAAATACTAAAGTCGCTATGGTTGGATTACTTGCTGTCTTTTCAGTGAAATCGAAGAAATGGACATAAAAGTTAGAAATTCCTTGACCAATCACACAAATAAAACCACCAATGAAAAATGCTTTTAAACAATTTTGGAAAACGGGTCGTTTAAATTCCTTTTGTTTTTGAAATTCTTGATAAGCTCTTGCTTCTTTTGTTATTGTTTTTTCTTTCTCTTTACTCATCTGCAACACCTCTCATGCCTCATCTTTTGTAAGGGAGATAATTTTCTTTAGTTGTTGACTAATCTTCTTTTTTGATGTTGTTTTTTCATGGATTGATTTTTCGAGTTTTTGAAGTTCGGAAATTATTTTTTGATCAGTAGACACCGTTAATTGATAGTTTTGGTATGATTTTTCGAACTCATTTATAATTTCCTGTTCGATTTTACCTAAGGAAAATCGATGGTGATGGTCAAGGTCAAAGGCAATAACAATATTCTCCTTGTCATTTACGACATGAATAATGGATATTTCCTCTCGCTTGTTTAATTTGACCTTTATATCATTTGCAATATCTTGTTCATATTTATCGTGACTGCTTAACTTCATGTAAGGTGTATCGTTTTCTTTTTGTAGAGTTTCAGACTTATCACAAGATCCAAGAAAGGCAATCATGATTAACCCAAAATATAATATTAACCGCATATTAGTCATCCTTTTGTATGTAGGTCAATCAGAATTCACCTAAAGGTAAATTCTGATTATCCTTTTTAAAATCCTTTATACTGGGGTTCCTCTTGTTCAATTTGATCCACTCGAGGTTCAATGGATTGAAGAATGTTCATCGTTTGTTCTGCTGCACTGGTATATAGTTGTTTAGCTTGTTCATTTTCTGTTTCTAATGCAAATTGTTCAAAGCTTGCTTGGACACTTTTTAAACTAGCTACAGCTTGCTTTACTTGTGAACCAACAGTCACAATTTTTTCCTCCTCATAAAGAATATAAATACCTTCACTTATATAGTGGATATAACTTCAAAAATTATACACAAATTCATGAAATACAACTTAAATATGTGTGTTCTAAAATTCAATTCGTATCTATTTTGGACACGATTTGGTAAAATGGCTATAATACACATTTGCTCGTTTATTCGTAGGAGGTTGGAATTATGGTAGAAATAAGAGAGGCGATTACTGTTAGTGAAGCGGTTGATCGGGTGATGAATTATAAAAAACGCGGGGAAATCGAGGAGGTCTCATTCCATGAGTGTGACGGTAGACGCTTAGCAGAACCGGTTCTTGCAACAAATGATGTCCCTTCTTTTCACAAATCCCCTTATGATGGATTTGCACTAAGGGCGGAGGATACTGTGGGAGCTGCATCAGGAAAACCAGTTCAGTTAAAAGTAATTGAACACATCGGTGCTGGAATCCTACCAGAGAAGGAAATTCAGCAGGGAGAAGCCATTCGAATAATGACAGGGGCTCAAATCCCCAAAGGTGCCACAGCTGTTGAAATGTTTGAAAAATGCGTAGAAAAGACAGTTGATGGAGCTGCCTATATTTCTATAGAACATGAAATTACTCAGGGACAAAACATTATTGAAAAGGGTTCTGAAATTAAAGAAGGAACACCCTTAATTGAAGCGGGAACCCGAATAGATCCAGGTGTAAAGGCATCCCTTGCCACATTTGGATATAGTACTGTAAAGCTAGCCAAAAAGCCAGTCGTCGGTGTAATCGCGACAGGTACAGAGCTACTTGATGTAGATGAGCCTCTAGAGCCAGGTAAGATTCGTAATTCTAATGCTTATATGGTTTGTTCACAAGTTGAACGTGCAGGAGCCGAATTTATTTATATTGGGACATTAGAAGATGAATTAGAATCAAGTTATGAAACAATTAAAGAAGCCTTAAGGAAGGTAGACATTCTTATTACAACAGGAGGAGTTTCTGTAGGTGACTTTGATTTAATGCCAGCCATCTATGAAAAATTAGGTGCTCAGGTATTATTTAATAAAGTCGCTCAGCGTCCAGGTAGTGTAACAACGGTTGCGGAATTAGACGGACAATTACTGTTCGGTCTTTCTGGGAACCCATCTGCTTGTTATGTTGGCTTCGAATTGTACACTAGACCTATTATAGAGTATGCTTTATATAGTAACCGTCCATATTTGCCAAGGATTCAAGCAAAATTAACAGAGGATTTCCCTAAGAAAAATCCTTATACAAGATTTGTTCGAACATATATCACCTATGAAGGAAATGAAGTATTGGTCCACCTAGCTGGTATGGATAAATCAAATGTTGTAACATCCTTAGCTCGAACAACGAGCTTGATGGTATTGCCAGGTGGAACGGAAGCTTTTGAAAAGGGAGACCTTGTAGATGTTTTATTAGTCGATAGTTTTGCAGGGCAGGAGCAATTTTAGTGGAGGTGGGTAGCAAATGACAGAAATTAAGCCAATTACAGATAAGTTTGGAAGATTATTAAAGGACCTACGTATTTCGGTTACGGATCGATGTAACTTGAGGTGTACTTACTGTATGCCTAAGGAAATCTTTGGTGATGACTATCAGTTTTTACCAAGGGAACAGTTACTAGATTTTGAAGAAATTACGAGGGTTGCAAAGGCTTTTGCACAGTTGGGTGTAGAGAAAATTCGCTTAACAGGTGGAGAGCCCTTAATGAGAAGGAACCTAGACCAGCTCATTGATAAATTAACGAAAATTGAAGGCATTGAAGATATAGCCCTAACAACGAATGGAATCTTCTTACCAAGGGATGCAAAGAAGTTAAAAGAAGCAGGCTTGCAGCGGGTAAACATTAGTTTAGATGCCATTGAAGATGATGTGTTTAAACATATTAATGGGCGTGGAGTTGGAACGACGCCAACCTTAAAAGGAATCGAAGCGGCTCAAGAGGCGGGTCTTGATATTAAGGTGAATATGGTTGTTAAAAAAGGTATGAACGAGGATCAGGTCGTACCTATGGCCAGACACTTTAAAGATACAAATGTTATTTTGAGATTTATTGAATTTATGGATGTTGGAAATCATAACAATTGGGATATGGATTCTGTTATTTCTAAAAAGCAGATTGTTGAGATGATCAATGAGGAAATGCCATTGTCAGCAGCAGAAGAAAATTATTATGGAGAAGTAGCTTCTAGATATCGTTATGATGATGGTGGGGGAGAAATCGGAGTTATTTCTTCCGTCACGGATTCCTTCTGTGGTACATGTTCAAGAATGCGTTTATCTGCAGATGGAAAGTTATATACATGCTTATTTGCAACAGGTGGATTTGAAATCAAACAAAAACTACGTGATGGTTTAACTGATGAAGGACTTTTAAATGAACTTACATCGATTTGGGAAAACCGAACAGATCGATACTCAGAGGAGAGAAGTTCCATCGATCCTTCAGAACGGGAAAAAATTGAAATGTCCTATATCGGAGGATAACTTTGGAGTTGATATCGTGTGAAAACCTTTAAAATTGTAAGCTTAAACATAGTGGAACAAGAAGATATAAAGGAAGCACACATCCCACTTTATGATGGATTGATCATCAACCAAGAAGAAGATAATAATCGTTGGATTATTGAATCCTTTATACATCAAAAACATAAAGATACTTTTAAAGCTTTGAAAGACAAAGAGAATCTAGTGATTGAAGTTAAAATAACTAAGGAGAGTAATGATCCCGCTACTTTTTCAACAAAGATTATATCGATTAATGATATTGATGATAAAATGAATGTTATATTCGTTGGGAAAATTATCGATGAACGAAAAAATAAGCTAGAGAAAAAATTAGCTAACCTGATTGAAAAGGGACATGAAGGGGAAGACCTGCTACAAGAATTTAAAGATTTATTGTAGCTAGCATAGTGGAGAATCCGTTGTGGAAGTATAACTTTCAAACGGATTTTTTCATTTTTGCCTTTCATGCTAGAAGTTTATCTTCTATAATAAGTTTATCAGTGTATCAAAATGATTGGTTAGGAGAAAGCTTATGGCTAAATTTAAGAATCCCAAAATTAGGAAATTACATTTATTATCTCCGGTGAGATTATTAATATTATTTTACAGCATAGCCGCCTTTGTATCGGCTTTATTCTTGTCCCTTCCTTTTGTATTTAAAGAGGGGGTATCTGTATCCCTCATTGATACGGTTTTTGTAGCTGTTAGTGCCTTAAGCGTGACAGGTTTAACTCCTGTATCAATTGCAGATACATATAGTACTGCGGGGATCGTTGTGATTTGTATTATTTTACAACTTGGTATGCTTGGAATTATGGCGATTGGAACATCAATCTGGCTTTTATTAGGGAGGAGAATAGGTTTAAGAGAACGACGCTTAATTATGGCTGATCAAAACCGAACATCTTTTTCAGGTGTAGTTCAATTAATTAAGCAAATTGTTGTCCTTCTTCTTGTTATCCAATTTATTACCTTCCTTATTTTAGGTACATACTTTTTAAGCTACTATTCAAGCCTTAGCGAAGCTTATTTACATGGTTTTTTTGCTACTATTAGTGCAATTTCAAATGGAGGATTTGATATAACAGGGAATTCATTACTCCCTTATAAAAATGATTACTTCCTTCAAGTTGTTACTATGTTCTTAATAATCATAGGAGCAATTGGTTTTCCAGTACTTATTGAAGTAAAGGAGTATTTACTATCGAATAAAAAGAAACGAAAACATCTCCGCTTTAGTTTATTTACCAAGGTAACTACAATTACTTTTCTTTTACTCATTATTATTGGAGCAGTGGGAGTTTATCTGTTAGATGCAAATTATTATTTTGCCAATCTGTCTTGGCATGAATCCTTCTTTTCCTCCTTATTTCAGTCGGTTACAACGCGTAGTGCTGGTTTGACCGTTTTTAATGTCGAGGAACTAACCCAGCAAAATCACTTGTTTATTTCATTGCTTATGTTCATAGGAGCTTCACCAAGTAGTGCTGGAGGTGGGATTCGAACAACAACCTTTGCCTTAGTAGTTATTTTTATTATTACTTTTGCTCGAGGTGGAAAGAATCTTGTCCTGTTTAAACGAGAGATTTATGATGAAGACATGCATAAGGCAGTAGTCATATTAATTATGGGAATTACATTAATGTTTGTATCTGTTTTAACATTAACGATTTTTGAGAATGGAGAAAGTTTACGGCAAATATTCTTTGAAGTTACATCAGCCTTTGGAACCGTTGGTCTATCCCTAGGAATAACCTCTTCTTTAAGTACAGGGAGTAAAATTGTACTCATGGTCTTAATGTTTATTGGTAGGGTTGGGGTCATATCTTTCTTATATATTTTTAATAATGATAATAAGGTTGGAAGAGTCCGTTATCCGAAGGAAAGAATGATTATAGGATAAGCAAAAAGCATTCTAGAGGATTTTAAGAATTCCCTAGAATGCTTTTTATATGTTAATAGTAAAAGCTTGCACCTACAATGATTAACAAGATAAATAGGACAACGATTAGGGCGAAACCATTTCCCGAACGTCCAAAGCCTCCGCCGCAACCATAGCCACCTACGTTGGAACCATAATTATATCCCATAAATACTCCACCTCCATCAAGCTATTCAGTTATACTATATGTGAAAGTGGATAGTGGTGTATGGACGAATCACCTAACTATAACTCTTCTTCTTCAAATTCTAGGATTTTAATTTGATCGTTTTCATAGCTAATTGTGAAGGTATACTTATATTCGAGCTCAACAGCTTCCTCTTTATCGGGCTGTTTTTCTTCGATGGTTACCCTGGCATGGGCTTTAGCAATTTGATCATCAGAGCTTTCTACATTTTCAATTTCAAATTTAAGGTCAACCGTATGAATGAACTGTTCCCTAAAGGTTGAATAGCTCATTTCATCCTGGACATCGTTACCAAACAAGGTATAAGAGTTGATATAATCTCTCATTTGGATCCCTTCAAAGAAATACTCTGTTAAGTAAATAGCGTCTTGTTCCAATTCCTCAGGATCAAACACAAGGATATCTTCTGTAATTGGAAAATCTAAATCTTCGTTATGGACACTGGCTGACCAGCTTTCAATTTCATCAATAACTTCAACAACTGGAATACTAAAACCAATTGTTCCGTCCTTGCTACCTACAGAGTTTATTCCAACAATATAACCTGTATCTCTGTCAATGAGGGGACCACCGCTATTTCCGTGAGTAATGGGTGCCGATATTTGATAAATATTTTGGTAATCATAGCCTTCTAATGAGAAATTTCTTTCCGTTCCGGAAATGATTCCAAGAGTTACTGTATTTTGGAAACCATGGGGACTTCCTAGAGCAATAACTTCATCACCAATTTCAGCTAACTCTTCTTTTTCGATTGGTAAGTGAGACTCTCCCGCCAGGTGGGGGACACGAAGTAGAGCTATGTCCGTTTCCTCGCTAATACCAACGACAGCGGCAGGGTAGATGTTTGCATTTGCAGTTCGAACATAAATGTATTCTGCATCCTTCACTACGTGGGCGTTTGTCATTATATCTCCCTTAGAGTTGAATAAAAAACCAGAGCCGGTAAGGGTGTCATATTTACTATGAGCCTCAATTTTTACGACAGTTTGCTCAGCGAGTCTTATGATTGATTTAAAGTCTGGCTCTTCATTTTCAACAACTTGTTCAATATATGTATCTGATTTGTAGATTGGCATCTTTTTCCAATGATTATATAAGGTAATTGAACTTATAATTAACAGGACAAATACAATGATTGATAGGACAATTGGAGCAATATTTTTTTTGACCATGATCTTCACTCCGTATTAGTTAATATACCAGGTAAACTTTTCAATCTGAATATCTGTAATTTCAATATCTTCATCAATATCATAATGGGTAAATTCAAATTCACCGCTATCTCCTGGATATAGGGTATCTGGGAAAACAAAGGCTTTATTTGTAGCGTGAGCTTCTTCATCTTTGTCATGGTAAAGGGAGTATTTGACGACCACAGAATGAATGGGGATCGTTGCGTTACTTTTTACCTCACCAGAAACGATAATTGCTCCTTGATCGTCTTCCGCATAATCTACCTCAATTAATTCCACCGCTTCTTGCTCATTCATTTCTCTTTCTTCTTCTGCTAAGTGTATGGCTTGTTCAATTCGATTTTGTTGTTCCGTTTCAAAGGCTTCTTGCTCCTTATCAATCGACTGTTGCAAACTAATTAGCTTCTTTGAGTTAGCAGCATATTTTAAACCATCTGTAACGAGTAGATGAGCATCGGAAAACTGATGTTTATTTAATAACTCAATTGCTTTTGAGTGCGTATAGTCAGCAATTTGTGTTCGGATATTTTCAGCGACTTTTTCAGCTTCCTTGGTTTTAATTCCCTCAGCTTCCCAAATGAGTATTTTTAAATCGTCAATACTTGGTTGGGATTCTAAACTGGAGAGAAGGGAAGCATACTTAATAATGTTTTGTTCCTCAGTTAAATTTTCTACTAATCTTGTTGCGATTTCACCATGATAACTACTTAAATCTCTTTCAGATTCATCAATCAACGATAAGGCATCTTTAAATTCACCTTCATCAACATAATCATGGGCTTGCTCAATATTCTTTTTAATCTTTGATGCAACTTTAATAAAATCTAAAGCAATAACTGCTTGCTCAAATTTAGGTTTTAGTTTAATTGCTTGTTCTAACTTTTCTGAGGCTAAATTATATTTAGCATCAAGTACAAGCTCTTCACTTTCTTCATAATATTTTAGTGCTTGGGCTGTATTTCTTTCCGAAAGAAAAAAGAGCATCGTAAATACAACGAAGGATAAGAGTACTAAACCAATTGGTAACAACCAAAATCGATTAAAACCCTGTTGACTCATATCCATACGCTTGGCCAAATTATTCGGGAGTTTTTTTCCACAATTTAAGCAAAAGCTCTCTTCACTTTTTACTTTCGTACCACAATAAGGACAAAAAAACATGTTAAACACCTATTTTCTGATTCAATCATTTAAGTATATAGTAACATAAAAAAGCTTTCTTTAGTTAAATATTATGGTATGATATAGTTGTATGATAAAAATATACATATATCTAAAATAGACATTTTAATCATAGGAGGTTTTCAATATGTGGGAAATGGCTTTTGTTGTGATTACATTTGGAATTATTATATTAAATATTGGTTACTGTATCTTTGATAATGAATAATCTACGTAAGAAGGACCGACAACGGAGTCGGTCCTTTTTTTATTTCGTCCTAGCCCAATCATTAAAGGGATATATAATTATTTCTGAACGTCCTATAATATTTTCTTCTTCGATAAAGCCCAATCCATTTCGGCTATCTTTACTAATTCCACGATTGTCACCCATGACAAAGTAGCTTTTTTCGGGAACAGTAATGGGGCCGTAATTGGATGTTCGATTTACATATTGATCGGGTAAGTAATTTTGATCAATCGGTTGATTGTTTATGTAAATCACATGGTTTCTTATTTCAATCGTTTCTTCAGGTAGAGCGATAATCCTTTTAACATAATTTTTCTTGCCTTGTTCGATAATGACAACATCGCCCCGTTCAGGTGAACCCCATAAGTAAACAACTTTATTAAAAATAATTCGATTTCCAGATTTTAATGTCGGTTCCATACTTTCTCCTTCGACAATCGATGTAGATAAAACGAAGGATTGTAGAATGAAAGCAATAATCACAGTTATAATAACAGCTTTAGCCGTTTCGATCCATTCATTTTTGTGCTTTTTATCATCCAATCGAATGACCTCTTTCTCTAATTTGCATTATATATATAATAGCACATTTAGAAAGAAAAAATCGACTAATACAGGCACGGATAAAGATTATATAAAAAAGGTGCAAGTTTTGATATGCTCCTCTAATGTAGACACTTTAAAAAAATTATGAACTACCCCTGTATACTTGATAGGGGGCAGTTCATTTTACTCATTTGCACGATCTTTGTTGATTTTAATTTTATTTGAGTCGTTTTTCTAACGCAGCTTTCTCTTCTTCATATCCTTCCTTACCTAAAAGGGCAAACATATTATCTTTGTATGCTTCAACGCCTGGTTGGTCGAAGGGATTAACACCTAATAAATAGCCACTAATAGCACAGGCTTTCTCAAAGAAATAAACGATGTAACCAAAGGTATAAGGATCTAGCTTGGGAAGTTCTATAATTAAATTAGGAACTCCACCATCATTATGGGCTAGGATTGTACCTTGATAAGCCTTATCATTTATTTCATGGATGGTTTTACCGACTAAATAATTCAGTCCATCTCTATTCTCTTCATCTTTTTCAAGGCTTAAATCTTTTCGAGCTTCCTGGACACGTAAGACAGTTTGGAAAATATTCCTACGACCTTCTTGAATATACTGCCCAAGGGAGTGTAAATCTGTAGTAAAGTGTGCCGATGCAGGAAAGAGTCCTTTTTGATCCTTTCCTTCACTTTCACCAAAAAGCTGCTTCCACCATTCGGAGAAATATTGTAATTGAGGCTCATAGTTTATGAGTAATTCCGTTACTTTCCCTTTATTGTATAGAATATTCCTTGCAGCAGCATACTGATATGCAGGGTTTTCAGCTAATTTTGGATTAGAAAACTGTTTTTGAGCTTCTTGTGCACCGGCCATCATAACGTCGATAGAAATACCACTAACGGCGATTGGGAGTAGGCCAACAGCGGTTAACACGGAATAGCGTCCACCAACGTCATCTGGAATAATAAAGCTGTCATAACCTTCTTCATCCGCTAATTCTTTTAATGCACCTTTTTCTGAATCCGTTGTAGCGAATATTCGTGATTTCGCTTCTTCCTTACCATATTTTCCCTCTAGGTATTTCCTAAAGATTCTAAAGGCAATAGCAGGCTCGGTCGTTGTACCGCTTTTAGAAATGACATTAATAGAGAAGTCCTTCCCTTCTAAAACATCAAATAAATCTGCCATATAGCTTGAACTTAAATGATGACCCACAAAAATAACTTGAGGAACTTGGCGTTGATCTTTAGTGAGTATGTTTTGAAAGGAGTGGGTGAGCATCTCAATTGCTGCTCGAGCTCCTAAATAGGATCCACCAATCCCAATGACCAGTAGGATATCAGAATTGCTCTTAATTTTATTAGCCGTTGCTTTAATTCGGGAAAATTCATTCTGGTCATAGTTTTCGGGTAAATCAACCCAACCTAAAAAGTCATTGCCTGCACCTGTTTTATTATGTATAGCTTCATGGGCAGTGTGGATATGGGCTTCCATTTTGTTCATTTCATCTTCTGTAAAAAAATCACTAGCACTTTTATAATTAAATAATACGTGTGACATTTTTTTCCTCCCTAGATGGTTTTTATTCAAATTTAACTTTATCGAAGTATCCATGCTTAATCAAGTAAGTGCTCCTTATCAAGCTTGACAAATTCATGTCGAAAATAACGAATTTGATTTATTAAAATAGGCATAAAAAAAGAGTGCATCATTTTTATATGCACTCTAAAAAATTATTTGTTTTTGTTTAGCCAAGCTTGTAATTCGTCTTTCATTGTATTAAAACCGGCTGCTGAATCAGAATTTGATTTTGTAAAGGCTTGTTTCTTAGGCTTGTTTTCTTGCTTTGGCTTATCCATTGTTGCACGAATTGATAAAGAGTACTTATTGTTTGCTTCATCAATTTTTAGGATTTTAACCTTCACTTTATCTCCAACAGCTAAGTGATCATTAATATCTTGAACGAATCCGTGGGTCACCTCAGAAATATGAACTAACCCTTGTACATCTTCATTTAAAGCTACAAAGGCTCCGTATGATTGAACACCTTTAACTTCGCCTTCAATAACTTGATTCACTTCGAAATTATTCGCCATGTTGAACATCTCCTATTGCTTTATTTTACACAAATACTAATTATAGCATGAATCAATTGATAGGAAAAGAGGGAAGGCAAAATTATTTTGAAAGAGTCGCCTTAAAGCTCTCGTAAACCCCTTGCCATAGCTTTTCATTGCTACTAAATTCTTTAGAAGTAAAGGCAATCATTTCTTTAAACTTAGTTTCATAGTTTTCATCATCTTTACTTGGCATATTGTTTCTTAGGGGTGCAATAAAGGAGCGGGTGGTCTCAGCCATAGGACCCCATTTGGCTACTTCATTTCCATCTTGATCGATAAAAATAAAGATAGGAATAACCCTATTTCCATTGGTTAAATATTGATCCATCAATTCTAAGTTCTCATCACGGTTTAAAAAACGAACAGGCATATTGGCCTTTTCTGCTAGATGTAAAAATATAGGGACATTTAACATGCAATGACCACACCAGACCTCTGCTAAAACAAGGGCTCTTAAGTTTCTTTCCTTTAAGGATGCAAAGAAGGATTCGTCCTCTGGTGCTTTAAAATTTTCGAGTATATTATGAAAGTTTTCTTTATGATCCTCATTCTGAGCGATGTATTCGTCAGCTTGTAAAGCTTGATCAAACCACTTATTTAAATTCATTATTAAATCTCTCCTTTAAGACTTATTTATTCTTATTGTATCAAATCAGGGAAAATCTTTTAAGAAACTGACTCTCTTAGAGAGTTAATTGTTCTTTTAAATCAAAGTACTTTATAACATGATTACCTTGTTCATCACTTCGAATGA
>Ga0079226_10000594_pt1 | contig 25944 bp, 26 predicted proteins | sample Poulit2014_FD_76345 | JGI IMG/M metagenome (GOLD analysis project Ga0079226, IMG submission 76345) | Agricultural soil microbial communities from Georgia to study Nitrogen management - Poultry litter 2014 | ecosystem: Environmental > Terrestrial > Soil > Agricultural land | place: USA: Georgia...
AATGTGACATTACTATAAATAAAGTAATGACAACCATACAATTTTTAATTAAAAATTGATTATCATACCGTATAATAGTAGACGAGGTGTTTATATGTTTAATGAGGCTAAATTATTTATTAATACGATGCATAAAGAATTAAATTACAATGAACAACAAACGTTAGATAGAATCAAAGAAATTAAAAATGCAATTCACACGCAAGGTACGTACGAACACACTAATGAGGAATTAACTTATGGTGCTAAATTAGCATGGAGGAATTCAAATCGTTGTATCGGTCGCTTTTTTTGGAATTCATTAACTGTGGTTGATGCAAGAGACATCCAAACTGAAAATGAGTTTATAACAACAATTGAAAATCATATAGCAGCAGCTACAAATAATGGAAAAATAAAACCCTATATCACAGTTTTTTCACATCAGCATCCTCCTCAAATTTATAATAATCAGCTTATCCGGTACGCAGGTTATGGGGATAAAGGTGACCCTTCAGAAGAAAATGTAACACAACTTGCGCGACATTTGGGTTGGGAAAGTAATTATACTGATTTTGATATTTTACCGTTAATTTATAAAATGCCTAAAGGTGAAATAAAATACCATGATTATAATCCACAATTAATTAAAGAAGTAACCATTGCTCATGAGCGTTACCCAAAGTTAGAACAACTAGGATTAAAATGGTATGCCGTGCCTATCATTTCAAATATGGATTTAAAAATTGGAGGGATTACTTACCTAACAGCCCCTTTCAATGGATGGTATATGGTAAATGAGATTGCTGTTCGTAACTTTACGGATAGTTATCGCTATAATTTACTTGAAAGTGTTGCAGAAGCATTTGAATTTGATACACTAAAGAATAATTCTTTTAATAAAGATCGTGCGCTCGTTGAATTAAATTATGCAGTATATCATTCGTTTAAAAAGAAAGGGATCTCCATAGTTGATCACTTAACTGCATCTAAACAATTTGAACGATTCGAAAAGAATGAAAAATTAGAAGATAGAGAAGTTACTGGTAAATGGTCATGGTTAGCACCTTCACTCTCGCCAACCTTAGTCTCCAATTATCATCATGGTTATAAAAATGAAGTACGAGAACCTAATTTCTTTTATAAAAAAACGACGTCTTCAGGTTGTCCATTTCATTAAATTTCTCTAATCTTACACACTTGAACAAGGGGTAACGTCATATGAAGCTTTATTATCTAGGTCCAAAAGGAACATTTTCATATTTAGCAGCAAAACAATACAAATCAGAATCCGAAATAAATTTTGAGGCGAAATCAAATCTTTACGAAGTAGTACAATCCGTATCAAATGATGATAATAGTATTGCTGTAGTACCTATCGAAAATTCAATTGAAGGTACAATCAATATTGTCGCTGATGCGTTAACACAACAAAATATTTTTGCACAAGGAGAACTTCATTTAGATATCCAGTTCGCTCTATACGGTGCTAAAGATGCCACACTTAACGATATATCAAAAGTATATTCCATTGCTCCCGCAATCAGTCAAACAAGCCAATATATACAAGAACAAGGTTTCACATATGATTACGTAGATAGCACGATTAAAAGTTTAGAAAAGATTAATGAACATGTAGGAGCTATCGCACCATTAGGGAGTGGTGAGTCTTATGGTTATTACCCTATCGATCAAAATATACAAGACTATCCACATAATGTGACACGCTTTTTAGTTGTGAGTAGCCAACCTAGTCATATTGAGGAAGCAAGTGACACCATTTTGTTAATCACTCCACAATATGATAAACCAGGTTTATTAGCGAGTATATTAAATACTTTTGTTTTATTTAATATTAACTTATCTTGGATTGAATCTAGACCATTAAAAACCCAATTAGGCATGTATCATTTCTTTGTGCAAGCTGATACTTCAATAAATGAAGATTTAGCTAAAGTGATTAAAATTTTAAATACATTAGACTTTCATGTTTCAATTATTGGTTCATTCAATAAAATAAGCTAATTTAAAACGATTTTAACTACTCTATTAAATTCACAAAGTCCTCCATTTCATTACTCTAGAAATGGAGGACTTTGTTTAACTATATAGTTATTTGAATGGTAAAGGTTGTGTTACATCTATACCTAGAATTGGAGGTACTAAGAAGTAAACAACGAGTACAACAATAATAATGCTTATAAGATTGGCCCAGAAACCAACTGACGCCATTTTCTTAATACTAATTTTCCCTGTCCCAAATACAATCGCATTTGGTGGTGTTCCAACTGGAAGCATATATGCACAGTTAGCTGCCATAGCGGCTGGTACCATCAATAATAATGGATGAACGTTAACAGCAACCGATAAAGTTGCAAGAATCGGTAAAATCATTGTTGCAGTTGCAGTATTAGATGTAATCTCAGTTAGGAATAAGACAAATATCGTAATGACAAGAACGATGATTAAAGGGCTTACCCCTTCTATTAATTTCAATTGATCGCCAAGCCATTCTGCTAAACCACTTGAAGATATAGATTTAGCTAATGCAAGACCGCCACCAAAGAGAATTAATACACCCCATGGCAAGTCTTTAGCTACATCCCAATCTATAATTCGTTTGTGTTGGGTTTTATTTTTTGAAGGAATTAAAAATAGTAATACTGCAATGAACATGGCAATCGTACCATCGGCAATTTCTGAAGTGAAAGACCAATTTTTCAATAAAAATTCTCTACTTATCCATAAGAAACTGGCAAGCATAAATACTACTTGGACTACTTTTTCTTCGAATTTCATTTTGCCTAATTCATCTAATTTACGTTTAATTAAAGCTTTACCACCAGGCAATTCTTTCATATCAAGTCTAAATGCTATAAAACGTAGATATGCCCAAATTATTAATAATAAAACAGTAACTGTTGGCACACCAACCATCATCCACTTAGCAAAACTAATTTCTTCACCAAATACAGATTGATATTGTCCTTTTAATATAATTAATGGCGGCGTCCCAATTAATGTTCCAAGACCCCCGATTGTCCCGGCATAACCAATCGCTAATACTAAGGATTGTTCAAATTTAGTAATGCTTGAACTACTAGTATCTTGGCTCTTTAAGTCATTTGCTTCTTTAATAATTGCTAATCCAATTGGAATCATAATCATAACAGCTGCAGTGTTCGATACAAACATAGATAAAAAAGCAGTCGCAATCATGAATCCTAATAAAATCTTTCCGGTGCTTGTGCCTAAGGTATTAATGATTGTTAAAGCAACTCGTGTATGTAAATTCCATCTTTCCATGGCGATAGCTAAGATAAAACCACCTAAGAATAAGAAAATAATATCATTACCATATTGAGCTGAAACTTCTTCTGGACTTAAAACATGGCCGAGCGGCATCAAAATTAATGGTAATAAGCTAGTAGCCGCTATTGGAATTGCTTCAGTAATCCACCAAGTTGCAATCCATAGTGTTGTTGCTAAAACAAATATACCTTTGCCAGATAAATCTTCAGGTTGAAATAATAGTAGTGTTAAAGCAAATAATAGTGGCCCTAATATTAAACCTGTTAATTGCGCAGTATTATAAGATTTTTTATCTTTATGGTTAGAAAAAAATGTTAAATATTGCGCCCTTCTCATACTCCCTCTGTTTAAATCGTTCATATTTGTCCCCCTTGAAATATTTTCTGAATATTCTCAATTTTTCTTAGTTTATAACATAATATAATTTATATTAAATATCAATAGTGAAAGCACTTACATATAACTGTATCAATGAAAGAAAGGGCACGGTTATCATTCTAGATTAGGTTACATTTCCTTTTTTATTTTTTCATTTTAAGATAATAATAAATTCTTAATGTCTTTCAAATACAATTTTTGTGACCTATCGTCAAATTGATTATGAGCAATCAATATATCTTCGTGTTTTATATTATTGTAACTTTGAATACGAATCGCATATTTCTGCATTGTGCCAATAAATTCATTTTGATATATATTCAAATTTTTTCCTGCTTGGGTTGACCTTTGTTTTCCTTTTAAATCTCGTGCATTTTTACCATCTTTAACTGCCAAAAATCGAATACCACCAATGCAGTCTTTAAACTTATTATGATGAATATACATATCTTTAGACTTTAAAGGGGTTAACGCATAGTACTTCATTCTCTCAAATTCATTATATCGAATGTGTATATTTTGATAGAATTGGTTATAACGACTCGCATGAGATCCTATCGCCCTATTCCATGGTTGCATTGTAGGTGTAGTTGAACTACCAAAATAACAATGCTCTATGATTACATTTTTAGTAATCGTACCGTCCGTTGCTCCAAATTTTGGAAAAGCCCCTGGCACCTGAATATCCAATTGAATTGCTTCTGAAAATGTTCTCGTTCCATTACTATCATTAAAGCCTAAAAATTTACAATTATCGATATACAATCCATTTATTCCACAAGCATCGAGTCCGTGTCCTCCTACGATATCTTTAAAAGTAACGTTAATGATTCGAATATCTTTAGCATGACCCATACACATTGCTGTATTATTATATGGATAATCATAACCATTCATATCAAATGTTCCGCCTTCGATATGGATATGGCTATTACCGTTATATCCATAATAGGATTTAAATCTTTTACCATTTTTTAACAGTGTATCTTTACCACATCTTTTAAGTACAGCCGCTTCATCCAGTAATAGAGTTGTGGCGTTATAAATAACGAGGGGTTTGCGTATATGAAACTCTCCTTTAGGCACATATATTGTTGTATCAGGATGCTTTTTAGCATAGTTTAACGCACGTTGCATTGCACGTGTATCTGCTCTTTTACTTTTACCTTTCAATCCAAACTCTTTTGCATTAATCATCATAAATCACCTCTTCTTTCCTTAATATTTATAATAAACATAATTAATAATTTTCAAACTCTTTTACTGTAGCTTTATTGATTTATATACTTAGTATATAATAATTATTATCTTTAATATTAGGAGTGTTCGCATATCATGAAAAAAAGTGCACTTATTGTAGTAGACTATTCAAATGATTTTGTTGCAGATAATGGGAAATTAACTTGTGGCATTCCTGGCCAACAAATTGAAAGTTATATAGTCGAGAGAATTGAAGCGTATAACAAAAAGCAATGCAATATTTTCTTTATGATGGACCTACATTTTGAAGAAAATGGTTACCACCCTGAGAATAAACTCTTTCCCCCTCATAATATTATAGGAACATCTGGTAGAGAACTTTATGGCAAAGTCAATGATATTTACCAAAATATCCTCTTTAATGATCATATACATTTTTTAGATAAAACACGTTATGATTCGTTTTGTGGTACTTCGTTAGATATTATGTTACGCGAAAGAAAAATAAATCATTTAGAAATAGTTGGTGTGTGTACTGATATTTGTGTCTTACATACAGCAATCACTGCTTATAATTTAGGTTACTCAATTAGCATCTCGCATAAAGGAGTCGCTTCATTTAACCCTACGGGTCACGAATGGGCATTAGCTCATTTTAAAAATTCCTTAGGTGCTGAAGTAGAATAACTATGTAAACTCATGATAAAATAATAATAACTATAATAATAAGGAGAATTTAAATATGGCAAAAACTTATATTTTCGGACATAAAAATCCAGATACAGATGCGATTTCATCTGCAATCATCATGGCTGACTTTGAGCAACAAACAGGTAACTCAGAAGCTACACCCTATCGTTTAGGTGAAATTGGACCTGAAACCCAATTTGCGTTAGATCATTTTAACGTAGAAACTCCTGAATTACTTAACGATAATTTAGCGGATCAAAACGTTATTTTAGTTGACCATAATGAATTCCAACAAAGTGCAGATTCAATAGCTGATGCTGCAATTCAACACGTCGTAGATCACCATAGAATTTCTAATTTTGAAACAGCAGCGCCTTTATACTATCGTGCTGAACCAGTAGGCTGTACTGCCACAATTTTATATAAAATGTATAAAGAACGTGGTTTTGAAATTAAACCTGAGATTGCCGGTTTAATGATTTCTGCAATTATCTCAGATAGTTTATTATTCAAATCGCCAACATGTACTGAACAAGATGTCCAAGCTGCCGAAGCCTTAAAATCTATTGCTGACGTTGACTTAGAAGCTTACGGTTTAGATATGTTAAAAGCGGGTGCATCTACAACGGATAAATCAATTTCAGATATTTTATCTATGGATGCAAAATCGTTCAACATGGGCGAGTATACGACACATATTGGCCAAGTTAATACAGTCGATATTGATGAAGTATTTGAACGTCAAGAAGCGTTGGAAAAAGCAATGTTAGAAGTAAGTACAGATGAAAAATATGACTTATTTGTATTAATCGTTACTGACATTATTAATAGCGATTCTAAAATCTTAGTAGTAGGGCCTGAAAAAGATAAAGTCGGCTTAGCCTTCAACGTTGAACTTGAAAATAACACTGCATTCTTACCTGGCGTGGTTTCACGTAAGAAACAAGTTGTACCTCAAATTACAGAAGCTTTAAACTAAGTCATTTAATTTTATTTGATAAATACGAATTGTCAAAAACATTTAATAAATTGGCAATTCATTAAACTGGAACATATATATATGTTCCAGTTTTTTATCAATTTGCGTAAGCTCATTAGCAATCAATACTAGGAGGAATATTATTTGAATTCAATAGAGCAAACTTTCCATAATAGTAAACAATATTTTAATACTCATGAAACTAAAGACCTTAAATTTAGAAAAAGACAACTAAAATTGTTGGGTAAAAGTATCAAAAATTATGAAAATGAGTTACTCGATGCACTCCAAAAAGATTTAGGCAAAAATAAAGTCGAAGCTTATGCAACAGAGATTGGATTTACTTTAAAAAATATAAAATCAGCCCGTAAAGAACTTAAAAATTGGGCAAAAAGAAAACAAGTGAATACGCCTATTTTTTTATTTCCAACTAAAAGTTATATTATGAAAGAACCTTATGGTACAGTATTAATCATTGGTCCTTTCAACTATCCTTTCCAATTGATTATCGAACCATTAATCGGTGCGATAGCTGCTGGAAATACCGCTATACTTAAACCATCAGAATTTACACCGCATGTTTCAAATATAATACAACGTATTATTGAGGATGTGTTCAACCCTGAATATATTAGCGTCATCCAAGGTGAAGCAGAGACGACACAATCACTTATTCACCTACCTTTTGATTATATCTTTTTTACTGGTAGCGAGAAAGTAGGCCGTATCGTTTATCGTGCAGCTAGTGAAAATCTAACACCTGTTACTTTAGAATTAGGAGGGAAGTCTCCTGTAATCGTAGATGAATCTGCTAATATCAAAGTAGCAAGTGAACGTATTAGTTTTGGGAAATTTACAAATGCTGGTCAAACTTGTGTTTCACCTGATTATATTCTAGTTAATCGTAAAGTTAAAGATGAACTGATTACTGCGCTAAAAAATACAATCACTGAGTTTTATGGTAAATCGATACAAGATAGCCCAGATTTCGGTCGTATCATTAACCAAGACCATTTCAAACGCTTGGATCATTTATTGAAAGTCCATAAAACTGAAATTGCATTTGGGGGACAATCAGACGCAGATGATAGATATATTGCACCAACAATTTTAGATGGCATTACGTTCAATTCTAAAATAATGGAAGACGAGATTTTCGGTCCTATTTTACCTATCATTACTTATGATGACTTTGAAGAAGCAATTGATTTAATCCACACTAAACCTAAACCACTTAGTTTATATTTATTTAGTGAAGATGAAAATGCAACAGAACGTATACTTCATGACGTTTCATTTGGTGGTGGTGCCATTAATGACACATTGATGCAACTTGCGAATCCGAACTTACCTTTTGGTGGCGTAGGCGCTTCTGGTATAGGACAATATCACGGTAAGTATAGCTTTGATACATTTAGCCATGATAAATCTTATGTCTTTAAATCAACACGACTTGAATCAAGTCTCCTTTTCCCACCGTATAAAGGAAAATTCAAATATATTAAAACATTTTTCAACAAATAAGAAACACCTAGTGTGGCCATTATATAGCCATACTAGGTGTTTTTATTACAATTATAATTATTTTAAAAACTGCACACAAACGCCTTCGGGTGCTATCTCGCGATGGTCTACTTTTTCTAATTCTCCCGTAACTTTATCACGTTTGAAAACGGCTATCGTATAGCCACCTTCTTGGTGTGCACAAACTAAGTAATCATCTGATTCAGTAATATTGAAATCACGTGGGAATTCACCGCCGCTTGAGACAATATCAACTAGTGAAATCGCTTCGCCATCTTCTCTTACTTTAAAAATAGCAATACTGTCGTGTCCTCTATTACTGATATATAAGAATTTTTGATCATTTGATAACCTCACTGCAGCTAACTTTGTATCACCTTCAAAGTTTTCTGGAATGGTTGAATGGCGCTCGATTTCAATGAATTTACCATCTTCATATTTCACTGTACTTACGACGTTTGATAATTCATGCACTACATAGGCAATCTTACCATTCTTATGGAAAGTAATATGTCTTGGGCCATCACCTGGTTCGAAATCACTTATAGCATATTCACTAAACCCTTGATCATCAAATTCATATGTCACTGCCTTATCTGTCCCTAAGTCTATTGCTACAACATATTTTTCGTCTGGTGTTGTGCTAATAAAATGAACATGTGGCTGATCTTGTCTTTCATGTGGGCCTGTTGGGTACTCGTGTTCTAACTCTTCAATTAAGCGTATAATTTCGCCTGTTTCTGGATTCGCTTCATATAAACGAGCTAGGCCAGCGCCATAAACCGTCTCAAAAATATATTTTCCATCTGATGAGACATCTACATAACAACCGCTACCTTTTGTAGAAGCTAGACATTTATTAATTAAGCTTAATTTTCCATCTTCTTCTATTTTAAGACTGGCAACACCACAATTATCTCCTTCACGAGTCACGGCATATAGAAATGAATTATGCTGATTTACATAAGTTGAAGCTTCTAATTCATATCCTGTTTCAACTTCTGTTATGCTTCCAGTTTGTTCATCTAATTCAAAGCGATAAACACCCTTGCCTTCTTTTTTCGTATACGTACCAATATAACCTGTTGTCGTCATGTAAACCCCTCCATATAATTATAGTTTCATTTTAGTAAATATTTATGATAATTGACAATATAATGATTATTAAAGATTTACTTGAGCGTTTGATTCCTATGGTAGTTTAAAATACAGAAAGTTCTTGCAATAACACGAACATATGTTCTATTATTGTATTGAGGTGATTATATGATTCCAGAAAAATATCAAAACGAAAGTGATTATAGAAATATACCAAGAAAGTTTCTAAATTCCAATATTCCACAAGGTCGCGGTATGGTTAAATGGGCGCCTTTTGCTACATTGCCTGAGCAATTTGAAACAATTCAACAATATTTAATAGACCAAAATAAAATTGATCGTCCTATATTATCAGATGACCAGTTAAATGAATTAAATTTACAACTTCATCAAGCGTTACATACAAATAGTTACATTCATATCGAATACTACCAAACAGGTTGGTTGGAAACCGTGGTCATAAAAATCAAAAATATAGATATGACCCAGATGTCTTTAAAAGGATACCCGTTTAACAAACAAGAAACAGTTCAACTTTCATTATTTGATATTACTAATATAACCCCACATGATAATTAGTAAGATAATATGTCACCGTCGTTCTTTTTAACCATTTATAATTAAGTTGGGAGAATAGCAATGTGTTACAAGGACATAATCTAACACTATATGCTAGACAAGCCAATATAAAATATATTATTTCAAAGAAAACGGTACAAAAAAACTGCCAACAAAATTTGTCGACAGTCAACGAATAATTTAATTATTTGTTTCAATATCTGAAACAATTTTTTTTGTTTTACTTTCAATATCTTCGAAATCTTTTTTAAAAATATAAGCAAAGGCTACTGCACCAACACCAGCTAATAATGATACAGTAAGTATTGTACCTAATACAAATTTAAATAAACCTTTAATAAAATTACACATTCTGATTCACCTCAATAAATTATTAACATATCTATCAATAATGATAGCATACTTGAAAGCATCAATAAATATATACCCATTTTTCATTGTCTTAATCTAATTATAGATAAAGTAAATTTATGATATTATTGTTATAATGCAAAATCAATAAAATATGGTCAATATGTCTCATTTATTTTAACATTTTCACCTTATTAGAATAAAGTTAGATGTTATATTTATTATTAATATATGTAAAAAAGGCTAATATTGTGAAATATTAGCCAATTCAATGTTAGTTATTCTCGTCTTATTGTCCCCACCATGTAGAGACCGCATCTCTGAATGCATCATAATAATTTGACATAATAATCACCTCATTGAATTTGTTTGTGTGATCAACTATTGATGTTAACTTAATCATAACGACAGACCATGCGTAATGCAATTAATAGCGCGTTACAATGAAATTACATTTTTGTAAGATTATACACTTAAACAGGAGTTTTATACTATGCAAACAGTGAAATCAGATATCTTAACACATCGAGGTTCTCATTTTGACTTGGGTGTGCAAACAGCGCAATGGATGCAACAAACACCTTTACTCAAAAATAGAGAGAAAGAATGGAAAAAGCGTATGCCTCGATTCGACATCCATATCAAAGAAACATATGACATTTTTCAAACATACGCTCCGCAAATTTGGGAAGAAATTAGGGGAATGCAGGAAGTGCTAAACTTACCTACAAGACAAATGATACTTAATTTTGCACATTACCGATTTACACCCTTAAAAAATAGTGGTTGCACTGTCTTTTTAGGTGAAGATTATATGGTGCGAAATTATGATTACCACCCTGCCACTTATGATGGTCGTTACTTATTATTCCAGCCAACAGATGGTGGTTTAGCTCAAATAGGACCTACATCACGCGTCACAGGAAGAATGGACGGTATGAACGAATCGGGCCTGTCTATGGGTTATAATTTTATGCATAGGAAACACCCAGGAGATGGTTTTGTATGTTATATGGTCGGCAGACTTATATTACAATATTGTAAAGACGTGCCTGAAGCAATACGATTATTAAAAGAAATTCCACATAGAAGTTCATTTAGTTATATTGTGATGGATAAAGACTTAAATCATGCAATTATCGAAGTATCCCCACGTTCGGTTGATGTGCGTTACGACCGAACATGTACGAATCACTTCAAATTATTAACACATGAAAATAGAAATTTCACCAAAGAATCAAAAGAACGTTTGAACCGATTATTAAAAAAAGCACCTGTATCATTAGATAAAATGAATGCATTTAAGTTGTTTAATAATCCGGATTATGAAATTTATAGTAAACTGTTTAAAAGTTGGTCTGGTACAATCCACACAAGTATGTATGAACCCCAATCACTAAAGACTCACATTACTTTAGGCGAAAATAAAACACCTACCCTGATTGATTTTGGTAAGTGGCTAAATGGTGAAGCATTAGACATCTCTTCAATCAAGGGACAACTTGATACAGACTTAACCTTTGCTAATTATTAAATTAATTACTTTAATATTATATACAGTAAACAAAGCCAGAAAGTACTATTTAATGTACTCACTGGCTCTATTTATAAATAATTCCGATCAATCGATATAAATATCTCCATGGTTTGTATAAAACTCTAAAATATTCTTTCCTGACCCGACCTTGTCATTGACAAAGTGCTTATTATTGATTTCAGAAACCCCATTCGATGGATTCAATTTTAATAATATATCTTGAGGCTTATCATTGTATGACATGTAAATATTGCCATATTGAGTAGAAGCTCTAAAATGAGATGCAATATCCATTCGATTTAAATCAATTTTGCCATGATCAGATAATAATACAGACTTCTCAATCAATGAATTTTTACTTGTTATATTTGCTTGTTTCGTTTTAATATTAGCATTGGAAATTTCGCTATCATTGATATGGATAGGTGAATTCACCCCTCTATAATGTAGTTTTTCTAACTTTACATTTTTAAAATAAACACGTGCCCCACCATTATGCTTCATTGATACATGGGCGTCATTTGCACTTATATCATCTATATTCACTAGATTTGTCTTACTTGATACATTTAAATGATACAATTTTTTCTCTGGTACAGTAACAACTAACTCATCATCAAACTGTCTAAACGGGTTGAAATTCAATCCGTAATGATTGTCTGTATTTTCTGTTTCTTTTATGTGCAATGTCTTATTGTCGTTCGTAATATTAATGTTCTTTTTTCCTTTATAACTTACTGAAAATCGATTACCTTTCTTAACTTGTATTTCACTATTTTGACTATCTATATTTAAGTTAACAATATCTTTATCTTTCAATTTTTTATTAACAGAATTAAGTTGATTATTTTGTTTCTCAAAACCAAACCAAGAGACACAAGCCAAAAGAAAGCACACGATAAATAATATTAAGCCACTTAAAAACAACTTCTTCATTCGACTGCACTTCCTTTAATTGTTTTGATATTCCAACGTAAATATTTTAGTATAACTCGATAAACAAATTGAGCAAATTTTGCGATAACTACAAATAATAAAATGCCCAATCCAGTATAAGAAATAGCAAATAAATAATTACTAATAGCAAAACTAAAATTATTATTAATAGTGCCGTGAATAACCAATAATGCAGGGCTGAGTGATAAAAATAATGCAATGAGCAACAATATGAACATAAATGCAGCCACGAATATCATAGGTACTAGGACAATAATCAACGATAATATTCCCATACCTAAAGATGCCATAATAGCTTTTAAAATTGTATTTACATTAGGTCGATATTCTGCCGAAACAATAGCATTTCTAGCCATCAGTTCTTTTCCTATTTTTTTTGGAGATTCAAGGGCACCGATGATTTGATATTCATTTTTTCCTTCACTCTCTTGTTCAAAGAAGTATTGCTCATATTCATACATCACTTTATCGCATTCACTTCTTGGTAATTTATTTAATTCTTGTTCTAATTCATTTAAAAAAGTGATTTTATCCAAAATATCTACCGCCATTCAAACTTTAGATTCGAATCAAACTAGTATATAAAATTAAAAATGACACGCCATATAGGAATGTCATTTTCAATTTTTTATTGCTTATAAGTTTCAATTTTCTTTATTTTACCATTATTATAAATGATGGATAATGATATTTGATTTTCCTTATCTTGATAAATGATATTGCTATAATCGTTACTCAACGTTTTTGTTTATGACACAATCCAGTGTATCTGCAAGATACTGAATCTTACCATCAATATTTCTGTTAAAATTTGTGACATTCATTATATCTCTAACTAACGTTATTGCTCTTAATATGAACGTCTATTATATTAATATTCAATATAGTTAAATAGGATAATAAACCAACTGAATTCTTATGCTTCAGATAATTTATACAAACTAACACAAATATAATCAAAAGTATGAATATAAAACATTTATTCATTTTCTGTTCCTTCATTGTTGCCACCACAATCTATTTTACTTATTAAATATAACGTAGACTTTAGTCACATACACACTTGAAGAAATTTTAAAACATATTACTTTCATATGTATTAAAAATTTTCTTTCATATAAAAATATTGCTATAATAATACCTAATCAATTAAAGGGGGAACTACTATGACAAGTTTAGAAACTTATTTCAAAAACAGTCAACCGCTTGATCAATATATCGAAGCTATGACTGAAAATAAAGAGAATTTATTATCAATATATAATTCATTTTCGACACCAGAAGACGATAGTCGTCTTGAAAAATTAAAATCATCAAGCTATAGCAAAGTTCTTGTTATCACTGAGGATTGGTGTGGAGACGCAATGATGAACGTCCCTATTCTCAAACATATCAGTGAATCTTTAAATTTAGAAACACGTGTTTTTCATCGTGACGAAAACACCGATTTAATTGATCAATACTTAACAAATGGTACCGCACGATCTATACCAATATTTGTATTCTTAAATGAGGATTATGAACAACAAACCGTGTGGGGACCTCGAGCTAGACAAGTACAACACTTTGTAGAAGAAACGCGCTCCAAACTTCCGGAAAAAGATGATCCCACATTCGAAGATAAATCGGCTGAATCATATGCCATTATTTCTAATCGCTATAAAACAGACTCTCAAATGTGGAAGTATGTTTATGATTCAATTTTAGATAAACTTATTATAAATTAAAAGAAGACGTATGGATTAAGGTATCATAACCGTTAATTCATACGTCTCTTTTTTTGACTCATCGTCGGTTATTCTTTATGTTAAATATCTTTTTTAGCTGCATAGAATATATTAATAACAAACAATATTACAATCGATGCTGAAGTAATAAACCATTGCCAGTTAGAAAATGTGTAATCCCCATTTGTCGTTTTTGAAGTTAAATAACTAAATGGAATATATTTCAATGCGTCTTGAATGTTATCACCAATTTTAGGAATCATTGGCAAGAATGGTTCAGAGAAAGGAACAATTAGCACCAAGAAAATACCTAAAGTAAAGATTAATGCAGTTTTTGGTACAACTAATGAAAATAGATATAGTAATAATCCAAAGAATAAATGAAACAGAATAAAGAACCAAAGTAAATCAAACATTTTATCAACTTTTATATTTTTACCGTCAACAAATTCTTGTACAATCAAGACAAACCCAACAAGTAGTCCTGTAATAATTAATGAAATTAGTATAATTGAAATCACTTTTGCTATAACGTAACCCACACGACTTGATGTTTTGTTCATATACAGTTGAATCGTACCTTGAGAAACGTCTCTTGTGATGGTTTTGATGACAAATAATAGACCCACGATAGAGAAGAACCAACTGCCTGCAGAAAGTAATATATTTCCATCCATTTTATCTGATTGTTGAACAAATAAAATTGTAAACCCAATTAATGGGAGTATTGTTAAAAGCAATGCTAAATATGTTAATGGACTTCTAATAATACTGTAAATATCATATTTCACGAGTTGTAAACTATTCATTATTGGCCACCTTTCTGATTGATATTGAAGTAAGTATCACGTAATGAACTTTTACGAGTTTCAATAAATTCAGGGAAAACATTAATATTAGATAAACCTTTAAGCACATTTTGATAACTTGATTGTGCTTTTATAATGATTTCTCCATTCTCTTCTTGAGATTGAATCACCTCAAATTTTTCATTTAAATATTCTAGTGCACTATTAAAGTCATTTTGTTCTACGATTAAAATTGTAGAATCTGACGGCGTACCTTCTTTCATATTAACGTCTTGGACAAAATGACCATCACGTAAGAATACAGCTCTATCACAAATCAATTCAATATCTTCAAGTTTATGACTAGAAATCAGAATTTTCATATCAAGCTCTTTAACAAGTGATTGAATCGTTTTTAGAACATCGATGGAGCCATCAGGATCCATACCATTGGTTGGTTCATCTAAAATTAAATATTTAGGCTTGTTCATCAACGACACGGCAATCGCTAATTTTTGCTTCATGCCCATTGAATATTTTTTAACTTTCTTTTTCACATAAGGTCTCATACCAAAAGCATCAATAATTTGATTAGCATATTTTTTATCAAAACCCTTGCCTAGTACATTTGCAAATAGTTTTAAATTATATAAACCTGACTTATTATCGTACAACTTTGGTTGTTCGATAAGATAACCTATATTGTCTTTATGGTGAACTTTGACTTCACCTTTATATTTGATAATGTTTCCATTCATCACTTTCATTAATGTTGTTTTTCCGACACCATTTTTACCAATTAATCCTACAATCTGGCTTTGACCAAAGTCAAAATCGATATGATCCAGAACATTGTTACTGCCATACGTTTTTGTTATATCTTTTAATTGCATAAATCCGCCTCCTTTAAGTCTTAAATTAATTTTTTATATTGAATGAAATAATTAGCTACAAAGAATATAATACTGACAGCTAAAAACCCATAATTAAAAGCATCTTTGACATATTTAAGTATGCCTAAATTATAATTAAACAATGCGGTAATACCTATCACAATTAAAGCTACGATAATGGGTATGAGTAAGACCATTGTAAGTAAATAAACGAGATAAGATATATAATCTGACTTTTGTTCAGTAAACTTTTTAAAAGCTATTGGTATGGCAAAGAAGTTTATTGCAATGTAAGAAAATGGCAAAGTAAAATTAACATTAACATTATTAGTCGATATATTAGAGTTTGGCATATTATATAATGATAAAATAGCTGCACCCACTAATGTAAAAATAAGTACTGTCAGATAGTTAGCATTAAGTAATGCTTTTTTAGAAACTGGTAAACTTCCAAAAAAATCATAAGACATTCTATGCCCCAGCTTACTATTCAAACGAAATGCATGCCCTGAATCTATAACAGAAACAAAGAGCAATATCATTGCTACTGCAGAATATAACGCCTTAGTAAAAATACTGTTGGGTTCTACGATTAATTGAAGTGGAGAAATTAATAATAATATTGCATATATTACAAGTGACCATTTACGTAATTTAAAATTTCTAATAAGTAAATTTTTCATCTAATGCCCCCAGTTGTTATGTTTCAATATTTTGATGTTCAGTCTTCTGAGCCCCTTTTTCAAGGTAAACCATTAGATCTTCAATCGTCGGGTTAGTAATCGCAATTTTATTTCCAAAAATTTCTTCAAATATATTGGCATGTTCTGTAAGTGCAGTATATCCTGTTTTATTTTCCTCAATATAGTTTGTCAATTGTATCAATTCTTCATCTAATTGTTGGGTGTCACCTTTAACTACCTTGAATTTCTTTAATATATCATCTAAAAATGCGTTAAGTACAACCTCGCCACCTTTTAAATATACTAAGTAATCAGCAATCTTTTCCAAGTCCGAAATAATATGAGTGGAAATAAAAACAGATTTTTTTTCATCTATAAGCTCTTTTTGGATTACATCTAAAACTTCATTTCGAACAATTGGATCTAGACCTGAAGTAGGTTCGTCCAATATAAATAGTTCAGCATGATGACTAAATGCAATAGCAATAGATAACTTCATCTTCATACCAGTTGAAAAGGTTTTGATTTTTCTATTACAAGGTAATTCAAACTTTTTAAGATAATATGTAAAAAGTTGATGATCCCATTTGCTATAGAACGGTGAAATATATTGCTCAATTTTCTGAACATCCCACTTATCATTGAGGTACAATTCAGAATAAACAAATCCAATTTTATTTTTTAACTCAATAGGATATTCATTCATTTTTTGATTGAATACCAAAATCTCTCCACTTTCGGGTTCAATCAAATCCATTATCATTCTAATAATTGTTGTTTTACCTACGCCATTAGCACCAATAAACCCAGTAACAAAACCTTGAGGAACACGAAAGCTAATATCATTTAACTTGAATTCTTTATACTGATAATCAACAGCATTTAATTCGATTGCGTTCATTCTTCGTCCTCCTCAAAAATCATTTCTAGGATTTCTTGCAATTCTGTTAACGGCATGCCTATGGTCTTTGCTTCTTTACTTAATGATTTGGCTAGAGATTCAATCACAATAAATTGCTTCTCTTTTAAAATTGAACTATCTTGTTCTTTCACAAATGTCCCTTTACCTCTTATAGTAAATACAAAACCATCTTTCTCTAAATCTTCATAAGCACGCTTTGTAGTTATAACACTTACACTCAAATCATGTGCTAATTCTCTCATTGATGGCAAATGTTCTCCAGGAGCAACGTATCCTTTTAAAATATTTTCTTTGATTTGTTGTTTAATCTGTTCATATATAGGCTGATCGCCGCTGTTTTTTAAAAGTATTTTCATGGACGTCCTCCTCCACAACTGTATATACACAATATATACAATATATACACAGTTGTAAAGCATAAATGGGTTGTTTTTCCATATTTTTATCGTAACAAATATAGTTTCTAATAATAAAAAATGCTATAAGGAGGATTCTGCATAACGCCTAATCTTCCTTACAGCATAGTTTGAACTCTTTTTATTTCTTTTGATTATTTTGCTTCTTACGCTTATTATTCCGATCAATAAACGCACAAATCATAAACATAATGGCTGCGATTAATAATTTAATACCAGCATCTTCATGGCCTGTAGCTTGTAAATAATAACCTACTATCAACAGTATAATGGCAATTGTCACAAATATTTTTGTTAAATGTTTCATTCTCTTCACCTCAAACAATGTCATTATACCAAATTTGTGTTTGGATTTCTAAAATCAGTTGAATTCTTTTCATAAAAGTGTTTTTAAATATATTGTTTGCAGTCTATTACCTATGATGATAAAATTATACATGTATCCACGGATTATACTACACAACCCCAAGTCTGGTCACGCAGACTTGGGGTTTTTTGTGTAAGGCCACCTATTTGTCCTTCCATTTATTCTCTAACCAAATACGGAATACAACAAGTAAGCTACCTGCTAATAAAGTTGTTACCATTTCTTGCGACCACGTGATCATACTACACCTCCCACAGAAAAAAGTGCCATGTAGGATTTTGATGGCCTAACCGTATTCTAACATAAAACAGAACGTATGTTCGGTTAAATTATCATATTTTTAAATTTTCTATTTAAAATAATCACAAGACTTTAATTTTGCGCTATTTAGAGATAATATAAGGTTATCATTGAAAAAGTAAAGAGAGGTTGACCAACTATGAATCCTTTAGCTTTAGATTTAAACGAACAATTATCTAAATCAAATCCAGAAATTGCAGATATGCTTTCAGATTTGGGGAAATTAATGTATTATCCCAAAGGTATATTGTCACAATCTGCTGAAGCCAAGTCTACACAATACAACGCCACAATAGGTATGGCAACATATAAAGATAGCAAGATGTACGCAAACAGTTTAAATGACGTCTTTAGTCAATTAGAACCAGATGAAATCTTCCCTTATGCCCCACCTCAAGGCCTAGAATCACTACGCGATTTATGGCAACAAAAAATGTTGAAAGAAAACCCTGATTTAGATGCAAAAGATATGACGAAACCAATTCTTACCAATGCCTTAACGCATGGCTTATCACTTGTAGGTGACATGTTCGTAGATAGTGGAGATACACTCTTACTTCCTTCACATAACTGGGGTAACTATAAATTAGTTTATAGTACAAGACATAGCGCTGAAATCCAGACATATGATATTTTTGATGAAAAAGGCCATTTTACTACAGAAAATTTAGTAAATACGCTAGAAAATTATAGCCAAGATAAAGTTATTTTAATTTTAAATTATCCAAATAACCCAACTGGTTATACACCAACTAAAGATGAAGTCAAAACAATTGTTGATGCAATAAAATCACTTGCAGAACGAGGTACTAACGTTATTGCATTGGTAGATGATGCTTATTATGGCCTCTTCTATGAAGATGTATATACGCAATCTTTATTCACAGCATTAACAAATCTACATTTGAATAACTTATTGCCTATTCGTTTAGATGGCGCCACAAAAGAATTCTTTGCATGGGGATTACGTGTTGGTTTCATAAGTTTTGGTGTAGAAAATGAAACAACAAAACAAGTCCTAGAAGCTAAGGTTAAAGGGTTGATTAGAAGCAATATATCTAGTGGCCCACTACCATCACAAAGTGCGGTCAAATATGTACTTGAAAATCACGAAACTTTTGATAAAGAAATTCAACATAATATTGATACATTACAAGCTAGATATGATGTAACAAAATCTGTTGTTTATGATGAAAAATATACAACTTATTGGCAAGCTTATGATTTTAACTCTGGTTATTTTATGGCACTTCAAATTAAAGATGTTAATCCTGAAGAACTACGTCAACATCTAATTAATAAATACTCTATAGGTGTTATCGCGCTTAATGCTACAGATATCCGTATTACTTTTAGCTGTGTAGAAAAAGATGATATTCCACATGTATTTGATTCTATCGCAAAAGCAATTGATGACTTAAAAAATAAATAACTCATATTTAAAAGGATGAAATCGTCATATAAACGATTTCATCCTTTTTATTTATATTAGCGTTGTTGTTTAAGTACACGTGCCATTTCTTCAATCTTTCCTGCATGTAATGGAACATGAATCGCGTTTAGGACCAATAATTCATCTAAAGTATTACAGCCAGCAATTGTTTCTGTTAATTCCATTTCTAACTGCTCATCTGTTAACCTTTTCGCACGTTCAGGTAACGTTTTTAAGTTTTCAATAATTTCATCCATACTTGGAATGTCTTCGTCTCCCCAATCTGCAGGTTTAGAACCATAACCAAATAAACGTGTATATTTTTCAACATTAACTTCATTTTGATCACTTAATGATAATGCTGATTCAAAAATTGTCAATACATGTCCAAATTGCCAATGCAATGTATTATTAAAGTAATCACTTTCATTATCTAATATGCTTTCAACATTCCATTTATCGTAGTCTGCTATTAAATAATTAATACCTGTATCAATCACGTCATAAACTGATTTTTTTGTCATAGTTAATCTCCCCTTCTTTAAAAGCTAAACATAAATAATAACTATAAGTAGCGGGCTATATTTATGCTTACCTTCTTTACCCTTTATAAAGCTTTGTTACTCACATACAAATATATTAAGTCTATTAAGAACTCTAGCTATCCCATTTAGAACGCAGTACACATGAGCAAAAATTTTTTTGAGGGTATTCAGGTTCAAAATATTTCACAACATCTGATTTGATATTACCAAATGTACTTTCTGGTTTATGTTTAAAGCCATTATAAAATGCTTTTAATACGTCTTGTTTAAAATTGCCTCTTGGAAATTTATTTACAATTGTTTTTCTAATTTCATCTGAATATTGATTCCAATTGTCCCCCATAACATCCATACCGACACCATGGTACAGTAATGCAACATTATTTTCCTTATGTTCAGCTACACCAATTGTCGTGTGTAATGCAACAGAATCCCAAGCAAGTTGTAAATCTTGCTCCTTATAATTATGTGTTTCCAAAAATTGACGCACGGCATTTGCTCCATCTACTTCAAACCTTAAATCATCACTGCTATACTCATTTGTTAATCCTAAATCATGGAAAAGTGAACACATGTATAACAATTCTTTATCGTATTTTAAATCATCTTGTATACCTTTAATTTCACCAAACAAATATACTCTATTCGAATGGTTCCAAATTAATTCATTACCATAGTCATGGACTACTTCTTGCGCTTCGTGGATGATTTTACTATCTGGGACAACAATTTCATTGATATCTTTCAACATAATAAATTCCTCCTTTTCCCACAATATATCTCTTGTCATTATAGATAGCAAACACTAGAGAAATTATATGTAAAAGTAATGTACATGTTTAATAAAAAACACTTCTCATTCAGTTAAATAACTGAATGGGAAGCATCTCAAAATATAATTCAGACAAAATATATAAACAAAAATGTAAGATTTTACTATCATCATTTTCTATTAATTCAATATTATAAGTACTCATTATATAAAAACATATAATTCAAACCGTTCAGATTCACATCTTGTAGACCTTTATTTGAAGTTGATGTGCATATCTATAAATCTCAGGAACAATTTCGTCACAAGGGAATTCTAGCGACTATGAACATCTATGCAAACATTACAAAATCATATAAAAAAGACGCTTCCCAAAGATTTAGTAACCTCATGGAAAACGTCTCGAAAGAATTATTTTAAAATTTTTATGTCAAAATTATGTCATTTATAATTACAGAATGCCTTCAAATCATCGTTTGAGGGCTATTTTACATCATACCTGGCATGCCGCCCATACCTGCTTGAGGATCATTATTACCTTCCTCTGGAATATGAGCAACAACCGCTTCTGTTGTTAAGAACATTGCTGCTACACTTGCCGCGTGTTGTAATGATGAGCGAGTTACTTTAGTTGGATCTACAATACCTGCTTCCAACATATTTACCCATTCATTTGTTGCGGCGTTAAATCCAACACCTACATCAGCATTTTTAAGTCTTTCAACAATAATTGAACCTTCTAAACCAGCATTTTCTGCAATTTGACGTACTGGAGATTCTAATGCTTTCAACACGATATTAATACCTGTTGCCACATCACCTTCAGCTTCAATATTAGCAACTTTATCAAAGATATTCATAAATGCAGTACCACCGCCCGCTACAATACCTTCTTCAACTGCAGCTCTTGTAGAATTCAAAGCATCTTCAATACGTAGTTTACGTTCTTTCAATTCTGTTTCACTTGCTGCACCGACCTTAATTACAGCTACGCCACCAGCTAATTTAGCTAAACGTTCCTGCAATTTCTCTTTATCAAATTCAGAATCAGTTTCTTCAATTTGTGATTTAATTTGGCTTACACGTGCATCTATACTATTTTGATCTCCATTACCATCAACTACTGTCGTATTATCTTTAGTGATTTCTGCTTTGTTTGAAGTACCTAGCATATCAATTGTTGCGTCTTTTAAATCTAATCCTAAATCATCAGTGATTACTTGAGCACCCGTTAAGATAGCTAAATCTTCTAACATAGCTTTACGACGATCACCGAATCCAGGTGCTTTAACTGCTACTGCTGTAAATGTACCACGCATGCGGTTTAAGACGATATTTGTTAGCGCATCACCTTCTACATCATCAGCTACGATTAAAATAGGTCTGTTAGATTGAACAACTTGTTCTAATAAAGGTAAGATATCTTGGAAGGAAGAAATCTTTTTATCAGTAATCAAGATATATGGTTTTTCTAATTCTGCAACCATCTTATCAGAATCCGTTACCATGTATGGTGATTGATAACCACGATCAAATTGCATACCTTCAACAACTTCTAATTCAGTATTAAAACCACTTGACTCTTCAATTGTAATTACGCCGTCGTTACCTACTTTTTCCATTGCTTCAGAAATATATTTACCAATCTCTTCATCAGCTGCTGAGATAGAACCAACTTGTGCAATTTCATTTTTGTTATCAACATTTTGAGATATGTCATGTAAAGCAGTAATTGCTACTTCTACAGCTTTATCAATACCTTGACGTAATCCTACTGGGTTAGCACCGCTCGTCACATTTTTCAATCCTTCTTGAATCATTGCTTGAGCTAGTACTGTAGCAGTTGTTGTTCCGTCACCCGCAATTTCATTTGTTTTATTAGCAACTTCTTGCACTAATTTCGCTCCCATATTTTCGTAAGGGTCCTCTAATTCAATTTCCTTTGCGATTGTCACACCATCATTAGTGATAAGTGGTGATGTATATTCTTTATCTAATACAACATTACGCCCTTTTGGTCCAATTGTAACTTTCACGGCGTTAGCTAATTTATCTACGCCTCTCAGCATTGATTGACGTGCGTCTTCTGAAAATTTTAAATCTTTCGCCATATTACTTTTACCTCCATGATGTTCGTATTATTTTAGTATATTTTAATTTGTATTTTTATTATCCTTCTATAACTGCTAATATGTCATCTTCATTAACAATTAAAAATGTTTCGTCTCCACGTTTAACTTCTGTTCCAGCAAATTGTTGGAACACGACATTGTCACCTTCATTTACTTCAGGAGCAACTCGAGAACCATCTTTTAAAATACGTCCTGCACCTACTGCAATTATCGTACCTTCATTTGACTTCTCTTTAGCGCTATCTGTTAAAACGATACCACTTTTTGTTGTTTGCTCTTGTTCTGTTTTTTGAATAATTACTCGGTTACCTAATGGCTTTAACATTGATTGTTCCTCCTTAAAATATAAAAATATTTTAGCACTTAGTGTTAGTGAGTGCTAACACACTTTCTATAATAATCAAAGTTGGTCAATATTTCAAGCTAAAACTATTACATTAAATTTTGTATGAAATACTATTTTGCGATAAAATAGAGTATATTCTAATTTTTGGAGGTTCACTATGTCTCGTTTATGGGTGTCCATTTTGACATTAGTCATATATGGTCTTGCACAGTTTGGTGCGATTTTCTTGCATATGGCAGGCCTATTTGACAATTTAACTGGCAAAGAAATACTCTTTGCTAATATTTATACGCAAGTCATTCTGTTTATAATAGCGGCCTTTATAATCACATTAATAAACTTATTTATTTCCAATCCTACACGGTTAGAACAACAACCAAAGGAAAAGAAAAGGTATGTTATTCTTTGGGCAATCATTGGTTATGTCGCTGTGATGATTTATCAAGTTATCGCAGGTATGATAAATATGTATGTATTTGGTGCGCCTCAAACTAGTCCTAATACTGAAAGATTAATGAAAGTAGCACAAGAAATTCCACTTTTTATTATTTTAATATCAGTTGTAGGTCCTATTCTTGAAGAATTTGTATTTAGAAAAGTGATATTTGGTGAATTATACAATGTTATGAAAGGGAATAAAACATTTAAGTTCATTATCGCAGCGACTGTAAGTTCAATTATTTTTAGTGCTGCACATTCAGATCCTTCATTTTTTATAATTTATTTTGGTATGGGTTTTATTTTCTCAGCATTATATGTCTACACAAAACGGATATGGGTTCCTATCCTAGTACACATTATGCAAAATGGTTTTGTAGTTATTATCCAGATTTATTTTGGCCCCGAAAAAATAAAAGAACTTCAAGAATCAGCATCATTTATATTTAGTTTTATGTTTTAATTCAATTTATATTTATAAAGAAATGGAAGTACTCAATGTTAGATATATGAGTACTTCCATTTTTATTGTATTTAAATGTAATAACCATTAATTATTTTCATTATTTCTACGGCGGACAAAATAGCCAACAACGACACCAATAAAAATCATTGTTATTGTAACAATTAAAGCAAATAATGTTCGTTCAAATTTAATATCAATTGCGTCTTCGCCTTTTTTATCTTTCGTATGTGTCATTTCTTCATCACTACTTGAATGATATTCATATTTACCAGATGCTGAATTCTCACTTTCTGGTTTTTTTAAATCTGGCATAGATCCTATTTCACCAGTAATTAATGCGAGTACTTGCTTATCTAAGTTTTTATAATAATCTCTAGATTTTAACGGATTAAAATATTGAAATTTAAAATAATTCGTACCTTTTTGTAATTCGTTTAAAAACGCGTTATCTGAAAAGTTTTGGCGCCTTATGATGGATGATATGTCTTTATCGGAAACATTCTCCACGTTATTATTAAGTTGTTTAACTTGATTCAAAATAAAAGGATTATATTTAAAAGAACCTGTAGACATTTGATGGAACCTGTTAACTAACCTACTATCATCTTGTTCGGTATTTTGGTTACTTTCATTTGTTGCTAAATCCCCGTACGTTGTTGTACCACTTATATTACTATCAGCAATATCATTTGAATTTTGGTTCTCGTCAAAACTATTTGAGTTTACAGTGGTTTGTTGATGCTGTGATCCAGAAGTTTGTGAATGAATTGCGTTTGTTCTTTGATTTGTGTTGTCTTGCTGTTGCAAAGGCTTGGGTTTATTGGGTTCTAACGGTCTATTAGGTTTTGGAGGTGTTGATATATTGTCTTCGTCACTTGGTCGTTCGGGTATTGGTGTTTCTTCTGTATCTTCTGCATTATCTGATGGTTGGTTAGAGTTTTTTGGGGGTGTTGTATCTTCTTCCCCATCTTCTTCTGGTGTACCTGAATTTGTTGTGTTATCTAGGTCTTGATCCGTTGTTTGATCTGTACTAGACGTGTCCCCTGTTTGTTCTTCACTATCATCTGTATTGTCCGCATCTGTTGAAGTATTATCTTCTTCTGGGGTGTCTGAATTTGTTGTGTTATCTGGGT
>Ga0079226_10000595_pt1 | contig 25919 bp, 24 predicted proteins | sample Poulit2014_FD_76345 | JGI IMG/M metagenome (GOLD analysis project Ga0079226, IMG submission 76345) | Agricultural soil microbial communities from Georgia to study Nitrogen management - Poultry litter 2014 | ecosystem: Environmental > Terrestrial > Soil > Agricultural land | place: USA: Georgia...
TAAAGCTTTTTGATTTCCTTTTAATCCGATTATTTTTCCTTTGATTTCAGGTTTTTCTTTTTGAAGAATTTTAAAAACATTTTCTAAAGCTAAAACTCCAGCAGGTTCATTTCCGTGAATTCCAGCAGTGATAAATAATAAAGCACCAGGATTTCCAGTTTCATATTTTCCGATTATTCTTGAAGATTTTTCCAAAATGATTTTTTTAAAAATTATTCCATTGTTGCTAAAACAGTGTTTTTCAACTTCCCTTTATTTTTTCTTTTATATTGGATTTTTCTTTCTAATGCTTTTACGATAGAATCTGTAAAATCTGTCATTCCCGTTTTTTGATAATGATCAATTCCTCCTGGGCTTAAAACATTGATTTCTATAAGTTTATCTTTTACAATATCTAAACCAACAAAAAATAATCCATCGCGAATTAATTTTGGACCAACTAAAGAAACAATATGTTCAATTTCAGGAGTGATTTTAGCTTTTTTAGGAATTCCGCCTAAAGTGAGATTACTTCTAAATTCAGATTTATCTTTGCTAACTCTTCTGATGATTGCTAATTGATCATCTTGTTGTAATATTTTTCCATTCATCAAAATAACTCTAATATCTCCATTTTTTGCTTCAGGAAGATATTCTTGAGCGATGACATATCCTTTTCGTAAAATATTATCTAAGATTTGATTTAGATTTTTCTTTTCTTTTCCAATTTTATAAACATCTCTTCCACCGCTTCCTTCTAAAGGTTTTAAGATGATCTCTTTTTGATTTTTCTCCCAAAATTTTAAAATTTCTTCTCTTTTTCTGGTGATTAAACTTTCGGGTTTTATTTCAGCCGGAAATTCTTCAAAATAAAGTTTATCGATATAAGCTCGACTTAATCCGATGGCATCATTAATTACTAAAACCCCTGTTTTTTGAATCATCCTTGCAAAAGCAATTCCACAATGTCCAGCCCAATATCTTTCATAAGGTTCTTCAGTTGGATTATTTCTAAGAAATAAAATATCTAAATCTCCGCTAAAAATAATTTTAGATTTTAAATCATTATTTTGAACATTTTTCCAAAAACTTTCAAGAGATTCATTCTCGATATCTTTAGGGATTTCTTTGCAGAAAAGATCGATTCCATTATTTTTTCGATAAATAAAATCATCAACTCCCATCACAAAAACTTGATGTCCTCTTTGGTGAGCTTTTCTTAATATAATTACTGAAGTTCCACAGGATTCAGTTTTAATACTATTTAAAACAAAACATATTTTCATTTTTTATAATTTATTAATTGAAAAATTAAATCATTTCAGAAAAAGAAATTCCCTCTCTGAGTTTTTTTAATCGATTTTCGAAATTTTTATTTTCAAAATATCTTGGTTTTATTTTGGGCGGAATTAATATTTCTCTGTCCATTAATTCTTTGATGATAGGAACGTGTTCTAAAGCAAATTTTCCAGATAAAAGAATTTCAAAATCTCCATTGTTTTTTAAATAATCTCTAAGTCGAACTAATCCTTTTAAATAAATAATATCCTTAAGAAAACCACCACCTTGAAAAACACGAGAAGTAATATTGAAAGCAGGTTCTTTTGAAAAACCATAAGTAGATTTCAGCAAATTAAAAACTTCTTTAAAATCTGCATCATCTAATAAAGCTTCACCAGCAATAACGCGTCCAGCAAGAGTTCTTAATCTATTTCCTGTTAAACCTCCCACTAAATATTCTGCTAAAACAGCAATTCCTTCCTGTAAAGCATCATAATTTGCTAAACCTTGAGAAAGTTGAGTTAGAGATTGTTGTTCTCCATTATAATAAGTTAAAACATGAGTTCCCACTTCATGTTGAATTAAAGCTGAAGCTTCTTTTTTAGTGAGCATATAATCTGCAGGAAGATATAATTCTCCCTTGGAAACCATCATGATATTTACATCATTTCTGATGTGAACTTTACAATTAAAATCTGGAGATTGTGTGCGGAAATAATCAAATTCTTTTATGGCTAAATTTGAAAATTCTTCCGTATTAAGATCTTTTACTTTTTGTTGATTTCTATCTTCAGAAATATTTTCTAAAATCAATTTTGCTTCAGCAAGAAAATCTTTTTCCACTCCATGATAAAGTCTTAAACTGCTATAGAAGAAATTTTTACTTCCTCTATCTTTTAACATGGTTAATTCCTGATCAATTTCTTCTCTTTTTTCTTCATATAAATAAGAAAGAGCAGGATCATCAATTTCATCAATTCTTAAATCATAGAGTTTTCTTTTCAACAAATCTGGATCAATAGGCAATAATCTATAGTGATAAGAATCTACTTTTTCAAAATTAGAATCAAAAAAAGTTTTTTTAATAGATTGAATATTTACGGGAGCAACTAATAATAAAAACTGATAAGAATTTTCAATAGCAGTGAGATTTTTATCAATTTTAAAAAGCTCTTTATGGATATTTCTTTTTCCTAATGAAGTGTAATATTTTAAATCAGAAGAAGTTTGTACTCTGATAAACTCAAAAACTGCTTTGTGAATCGCAGTAGAAAATCCATTTCTGAATTTTTTAAAATAAATGGGATAAGTTTCTCCTTCTTTGTTTCTATAAACGGGTGGAATTTCAATACCTATAAAAGTTCCTCCACAATTTTTGATTTCTTCAATACTAAAAAATTCTTTGTGTTGAGGATTTAAACGTTTTTTAGTTTGTTCAGTTTTTGCAGTGACAAATTTTCCGCCAAATTTTCGAGATTCTATTTTTTCTAATTCTTTGCGAAGAACTTCTAAAGAAACAGGTAGTTTATGAGTAGGGCCTCTAATAATAAACTCAGTGCTTTCTGCAGGTCCAGCATATATTTCTATTAAAATAAAAGATTTAAATCTTTTACTCATTTTATCGGTGAGTTGTGTAACAATATCATGAAAATATTCAAAATGATGCTCACCAACAATTAAATAAGAAGCTCCACTTTTTGCTAATCTTTTAGTGAGTTTATCTTGAGGTAAATTTCTATATATAATTAAAAACGGAATATCGTGTTCTAAAAATAAAAATCCTCCATATTTTAATTTTTTTAAAGTTCTTTCTCCAGGTTTTAAATCTTTAATAATTTCTTCTGATTTCACCTTAGTTTTTTCCATAAATAGAATAATTTGACGTTTGAAAAAGAAATATATTCTCAAGTTAATTAGAAGGAAGAAAAAAGGATGGTGATAAAAATTAATTGAATGACTGAAAAAAATATATTATTTCTGTAACCTTTCTTTTGCTTTGGCAGTCTTATTAGAAAGAAAATCGTTTAACTCTAAAAATAAATAATTATGATGATACCTATTATTGCTATTTTATCTTCTATTGCTTTACCCATAGGATTGGGAATGTATATCGTCATTCGTTCTGTAAATGTCAAACATAAAGAACGCATGGAATTGATTAAACAAGGAATTGTTCCTCCAGAAAAATCTAAACCAGTACCCAATAAATACAGATCTTTGCGAAATGGAATTTTATTGGCGGGGATTGCTTTAGGGTTGATTATTTCCTTAGCAATTAGTTATCAGTTGAAATTGAGCGAAGATGAAGCTTTTTGGGTAGTTGCTTCTGGAGTTTTATTGTTTTTAGGATTGGGTTATTTAATTTTTTACCTTTTGATGAGAAATAAAAATGAATTCGACGAGGAGTTAGATTAAATCCTGTAAAAAGGAAGCATTAAAAAATCTAATATTTTATAGATGACCGAAAAGCAACGCATCCGAGAAATTATAAAAGGCGATACCTCTGCCTTTGGATATTTTGTAGAAACTTATCAAGATATGGCGGTGAGTATTGCTTTTCGTGTTTGTAAAAATAAAGCAGAAGCAGAAGATATTGCACAAAACTCTTTTGTCAAGGCTTTTAGAAATTTACATACTTTTAAAAAACGCAGTAAATTTTCAACTTGGTTTTATAGAATTGTTTACAACACAGCGATTAGTGAAGTCAGAAAATCTGTACATAAAACAGAATTTGTAGATTATAAACACACCCATTTAAAAGATGAATATTCAGAATTTGATACTTCAGAAATTATTCAGGAAAAAGAAATAAAAGTAATGATAGATAAAGCATTATCAAAAATTTCAAGAAGTGAAGCAGTAGTGCTGACTTTATTTTATTTAGAAGAAAATTCCATAAAAGAAGTAGCAGAAATAATGGGATTAACGCCTTCAAATGTGAAGGTGAAATTACATAGAGGACGAAAAAATTTAGCAAAAGTAATTAAGAAAGAAAATATTTTATAAAAAATTTATTTTTATAACTTTGAATTACAATACAACAAGAATTATGAAGGAGGAAGATTTGAAAAATATATTAAAAGAAAGCAAACTTGAAGCCGGAGAAGGTTTTAAGGAAAGAGTGATGCATCAAATTGAAACAGAAAGAGCTTTACGCCCCAAAGAAATTAAAACCTCTATTCTTTCACCCTCCATAAACCTTGCTGTTATTGCAGTGATGTATATTGTTATACTTTTAGTTGGATTGTTTTTCTATACTAATGGAGGACAAACTATTTTAGATTCTTCAAACTTTAAAATTTTCATTTTAATAGCTGCTATTTCCAGTATTTTTTATTTGATTTCTGTTTTTGATGATGCTTTGAAACTGAAAGGAAAATAATATAAAACAATTCCTGTCTTATTAGAAAATCTCAAGTTTTTATTCTTGGGATTTTTTTTATATAAAAAACACTTTAAAAATAAAGTTGATTCTGTAACCTCAACTGTTTTTTTGTCGTCTTATTAAAGACAGATAAAATAAATTAAAAATCATTATTATTCTTATTTAAAATGTTGATTAATAGTTTGTTATGTATTATTGTAAGAGTAAGTGATTTCACAGATTAATCTTTAAAAAATAAAAAATGCTATTTATTAATAAAAACATTACAATTGATTATTTCCAATTAAAAATTGTTTTTTTACTTCTTTTCAGTTTGTTTTTCAAACTGGAAGTAAACGCACAAATATCTATTTCTGGAAAAGTAACAGATACTTCTGATGTCGCTTTGACTTATGTAGATTTATGGATAGAAAATTTGAAAAATGAAGAATTGATAACTTGGGAAATAACAGATGAAAAAGGGTTTTTTGAGATAAAAATAAAAGAAAAAGGAAATTATATTTTAAAAATAAATTATTTAGGATACAAAGAAAAACAAATTCCTCTAACACTTAAAAAAGACAAAGAACTCTTTATTAAATTAGAAGAAAATGAGGAGTTTTTAGAGGAAATATTAATAAAATCTACTTCGCCGACAATTCAGCAGAAAACGGATCGGTTTGTTTTTAATGTAGATCAAACCCCAAGCGGTTCTGTAGGAACAGCAAATGATGCTTTAAAAAATACTCCAGGTATACAAATAGAAAATGAGGAGTTAAAAATGATAGGAAAAGGAGTAGTGAAAGTTTTGATTAACGATAAAATAATTCGGTTGAGCGGAGAAGAATTATATACTTATTTAAATACTATTCCGGCTGATAATATAAAAAATATAGAAGTGATTTCTACTCCTCCTTCAAAATATGAAGCAGAAGGAAATAGTGGGCTTATTAATATTGTTTTAAAAAAAGCTAAAAAAGATAGTTGGAGTAATACTTTACGAACAAATTATAAACAGCAGAGTTATGCGTCTTTTGGAGTTGGAAATGCATTTTTATATCGTAAAGATAAACTGGAATTTTCCGCTTCTTTAGATGCGACAAAAGGATACAGAAAAAGAAAAAATGATTTGTTACTTTATTTTGATGAAGGACTTTGGGAGGAACCTCTTCGATTTAAAGATAAATTAGATAATATTTCAGGTAAAATCAATTTTGATTATACTTTATCTGAAAAATCCTCTATAGGAATTTCCTATGATGGTGTTTTAAAAGATAATGATATTATTGATTACTCATTGACTCAGATTTATAATAATAATCAAGAACTTATTGGAAATTTAAACTCTTCAGGGGTTAGTGATAATACTGTGAAATCTCATAACTTAGGAGGGTATTTTGAGCATAAAGTAGACACTTTAGGAAAAAAGTTATCTCTAAATTTAGATTATTTCAATTATCAAAATATTCAAGATCGAAATTCTATTACAATAGCGAATTATTCAGGACAGGAAAACACAGAAATAGAAAATGCAAATAATCAATATATAGATAATTATAGTTTCAGTTTTGACTTTGAACACCCTACAGATTGGGCGAACTTTTCTTATGGAACAAAATTATTGTTTACTAAAAGTCGCAACCGTTTAAAAGAATTGATTAACGAAAATGATAATAGCAATATGCAAAAAGATTATTTTAAATATCGAGAAAATGTTCAAGCAGCTTATGTTGATATAACTAAAGAGTTTAATAAAAAATGGACTGCCAAAATAGGAGCAAGGTTAGAAAACACCAACATAAAAGGAATTTCAATTGATGAGGATAGTGAATTTAAGAAAAGCTATATGAAACTATTTCCTACTGCATTTTTGAATTTTAATGCTGATAAAAACAATGTTTTTAATTTGAGTTATAGCAGACGAATCAACAGACCTGCATTTTGGACCTTAAATCCAAGCAGATGGTATATTAATGCAGTTTCTTATACCGAAGGAAACCCTTTTCTACAACCTGCTTTTTCTGATAATATAGAACTTAAACATATTTATAAAAACAAATTAATTTCAACTTTATTTATTTCCACAGAAAGTCAAGGGTTTGATCAAATTCCTGCTGTAGACCAAGAAACAAATCAACAGATTTATACAGTTGAAAATTTTTATAACTTAGTCTCTTTTGGAATAAGAGAAAATTTTCAGTTTAATCCTTTCTCTTGGTGGAAAACAATGACGCAAGCCAGTGTTTTTTATACAGATGGAAGATTTAAAAAAGATTTTGAAGATTTAGGAACTATGAATCGCGGAATGAATTTTCGATTTTATACCAATCATAACTTTTCTTTAAATGCTAAAAAAACACTTCAATTGGACGCCACTTTTAATTATCAGTCTTCTTTTAAAACATTGATATTTGAAATTGATGATTATTCCTATTTAAACTTAGGATTTAAAGCTTTGTTGTTTGAAGAAAATTTACAAATTAATTTATCTTTTCAAGATGTCTATAAAGGAATTCAACCCAAAGCAACAACTTATACAAATGATGTTAAACAAGTTTATGGAAATTATTTCGACAGTAGAAGTGTAAATTTATCGTTTGTCTATAAGTTTGGAAATGAGAATTTAAAAACCAAGTCAAGAAAGAATAAAAACAAAGAAATCCAAAGTAGAACAAATTAAAATCTTTTACTACAGATAATTATTCTCATTTATTTCACAAAAATAATTAGCTTTTCAAAATATAATTTTTGGTATCTCTAAATCTTTTTAAATTGCCTTTTCTTTTAAAAAACCTGAAATTCATTTGAAAATATGAGTGATTTTTTATCAAATATTCCTTTAGCTCAAAATGTAATTGAACTTTGTCGATCTAAAAACATCAGCGATGTTGTGATCAGTCCAGGTTCACGAAATGCACCTTTGACAATTTCTTTTGCAAATCAAAAGTTTTTTAATACTTATAGTATTGTAGATGAAAGAAGTGCAGGATTTTTTGCTTTAGGAATGGCTCAGCAAACTCAAAAACCAGTGGTGTTGTGTTGTACTTCAGGTTCTGCGGTGGTAAATTATTATCCAGCAATTGTAGAAGCTTTTTATAGTGATATTCCGCTAATTGTTATTTCTGCAGATCGACCGGTGGAAAGATTGGATATTGGGGATGGACAAACCATCAGGCAAAAAAATGTTTTTGAAAATCATATTTTATATTCAGCAAATTTATATTCAGAAATTGTTTTAGAAAATTCTCCTATAGATCAAAAATTAATTCAAAAAAAGTGGGAAGCACAAAAACACAATGAAAGAGAAATAAATTTAGCTTTAAATTCAGCTATAGAAAAACAAGGACCAGTTCATATCAATGTTCCTTTTTATGAACCTTTATATCAAACTACAGAAGAGTTAACAGTTTCTCCTTTAAAAATTGAACCCATAAGAGAAAAGAAAACCATCAGTGCAGAAAGTTTAAAATCTTATGCAGAAATTTGGAATAAAAGCAAAAAGAAATTGGTTTTAGTTGGGGTGAATAAACCAAATTCTATAGAAAAAAAACACTTAGATTTTTTAGCAAAAGATCCTTCGGTTTTGGTTTTTACAGAAACCACTTCAAATTTACATCAAGAAGAATTTATTCTAAGAATTGATAATATCATTGCGCCCATTGAGATTTCTGAAAATACTGAAGAATTATTTAAAACTCTTCAGCCAGATATTTTATTGACTTTTGGCGGAATGGTGGTTTCCAAAAAAGTAAAAGCTTTTTTAAGAAATTATCAACCTCAACAACATTGGCATATTGATGAGAAAAAAGCTTTGAATACTTACTTCTGTTTAAATAAACATTTTGATGTTCAACCGAATATCTTTTTTGCTGAATTTGAAAAATTAGTCAAAACCAAACAAAGTAATTATAAAAACACTTGGTTAGATTTTAGAAATAAAATCAATAAAAAACATCAGGAATATCTTGAAAATATTCCTTTTTCAGATTTAAAAGCTTTTTCTTTTGTTTTAAATAAAATGAAAAAACCACAAACTTTACATGTTTCTAATAGTAGTGTGGTGAGATATGCTAATTTATTTAAACTTTCTTCCGCATTAGAAGTGTATTGCAACAGAGGAACCAGTGGAATTGACGGCAGTGTTTCTACCGCAGTGGGAGCAGCAGTGAAATCAGCAAAAAACACAACTTTAATTACAGGAGATTTATCTTTTTTTTATGATAGCAATGGGTTGTGGAATAATTATCTTCCTGAAAATTTTAAAATCATTATTTTAAATAATGGAGGAGGAGGTATTTTCAGAATTTTACCAGGAAAAAAATCAGAAAAATATTTTCATCAGTTTTTTGAAACCAGACATCAACTCAATGCAGAAAGTTTGAGTAAAATGTATGGATTTAATTACCAAAGAGCAGCAGATGAAAAAGAATTGGTAAATGCTTTAGAAAGTTTTTTTGAAGATTCTTCTCAGCCTAAGATTTTAGAAATATTTACTCCAACAGAAATAAATGATGAAATATTATTGAATTATTTCAAGTTTATCAGAACTTGATTTTTTGAAATTTACCTTGTCCAATATAATTCTTGAACATTTTCGTTTTTTTCAATTTCAGAAAGAGTTGGACCGATTTCAGTAATATCAAATTCATTAAAATTAATTTCAATTAAATATCCTGAAGCACTTCTGTTGAAAGAAAAAGTATTGATATCACTTTCTGCTTTCAGCATAATTTTATCAATAATTAAATAAGGATCAGCTTCTGGTTTTACAGAAATTCTTACCAAATGATGTTTAAATCTTCTTGAAAAACGTTTTTCAATAGGTTGTAAAATCAATAGAATTGTAAAAGCAATAACTGTGGCAGCTATTGCGGCAAGATATAATCCTGCACCAGTGGCAAGACCAATGGCAGCAACCGTCCATAAACCTGAAGCAGTGGTTAAACCACGAACAAAACCAGGTTTTTGAAAAATGATAATTCCCGCTCCTAAAAATCCAATTCCGCTGACAACTTGTGCAGCAACTCGAGCAGGATCTAAAGTGATATGATTTCCAATAACATCAAAAAAACCATAACTGGAAACAATAATAACTAAAGCAGAACCCAAGCAAACCATCATATGTGTTCGCATTCCAGCAGACCAATTTTTTCTTTCGCGTTCCATTCCAATTACAGCTCCAAGTGCTGAAGCCAAAACCAATCTTAAAATAATTATTTCCCAGCCAAGCATAAATAATGTTTTTTCATAAAGAAAGCTAAAATACTAAAATTTGTTTTGATAATATGATTCGATAAAAACAGATTATAAAAAAAGAGAAAACCTAATCTAATCAATTTTATATAAAATATCTTTGCACCGATAAATATATTGTTTTTGATTTGAAACTTTCAGCTATAATATCTTATTTTAATCCGAAAAATTTATGGAATGCTATTGATAATAGAGATTTATCAAAATCTATTTCAATGGTGATTGCTATGTTGTTGCCCATTGTGATTGGCGTAAAATCTGATGCGCTTCCTATGGCAATTCATATAGCATTAGGGGTGGTTTTTGCTTCTTTTAGTGATACTTCAGGAAGTTTAAGATTAAAGGTAGTAGGCATGTTTTTAGCTACAATTTTAACTTTGTCTGTTACTTTTTTGATGAGCTTTTTAAAACCACAAGACATTTGGATTTTTCTTCCTGTTTTAGGAGTTTTAATCTTCGGAATTTCTTACTTATCAGTTTATGGATTTAGAGCTTCTTTAATCAGTTTTTCAGGATTATTTGCTATTGTTTTAAGCATGTCAAGATTAGCAGATTCTGATTTAGCAATTTATACAAGATTGATTTTAATTGCTATAGGTGGAATTTGGTATATTTCTTTAGTGTTGATAAGACATTTGCTTTTTCCTAAAAGTGCAACAGAATATTATTTAGCAGAATCACTTACTTTAACAGCTGAATATCTTGAAGTTAGAGCGGAATTAATCGATCTTAAAAGCGATCGTAAAAAGCTGATAAAAGATTTATTAGATAAACAAAACAAGCTGACAGAAAATCATGAAACTTTAAGAGAAATATTATTAAGCAGAAGATTGGGAACAGGAAAATCTTATTATCAAGCCAGGAGAGTTTTGGTTTTAAGACAAGCTATAGATATGTTAGAATTAGCTATGGCAAATCCTGTAAATTATGGAAAAGCAGATGTTGTTTTTAAAAATCATCCTGATAAATTAAAGGATGTTCAAGCTGTTCTTTATGCGATGAGCGAAAGATTGAAACAAATTGCAGAAAATATTTCTGAACCCAGAAAAATAAAAACTAATCAGCGAATAGAAAAAACTATTGCAAAATTAAAAGTAGATATTCAGCATTTAATTAAAGAAGAAAATGTTGATCAAGCAGATATTTTAGCTTTAAAAAACTATTGGAAATACCAGAATAGTCAATTTTCTAAAATCAGAAAAATAGAGAGTTTAGTCAGAAATAAAAATGCTTTAATCACTGAAATTGTCGGAAATGAAGTAAAAAGCAGTTATCTGACTAAACAAGAATACAACTTAGATATTCTAAAAGATAATTTTAATGTAAAGTCCAGTATTTTTCGTCATTCTCTGCGGATTGCAGTAGTTGGAATTATAGGATATGGATTAGGACTTTATATGAATTTGTTTAATCCTTATTGGATTTTGATGACCATTATCATCATCATGCGTCCAAATTATGGGTTGACAAAAGAGCGTTTTAAAGACAGAAGTTTAGGAACTGTAATTGGTGGAGTTTTAGCTTTTGCCATTATTGCGTTTGTTTCCAGCGAAACAACTTTTGCGTTATTAGCTATTTTTTGTTACACCATTGGTTTGTCCATGGTGCAAAGAAATTATAAAGCAGCAGCAGCATTTATAACCATGAATGTTTTGTTTATTTATGCTTGTTAGACCCTGAAGTTTTTAAAGCCATTCAATATAGAGTAGTGGATACTTTAATAGGAGCAGGATTAGCGTTTTTAGGAAGTTGGGTTTTATGGCCTTTCTGGGAAATAAAAGGAATTGATAAAACTTTAAAAAATGCAATTAAAGCTGATAGGGAATATTTAGAAGAAATTGCTAAATATTATAATGATAAAGGAGAGGTTACGGAAAATTATAAATTATCAAGAAAAGCAGCATTTTTAGCTTTATCAGAGTTGAATGCAAGTTTTCAAAGAATGGCGCAAGAACCCAGAGCACAGCATAAAAGTCTAAATGAAGTTTTTCAAATTGTAATGTTGATGCATTCTTTTTTGGCTTCTTTAGCTTCGTTGGGAACTTATATAGTTCACAATACCACCACGCCAGCTTCAGAAGATTTTAATAAAGCTATAAAAAATATCAAAGGAAATTTATTGCTTTGTGAAGAAGCTTTACAGAAAATTAGTATTCTGAAAAAAGAAGATTCTTTAACGACTTATGAGTTTGATGAAAACTATGAAAAACGTTTAAAAGAAATTGCTTTTAAAGAAAAATCTCAAGAAGAAGTTTGGGAAAATTCTGTTGTGGAAGAAGCACATTTATTAGCAGAACAATTGAAATGGTTGATGGTAAACAGTCATCGAATGGCAAAGATTTTAAAGAAAATTAAATTTGAGTAGATTATTTTTTATAAACTATTTCAATTTTTGGATTAATTGAAATAAGAGTTTTTATAAATTCTTCTTGTAATTTAGGTGAAATCATAGTGGAATCAAACTTGTTATAATATATTTCTAATCCTTGATTAGAAGTCATAGTTGGTAGTTGTAAAAGAGAATAAATTTCTTCAATTTTTCGAATATTTTGAATAGGAATTTTAATATAATAAAAAAACTGTTCACTAATTAATAATTCATTTTTTTGTATAGTATAGGTAACTCGATTTAATCCATAAAAAATATAAATACTTATTATAATTAAAAATCCAACAATAGGAAGAAAAAGATAAAAATCAGATAATTTTAAATCATTTGAAATAAATACAAATACCAGTAGAAATATTCCGAATCCAATAATTAAATAACCGGAAAATAGCATTTTAATATTTTTCTTTGCTTTAAAAACTTTAGCTGAATTCATTTCTTATTTTTTCTATACATTACTTTAATTTCTGGATTTATTTTATGTAAATCCTGAATGAATTCTTCTTTGTTTTTAGGAGAAATAATCACACTTTTAAATTGATGATAAAAAACTTCTAACCTGTCTAATGATGCAGCAGGAGAACTCAAAATTGTTCGCGTTTCTTTGATTTTATGGATTTTAGAAATTGAAATTTTTGCATATTTAAAAACTCCAATTTTCACCAATAATTCTGCTTTATCAAAATTGATAAAATAACGAATTGAAAATAATATATATCCTATTAAAATAACAGATAAAAATAAAATCAAAAATGAAATAAGTGTAGTAGAGTTCCAGTTTATGTCAGATTTGATAAGATCATAAAAAATCCAAGTGAAAACTAAAACAAGAATTATAATAATTTCCCAACCGATTTTTGATTTGTATTTTTTCATATAAAAAAATCCCTGAAATATTAATACTTCAGGGATTTAAATTATAAATTATTTTTGAATTTTAGCTTAATTCAATGAAATGTTTTTATCAGAAGTTTCATTTCTAAACACAATATGATTTTCAAAACTATCTAATAAAATAACAGAATCTGTAGTTATTTTTCCTGATAAAATTTCTTTAGAAAGTTCATTAAGTACTTCTTTTTGTAAAGTTCTTTTCACAGGTCTTGCACCATATTGAGGTTCATAACCACGTTTTGCTAAAAATTCAATCGCTTCGTTTGTAGCATCTATTGTGATGTTTTGTGCTGTCAACATTTTTTGTAATCCAGCTAATTGTAATTTTACAATTGCTTTTATATTTTCTTTTGTTAACGGACTAAACATTACAATATCATCAATTCTATTGAGGAATTCTGGACGAACAGTTTTTCTCAACAATCCTAAAACTTCTACTTTTGAAGATTCTATAGCAGAATCTAAATTATCTAAAGTCTGGAATTTATCCATTATGATTTCACTTCCGATGTTTGAAGTCATAATGATAATTGTATTTCTAAAATCTGCAACTCTTCCTTTATTATCAGTTAATCTACCTTCATCTAAAACTTGTAATAAAATATTAAAAGTATCTGGATGAGCTTTTTCTATTTCATCTAAAAGCACCACAGAATAAGGTTTGTGTCGAACAGCTTCTGTTAATTGCCCACCTTCTTCATAACCCACATATCCTGGAGGTGCACCAATTAATCTGCTTACCGCATGTCTTTCTTGATATTCACTCATATCAATTCTGGTCATCATTTCTTCATCATCAAATAAATAAGAAGCCAAAGTTTTTGCCAATTCTGTTTTTCCTACTCCTGTTGTTCCTAAGAATAAGAAAGATCCAATCGGTCTTTTCTGATCTTGTAAACCAGCTCTACTTCTTCTGATGGCATCACTAACTGCTTGAATGGCTTCTTCCTGTCCAACTACGCGTTTGTGTAATTCTTCTTCTAAATGTAAAAGCTTTTCTCTTTCGCTTTGCATCATTTTTGTAACTGGAATTCCTGTCCATTTTGCTACAACTTCTGCAATATCTTCACGCGTAACTTCTTCTTTAATCAAAGAAGATTCTGCTTTTTTCTCTTCTATTTTTTGCTGAAATTTTTCTAATCTGTCTTGTGCATCTTTTATTTTTCCATAACGCAATTCAGCTACTTTTTCATAATTTCCTTCTCTTTCTGCACGCTGTGCTTCATATTTATAGTTTTCAATTTCAGTTTTTGCTTTTTGAACTTGATCAACTACATCTTTTTCTTCTTTCCAACGTGCATTTAAAGCATTTCTTTCTTCTTTTAAATCAGCTAATTCTACTTTAAGATTTTTCAGTTTTTCTTCATCATCTTCTCGTTTTATAGCTTCTATTTCAATTTCTAATTGAAGAATTTTTCTGTCTAAAACATCTAATTCTTCTGGTTTAGAATTGATTTCCATTCGCATTTTTGCCGCAGCTTCATCCATTAAATCAATAGCTTTATCTGGTAAATATCTATTGGAAATATAACGTTGAGAAAGCTCTACCGCAGCGATAATTGCGCCATCTTTAATTCTTACTTTATGATGGGTTTCATACTTTTCTTTGATTCCTCTTAAAATAGAAATCGCGCTTTCTGTGTCGGGTTCATCAACCATTACTTTTTGAAAACGTCTTTCTAAAGCTTTATCTTTTTCAAAATATTTTTGGTATTCATCTAAAGTAGTGGCACCCACCGCTCTTAATTCTCCTCTGGCTAAAGCAGGTTTTAAAATATTGGCAGCATCCATTGCTCCTTGACCACCACCAGCACCCACAAGGGTGTGGATTTCATCAATAAATAAAATTACTTTTCCATTACTGGATTGTACTTCTTTAATTACTGCTTTTAATCTTTCTTCAAATTCTCCTTTATATTTTGCACCAGCGATTAAAGATCCCATATCCAAAGCAAAAATTTGTTTATCTTTCAAATTATCAGGAACATCTCCTTCAATAATTCTGTGTGCTAAACCTTCTGCAATAGCGGTTTTTCCTGTTCCAGGTTCTCCCACTAAAATTGGGTTATTTTTAGTTCTTCTTGATAAAATCTGTAAAATTCTTCTGATTTCTTCATCTCGACCAATAATAGGATCTAATTTTCCTTCTTCGGCCATTTTTATCAAGTTGTTGGCGTATTTATTTAAAGAATTATAAGTTTCTTCTGCACTTTGAGAAGTCACTCGATCTCCTTTTCTCAATTCTTCAATAGCTGCATTTAAAGCTTTTTCTGTAACGCCTTGGTCTTTTAATATTTGTGCAACTTTACTTTTAGATTTGAATATTGCTAAAATTAAATGTTCAATGGTTACATACTCATCTTTCATTTTTGTCGCAATGCTGTTGGCTTCATTTAAAGTTGTACCAGCATCTCTGGAAAGCATAATATTTCCACCGCTTACTTTAGGAAAACTCTCTAAAGTTTTGTCTAATACTTGTGTGAAAATAGTAATATTAACGCCTAATTTTTTTAAAATAAAAGGCGTTACATTTTCATCAACCATTAAAATAGCTTTAAATAAATGCTCATTTTCAATTTGTTGATGTCCTAAATCATGCGCAAGTTGCTGAGCTTGCTGCAAGACTTCTTGTGATTTTATAGTTAAGTTATTAAAATTCATAATTCTCTGTTTTTTGAAAAACTATAAGTCAATTTTTATACCTAAAAAAATAATTGTCACTTTGGCATATTTTGTAAGTAAATAAGCGACAAAAAGTCATAATTCTGAAATAAATTAAATTATTTTATGGTTTTTATGTGAATTTACTAATTTTCTAAGAGAATTAAAATTGATTTTAGCTGTGTGTTTTAGAAATAGGGAAGAAGCAGCGGAATTATATAAAAGTAATTGTTTAAATTGAGCGTAATTAAGTAAAAAGATAAATATGAGTTTTTTTAATTTATTTGGTAAAAAGAAAGAAAAAGAACCGGAGAAAATAATTCCTTGGAAAGTTTTAAATTCTACTGCACAAGTGGCAGAATTAGCAGAAAAATCTCAAGAGAAATTAATAGTTATTTTTAAGCATTCTACACGTTGTGCAACCAGTCGTATGGCTTTGCGAGCTTTTGAAAGTGGATTTGATTTTCCTGAGGAAAAAGTAGAAATCTATTTTTTAGATTTATTGAGTTTTAGAGCTGTTTCAGATGAGGTTGCCAATCGTTTTCAGGTTTGGCATGAATCTCCTCAAATTATATTATTGAAAAATAAGAAAACTGTTCACCACAGTTCTCATCATCAAATATCAGCAGCGATTATTGATAAATTTATTTAAGAAATTATCCGCCAACGCGTTTTACTTTAAAACCTCTTTCTTTTAAAAGTTTCATGATTTGAGGTCTGTAATCTCCTTGAATAATAATTTGTTCATTTTTTACAGTTCCTCCAACGCCTAAAGCGGTTTTTATTTCATGAGCTAATTCTTTAAAATCTTTTTTAGCTCCGGTGTAATTGTCGATTAAAGTAATGGGTTTTCCATTTCTTTTTTCAAATTTACACAACAAAGGATCTTCTTGAATCCAAAGTCCATCTTGGTTTTCTTGATTTGTGTTTTCTTCTTCGCCAGAATTTTCGTGATCTGGAAAAAGTGCTTTCAGCTGATCTTTTAAATCCATTTTTAAATAAAATTTAAAAAAATAATAACTTGAAATAAAAATTATATTTCAAGTTATTATTATCCATTAGAATTATTAATCTTCTTCTTTTAATAAACCGATTTCAATCAGTCTTTGTTTTAAAAATTCTCCTGCTGTGATATCTTCATAATGCTTAGGATTATCTTTATCCACACATTCAGGCAGGCAGTTTAATTTCATTTCACTTCTTGGGTGCATAAAAAATGGAATAGAATATCTGGGTTGATCCCATTGTTCTTTAGGCGGATTAGTAACTCTATGAATGGTGGAACGCAATTTATTATTGGTGTGTCTTTCCAACATATCTCCAACATTAATCACCAATTCATTTTCTTTCGGAATAGCGTCAATCCATTCTCCATCTTTTCTTTGCACTTGTAAACCACCAGCAGAAGCACCCATCAATAAAGTAATTAAATTGATGTCTCCATGTTCTGCAGCACGTACAGCATTTTTAGGTTCTGTTGTGATAGGTGGGTAGTGGATAGGTCTTAAAATACTATTTCCATTGTTTACCCAATGATCAAAATAATTTTCTTCTAAACCTATGTATAAAGCTAAAGCTCTCAAAACATAAATTCCTGTTTTTTCTAACATTTTGTAAGCTTGCATTCCTGTTTTGTTGAAGTTTGGTAATTCTTCAACTTGCACATTTTCAGGATATTCTTCTGTTAGGTTTGCATCTTCATCAGGAATTTGTCCAAAATGCCAAAACTCTTTTAAATCTCCTTCAGTTCTGCCTTTAGCATGTTCCATTCCAAAAGCTGTGTATCCTCTTTGTCCGCCAATTTCTTTGCGTTCATATTTCTTTTTTGTGTCTAAAGGAAGATCGAAAAAAGATTTTACTTCTTGGTAAAGATTATCGACTAATTCATCATCTAAAAAATGATTTTTTAAAGCTACAAAACCAATTTCTTCATAAGCTTTTCCTATTTCATCAACAAATTTTTGTTTTCTTTTGGGATCATCAGCAAGAAAATCTGCTAAATCAACACTGGGAATATTATTTAATTTTGCCATAATTTTATTTTTAAATTCTTTGTATTATAAAATATAAAAGAAAAGTTTATTAAATGCTATTTAAGCATCTGTTTTTTGTCCAGTCATCATTAGATAAGCTTTTAAAAACTCATCTAAATCACCATCCATCACCGCGTCAACATTAGTAGATTCAGTTTCAGTTCTTACATCCTTCACCATTTGATAAGGGTGCATAACATAACTTCTGATTTGTGAACCCCATTCAATACTTTTCTTTTCTGCTTCAATTTCATCTCGCGCAGCTTGACGTTTTTTCAGTTCTAATTCATATAATTGAGAACGTAAAAGTTGCATCGCTTTTGCTTTGTTTTCTAATTGAGAACGCGTTTCTTCGTTTTGAATTACAATTCCTGTAGGTTCGTGATATAATCTAACAGCAGTTTCAACTTTGTTAACATGCTGACCACCAGCTCCTCCAGAACGCATGGTTTCCCAACGAATATCAGCTGGGTTGATTACAATGTCGATAGATTCATCAACCAAAGGATAAACATAAACAGAAACAAAAGAAGTGTGTCTTTTTGCATTGCTGTCAAAAGGGGAAATTCTCACCAATCGGTGAACGCCGTTTTCTCCTTTCAGCCAACCGAAGCCGTATTCTCCTTCAATTTCTAAAGTTACAGTTTTTACGCCTGCTACATCTCCTGCTTGATAATCTAATTGTTTGACTTTAAAACCGTGTTTTTCAGCCCACATAATATACATTCTCATCAGCATAGAAGCCCAATCACAGCTTTCTGTTCCACCAGCTCCAGAGTTGATTTGTAAAATAGCAGAAAGTTCATCGCCTTCTTCTGAAAGCATGTTTTTAAACTCTAAATCTTCTATTTGTTTTAAGGTTTTGTCATAAGATTTCTGAACTTCTTCTGCAGATCCTTCATCTTCTTGAAGAAATTCAAATAAAATTTCTAATTCTTCAAAAGAAGTTACCGCTTGTTCATATTCTTTGACCCATTTTTTTAAGGAATTCAAGTCTTTTAAAATAGCTTCTGCTTTTTGAGAATCATTCCAAAAATCAGGCGAAAAAGTTTTTTCTTCCTCGTTGGCTATTTCAATTTTTTTAGCATCTATGTCAAAGATACTGGTTTAGGGCGGTGAGACGTTTTTTTAAGGCAGTAAGATCTTCTTGATGTATCATATATATGTTTTATTTTTTAAAGAAAAACAAAATTAAGTTTTCTCTTTTGGTTGAAAAAGTTTTTTAATAAAATATTCTTTTAGAAAATTATTGATAAGCTTCCTGTAAATTATTTTTTATTTCTTCAGGAGAAATAGATTTTGGAAGCATGCCAAATTTTCTGGTGTCTTCTTTGGTTAAAAACTGAAAATCATCAGTGCGTTTAATATGACTAAACAATTCCGCTAATTCTTCAGGAAGTGCAGCTAATTTTCTTTTTTTCATATCAATCCAAGATCCTAACATTTCATAACCTGCCATGTTTTGTCCGTTTTCATCATACATATTTTGTTCAAACTGAAAGAATTTATTATCCTTTGATAAACCTTTGAGTTTAAGATCTATAAAAACAGGTTGTTCAGGTAAAACTTCTTTGAAATAAAATATTTTTTCATAAAAAACAATAGGACCAAGATTATGTTTTTCTAATATTTCTTGAGTTACACCAGCTTTTTTCATTTCAACTACTCTGGCATAGCTCATAAAATTTATATAAGCTGAATTTGCTAAATGTCGATTAGCATCGATATCGCTCCAACGAATATTTATTTTCAACATAGTAAATTAGAATTTTAAAGTTCACAAGATAAGAATTAGTGCTTTATTTTTTTTAATTCATTTTCTAAAACTTCCTTAATTTTAGCAATAGAAATTCCAGCGATTTCTTGAAGTTCTGCAACACTTCCATGCTCTATAAATTCATCAGGAATTCCTAATTTTATAATGCTATTTTTATAATTATTTCTATTGGCAAAATCTAAAACAGCATCTCCAAAACCTCCGATTTTCACACCGTCTTCTATAGTGATAATTTTTTTATATTTTTTGAAAATACCATGTAAAATATTTTCATCTAAAGGTTTTAAAAATAGAAAGTTGTAATTTCCTATATCATCTGATTCTTTAATTGAATTTATAGCTGCAGAAACATTGTTTTGAATAGTTCCTAAAGAAAGAATAGCAATATTTTTTCCTTCTTTAATTGTTTTTGCTTTTCCGATTTTTATCTCTTTAAAAGGTTTTTTCCAATCTGTAATATTTCCTCTTCCTCTTGGATATCTGATGGCAATAGGATTTTTAATTCCTTTTGAAACGGTATATAAAATATTCCTCAATTCAATTTCATTTGCCGGAGCAGCAATTTGTAAATTAGGAATACAATTCAGATAAGCCAAATCAAAAACGCCGTGATGAGTAGCGCCATCTTCTCCCACTAATCCTGCGCGATCTATACAAAAAATAACAGGTAAATTTTGTAAAGCCACATCATGGATTACTTGATCATAAGCTCTTTGTAAAAAAGTAGAATAAATAGCACAGAAAACAATATTTCCTTGGGTGGCCATTCCTGCAGAAAAAGTAACTGCATGTTGTTCTGCAATACCTACATCAAAAGTTCTTTCAGGAAATTTTTCCATCATAAACTTTAAAGAAGTTCCAGTGGGCATAGCTGCTGTAACGCCAATAATTTTCGGATTTGTTTGGGCTAATTCTGTTAAGGTTAATCCAAAAACATCTTGAAATTTCGGTGGAAGTTTTGAAGTATCTGTAGTTAAAATTTCTCCTGTTTTTTTATCAAATTTCCCAGGCGCATGATATAAAACTTGATCTTCTTCTGCTTTTTGTAAACCTTTACCTTTAGTGGTGATAAGATGTAGAAATTTTGGACCTTTCATAGGTTTTAATTTCTCAAAAGCGCGGAAAATACTGTTGAAGTCATGGCCGTCAATAGGTCCTTCATAATGAAAATTTAAAGCTTCAAAAATATTATCTTGCGCAGGTTTTAATCCGATTTCAGTTTTTCTTAAATATTCTTTTAAAGCCCCAACACTGGGGTCAATTCCCATGGCGTTATCATTTAAAATCACCCATAAATTAGTGTTTGAAACTCCAGCGTGATTTAAACCTTCAAAAGCCATTCCGCCTGCGATGGCAGCATCACCAATTATGGCGATGGTTTCTTGTTTTTTGTTTTGCAATTGAGCAGAAATTGCCATTCCTAAAGCAGCAGAAATAGAGGTGGAGCTGTGTCCGACGCCAAAAGTATCATATTTGCTTTCTGAGATTTTTGGAAAACCACTGATGCCATTTAGTTTTCTATTGGTAATAAAATTATCTTTTCTACCTGTTAAGATTTTATGACCATAAGCTTGATGACCTACGTCCCAAATCAATTTATCTTGTGGGGTGTTGAAAAAATAATGCAAAGCAATAGTGAGATCTACAACTCCCAGACTTGCGCCTAAATGTCCTTTTTTTGTAGCAACCACATCAATGATAAAATCTCTTAAATCTACCGCTAAATTTTCTAAATCATCTTTTGATAATTTTCTTAAATCAGCTGGAGAATTGATATTTTTCAATAAGTTTTTTTCCATAAAAACAAAGGTAAGCTAAGAATTTGTATTTTTACACATATGATAACAAGCTTTGACGATCAATATTTCATGAAAAAAGCCTTTCAAGAAGCGCTTTTTGCTTATGAACAAGATGAAATTCCTGTGGGAGCAGTAGTGGTTTCTAAAAATACTATTATTGCTAAAGCTCATAATTTAACAGAAAGATTAAACGATGTTACTGCTCACGCTGAAATGCAAGCTATTACTGCTGCGGCAAATTATTTGGGAGGGAAATATCTGAAAAATTGTACTCTTTATGTCACTCTTGAACCTTGTCAAATGTGTGCAGGAGCTTTGTATTGGAGTCAAATTTCTAAAGTTGTTTTTGGCGCTCCAGATTTTAATAGAGGTTTTAAAACTATGGGTGGAAAACTGCATCCTAAAACTGAAGTAGTGGAAGGAATTTTAGCAGAAGAATCTAAAGAACTACTGCAGAAATATTTTAAAAGCAAAAGATAAAATTCCTGTTTTTCAACAAGAACTTTATCTTTTTAAAATGAAAAATAAATAAAATTATCTTTCTTTTTTTCTGGATAAAAATATATTGACAACGCCCATGATTAGTCCGAAAACTAAAGAGGTGAATATTAAGTTTGTCCAACCATCTTCAGGAACACCTTTTTCAAAAATCATTTTGATGATGACAAAAGCTGCGGCGTAACCAAATAAGCTTCTTATAAATATATTTTTTTGTTTTTCTGTGATTTTCAAATTAATAGATTTTTAAAATTAACCGTGAACAGCTTTTCCATCACTAAATTTTTCCATGATTTCCGCTTCATAAACCAAGAGATCATCCCATTTTTTATCTACTTCTTCACGATTTCCATATTGTCTGGCAAAATTTATAAAAAGCGTGTAATGTCCAGCTTCGCTTTCCATTAGTTTTCTGTAAAATTGTTTGAGTTCTTCATCTTCTAATTTTTCAGAAAACAACTTAAAACGTTCACAACTTCTGGCTTCAATTAAAGCAGCATATAATAAACGGTGAATCAATTGAGTTTCACGGCTTCCTCCTTTTGGAAAAAACTTTAATAATTGATTGACATATTCATCTTTTCTGTGAAATCCTAAAGTATATCCTCTTTCAATCATGATGTCATGAACCAGTTTGAAATGACTCATTTCTTCCATAGCCAATAAAGTCATTTCTTTGGTTAAATCAGTGTATTCAGGATAATTTATAATTAAAGAAATTGCTGTAGAAGCCGCTTTTTGTTCACACCAAGCGTGATCTGCTAAAATTTCTTCTAAATTTTTTGATGCTACATCTGCCCATCTTGGATCTGTGGGCAATTTTAAACCTAACATTGACATATTTTATTAAACTTTAAATGATTAAATATCCAAATCGAAAGTGTCTTTTAGCTTATCGATTAATGGATTTTTTTCTTTTAACTTATTATATTTTTCAATAGGAGTGAAGGCATATTTCTTCGAAATTTCATGATTTACTTTAATTTCTAAAGTCAAATCAGTATTGCGAAGTTTACTTTTCAAAAACGCCATTAGGGAACCTTGATCTAACTCAATTTCCTTTTTCATGGTGTCATTTGGTAATTCTATTTTAATGGTTGTTCCTTCAACTTTTGGTTTATCTGTTGCTAAAATAGAAGCTAAGATTTTCTTTCCTTTTTTGTTGAGTTTTTTTATGTATTCTTGCCAAGCTTTTAATAAATCTGCTGTTGTAAAATCTTCTAAGATTTTTACTTCTTCAGCTTGTTTTTTTTCTTTTAATTTTTCTTTGTGTTGTTTTTTTGCGCGAATACTTTTTAAAGATAATCCAGAAACTTTTTTCGGTTTTTCTATAGGTTTTTCAGCAATAGGTTTTGAAACCTCTTGTTGAGAAACAGTTTTTGAGGTTTCAACAGGTTTTTCTTTTTCAGTAGAATTATCTTTTAGTGGCGTAGTGGGTTCTTCAACTGTGGAAGTTTTTTCAGGAGTTGAAGTGGTTTTTTGTGTTTTTTCAATAATTGTTTTTTCTGCAGGTTTGGTAAATTCTTCCGCAGGGATTATGCCGAAATCAGGCTTTTTTTTTTACTGTCGAAAGTAATAGAAGCCAATTGCATTAAACATAACTCCACGTGTAAACGTTGATTTTGACTATTTCTATAATTGAAATCACAAGCGTTTGCCAATTCAATTCCTTTGAGAAGAAAAGCTTTTGAACATTTTTTGCTTTGTTCAAAATATTTCTTTTTGGTTTCTTCTCCAACTTCTAAAAGTTCGATGGTTTCTTGGTTTTGACAAACTAATAAATCTCTGAAATGCGAAGCCAATCCAGCAATATAATGTTGGCCGTCAAAACCTTTGGCTAAAGTTTGATTAAACTGAACTAATAAATTTGGAATATCATTATTTAAAATCAAATCTGTGGATTGGAAAAACACTTCATAATCCAAAACATTTAAGTTGATGGTAACTGCTTCTCGCGTCAGGTTTTTTCCGCTAAAACTCACCACTCTGTCATAAATGGAAAGCGCATCTCGCATTGCGCCATCTGCTTTTTGAGCTATGATATGTAAAGCATCATCTTCTGCGTTTACACCTTCTTTTTTAGCGATTTTCGCCAAATAATTTTTAGCATCAGCAACAGTAATTCTTTTAAAATCAAAGATTTGACATCTTGATAAAATCGTGGGAATGATTTTGTGTTTTTCTGTTGTTGCCAAAATAAAAATCACATGTTTTGGAGGTTCTTCCAAAGTTTTTAAAAACGCATTAAAAGCAGCAGAAGAAAGCATGTGCACCTCATCAACAATATAAACTTTATATTTTCCGGTTTGTGGCGGAATTCTGACTTGTTCTGTCAGTTCTCTAATATCATCCACACTATTGTTTGAAGCAGCGTCTAATTCAAAAATATTAAAAGCAAAATCCTCCTCTTCTGAAACTTTATCAGCAGCTTGTTGGTTGATTTGTTTAGCTAAAATTCTTGCACAAGTTGTTTTTCCAACTCCTCTTGGACCGGTAAATAATAAAGCTTGTGCTAAATGATTATTGGCAATAGCATTTGATAAAGTATTGGTAATTGCTTCTTGCCCAACAACATCTTCAAAAGTTTGAGGTCTGTATTTTCTTGCAGATACAATGAATTGTTCCATTCTTGAATTTAATTATCAGCAAATATAAAAATACCTTATCAAAAGAGCAGATTTTTTAGTTCAATTATTTTTGAAAAAATTACTTGTTTTGAAAATATGAAAATAGTATGATTGCTTATGTTGAAAAAGTTTATAAAGCAAATTTCATACTTATTTTCTAAACGATTTTATGTATTGTTCAAAAACATAAATTCTATCTCTTTCGTTTCCAGTTATTTCTTTTATAATACTTCTTTCTTCTAATTCTTCAATCAATCGATACGCTGGACTCATTGATTTGTCTATAATTTGACTTGCCTTTTTTGCATCAATAATAGGATTCTGATACAACTGCTCAATAACTTTAAGAGCATCTCCGCTACGCGAACCTAAATCTTTTAAATCTATTTCTAAAGACTTTTGGAGTTGTAAAATATCATCAAAGGTTTGGACTCCTTTTTTTGCAGTTTCAATAACTCCAGTTAGAAAAAACTTTATCCATTGATTGATATCATTATGCGTTCTAGCACGCATCAAATTGTCATAATATAAATTTCTATGCTGTTCAAAAAAATCAGAGAGATACAAAATAGGACGTTTTAAAATTCCTGCACTTACCAAATAAAGGGTGATTAATAAACGCCCAACTCGACCATTACCATCCAAAAAAGGATGAATAGTTTCAAATTGATAATGAATAATAGCAATTTTTATCAGATCTGGAATGGGATTTTCTTGATTATTTGCAAATTTTTCAATGTCAGAAATTAAATCTGGAACGCTTGTATGAACAGGAGGAATAAAAACAGCATCATTAATTGTTGCACCACCAATCCAGTTCTCACTTGTTCGATACTCTCCAGGTAATTTATACTCTCCTCTTACTCCTTGTAATAAAATTTTATGTGTTTTCTTAATAAGGCGAGAAGAAAAAGGTAACCGATGCAAAAGCTCAACCGCTTCTTTCATGGCTTGAATATAATTTTGAACTTCTTCCCAATCATCTCGTTTTTCTGATTTAATTTCTTTTTTCTTTAAAAAAGTTTCTTCAATATTAGTTTGAGTTCCTTCTATTTTAGAGGATTGTGTAGCTTCTTTAGCAATATGCATCTGAATAAACAAATCAATATTTACATACTCTGAATACATATCTAATCTTCCTAAATGACGATCAGCTTGGCTTAATAAAATAATAACCTCCATATCCTGAATCTTCCATTTGTGGTTTATAAAATTCGGTTGAAAGCTTTTATAATACCCCTGATTAATATATTTTCCTGATTTAAAATTTTTCATAAAATAAAAATAAGAAGATTTACTATTTCAGTTTATTGCAAATATATAAAATAACACCGCTTGCTATTTTAGTTTTCTGTTAAAAAGTA
>Ga0079226_10000596_pt1 | contig 25890 bp, 30 predicted proteins | sample Poulit2014_FD_76345 | JGI IMG/M metagenome (GOLD analysis project Ga0079226, IMG submission 76345) | Agricultural soil microbial communities from Georgia to study Nitrogen management - Poultry litter 2014 | ecosystem: Environmental > Terrestrial > Soil > Agricultural land | place: USA: Georgia...
GTCCCAAGCATTAATTGACCATAGTCAATGCTGTTAAGACCAGCCAGGGTGGAGAGGGCTACAGGCAGTGTATAGTTGTTTTCAGTAGTTAAAACAATCAATGGCCACATAAAATTGTTCCATTGGAAAGTAAATAAAAAGATAGCCACAGCTGCTAAAGCTGGTTTCATGGTAGGAAGTATTATTTTGAAGAAAATGTAAAATTCTCCGGCTCCATCTACCCTTGAAGCTTCAATTAAGGAATCAGGTATTGCTTGCATATTCTGGCGCATCAAAAATATAGCGAAGGGATAACATAATTGGGGCAAAAGTACAGCCCAATAAGTATTAATTAAATCAATACCACTAAACACTTGAAACAGAGGGATAATCGTTGCTTGGTAAGGAATCATCATTGAAATTAAAAACGCAGCGAAAATTAAATTTCTACCTCTGAAACGAAATTTAGCGAAGACATATCCAGCTGTTGAACAAATCAATAAACTCAATACGACAAATATTACTGCAATCAAACTGGAATTTAACAAAGCTTGAAAAATATTTGTTGAAGACATCAGGTTCGTCAAATTTTCCATTAAATGATCGCCAGGAATTAACTTTGGAGGAAAACTTAAGATATCTCCTGAAGGGTTTGTTGCACCAACTATCATCCAATAAAAAGGCCCTAGCGATAGGACTGTTCCTATAATCAATAACGCATAAATTAACAGCTGTTTAATTAGATTTTTGCTTTTCATATTATTCATCCCCCGTAAGCTTAAACTGTACCCATGATAGAACAGCTACAAGAATTACAATGATATAGGCGATGGCAGAAGCATAACCAAAATCAAAGAATTCAAATCCTTGCTGGTATAAGAAATACGTGATTGTTAACGTAGCATCGTTCGGGCCACCAGCTGTTAAATTAAAGGGTTCGTCAAAGAGCTGGAAAGTACCTATGGTCGAAAGGACAAAGCAAAACAAAAGTACAGGTTTTAATTGCGGTATAGTTATAGTGAAGAATTTTTTTATAGTCCCAGCTCCATCTATACTGGCGGCTTCATATAATTCTTTTGAGACCCCCTGTAAGCCTGCTAGAATAATAACCATGTTATAGCCTGTCCATCTCCAAGTAGTTAATAAAATTAATGAGACTTTTGCCCAAAAACTGTCTGAAAGCCAAGCAATTTCCGGTAGTCCAACTAATCCTAATAAATAATTGATTAACCCATAATCGTCATTTAGTAAAAGCAAAAAAATCAATGAGGCGGCGACTAAAGAAGTTACTGCTGGGAGAAAAAAAGCAACTCGGAAAAATCCTTTAAACTTAATCAATGAAGAATTTAAACAAACAGCAATGATTAAACCTAAAAATAACATTATTGGAACTTGAAAAATTAATATAATGAACGTGTTAAATAGCGCTTGGTAAAATACTGGATCGAAAAATAATCTAGTATAGTTTAAAAACCCCACAAACGTACTTTCTCCATCAATCCTTTGCTGAAAACTTAAAACAAAGGAGGCAATGGCTGGGTATGCTACAAAAAGTGTAAACAATAGTACTGCAGGAGTTAAAACAATGTAAGGGAAATTGTTTTTATTCACGAAATTTTTCTTGAATTTTTTTCTTTCCCCTTTAACTTTTTTTGCTGTAGCTTCACTCATTTAATATCCCCCTTTCAGTTATTTGCTATATCTCTACCAGTTTGTCTTTCCGCCCTAATTTCATCTTCTTCTAATATCTGCTCAGCAGGTTTGTCATCTAGTAAGAGTGCTTCAATTTGACCGTTCATCATATCTCGTACTTTCAAATTGTCGCTAGTGTAATTAATAGAAGGTATATTTTCAACTGTTTCTGCAAACTTAAGATAGTATTGTTGATTACTAAAGTATTCTATTTCTTGCGAAAAATAATCTTCTTCATATGCTGCTTCTAATGATGGAAATAATCCTCGGTTTTCTAATCCTTTTATCTGCATATCTACATTAGTAGTAGCAAATTCAGAGAATGCATATGCTGCTTCTTTGTTGTCAGAAGAACTAGGAATAGTTAACGCCGACCCCCCGTTATTAGATGCTCTCACGCCTCCTTCTTCAAAAGCAGGCAATTCAAACATTCCCCATTTTCCTGATAATTCCGGCATTTGTTCAATCATGGTTCCGCTCCACCATACAGCGTCCGGTTGTGTTGCTACTTGCCCATTTTTCATTGCCGTTACTTGACCATCCCAATTATTCGTATAATTAATTAACTCTTTGTTTTTCATTTCTTCTATGGTTTTTAAAGCGCGTTCAGCTTCCTTAGAGTCAATATTAAGTTCTCCTTGCTCATTGAAATAATAGGAGTCCTGTTGTTGAATCATTGAACGCAATTTGTTGTCTTCATACATGCCAAGCATTGGTACTCCTGTTTCTTCTTTAATGGTTACACCGGCTTCAATATAATCATCCCATGTTTCAATTGATTCAGGATCAACGCCAGCCTCTTCAAAGATATCTGTCCGATACATTACACCTACGGGTCCTAAGTCCCTTGGCATGGCAATATAATCACCATTTTCATTTTTTAATGTTTCAGTTTTAGCTTCAGGAAATTGATCATCATATTTGTCATATCCAATATCACTCAAATTTGTGAAACCATCTGGAAATTCAGTAGAGAACGATAGAATACGGTTATTTTCAATTTGCAAAACGTCCGGCAAGCCACTGCCACCACTGTAAAATCCTGAATTCAACCTTTGATAAATTTGATCTGCTCCAATATTTTGAATATTCACATCAACGTTAGGATATTCTTTCTCAAACTCTGGTAAAACATCTTGTTCCAAATAATTTGCTTCTAACTCCCAAGCCCAAACTGTAATATCCCCAGAAATGTCTTCATTTTCTTCTGGTATGTTTACTTCTGCAGAACTACTTTCGTCTTGGCCACAGCCAAATAGAACAAGCAAGGAACTAATTGATAACAAACCGATACTCTTCTTCATGAAAAACCCCCTCCACATATACGTACAAGATATTTTTCATTTAATCACATGAAATAATTAATTGCAAGCGCTTTCCATCTTATTATTTCGGCATGTGCTATCTAAATTAACTACAAAGGACGCTATAACAATTTTTCTTTAGTTGTACGAATGTGTATGGTACGATAAGAAAAAAAGAGGTGCATGCATGATGGTCTCAAAATATAAATTGCTAAAGCAGCACATTCAATCCAAAATACTGGAGGGCAGCTTCCGTCCCCACCAAAAGATTTTGTCTGAATACGAATACGTAAAGGCGTTTGAAGTGAGCCGGCACACGGTACGCCAGGCCATCGGCGAGTTGGTGAGCGAAGGATGGTTATACCGAGAGCACGGCGTGGGAACGTTTTGTGCAGATCGGTCCAAATTTTCTTCTCCGTCTGCCCGAAAAAATGTAGCCATTATTACGACGTATATTTCAGATTATATTTTTCCCTATATTATCCGCGGAGCTGAACGATATTTAAGTGATAAAGGCTACAATGTCATTCTCATGAGTACCAATAACGATTTTGACAAAGAAAAACAGGCGCTTGAGAATATCTTGACCCAGCAAGTGGACGGCTTGATTATTGAACCCACACGTAGCGCCCAGGCCAATCCAAATCTTAATTATTACCTGAACCTTGAGAATGCCGGTATTCCTTATGTGATGATGAATGCGTATTATGAAGAGCTCGAACCGCTAAGCCTAACATTAAATGATCAGGAGGCCGGTTTCCGTAATACAGAGCATTTACTTCAGTTAGGTCATCGGCGTATTATAGGGCTGTTTAAAAATGATGATATGCAGGGTGTACAACGAATGAAGGGCTTTCTTAAAGCCCATCGACACTACGGCTGCCCGGTAGACCCCTCTTTGCTGATCACCTATTCCACAGACGAAAAGTTTTCCAAGCCTGCCCAGGCGATCGAACAAATTTTAACTAGTCAGACCGATCACCCTACGGGAATCGTAAGCTATAATGATGAGCTGTTGCTGCAGCTTCTTGACGTACTACGTTATAAGAAGCTGAAGGTGCCAGAAGATATTTCTGTTGTTAGCTTCGATGACTCTCATTTCGCCCAAATATCCGAAGTGAAATTTTCTTCTATCATGCATCCAAAGGAACGCATGGGGGAGGACGCAGCCAAATATGTGACTACGCTTATTGAAAAGCCTAATGCGAATCTTTCCTCTATTGTGTATAATTCCGATCTTATCAATCGATTTTCTACTCGGAGTCTTGAATCTAAGCTCGCCATGGAAAAAGAATAAATATTAAATCTTGTACTATTATTATCATTTTATGAAAAAAGAGGGCTCTCAAGATTAGAGAACCCTCTTTTTTGTATGTACACACATTTTATAAGTATGTGATTTTATTTTATTCTTTTACTGAAAGATCAACAGAAAGCGCTTGCAAGAAATGATATTACATGGTTAAATGAATTTAACTCATGCGTACAAGTCGTGATTTTGTTTTAGGTGATTTCACTAAAATGATTGTACATGAAATTAAGGTACGTTCAAGCATAAAAATGTTTTCAAAAGGAATGAAGCTGAATGAAAGAAATTGGAATGAAACAAGCCATTGTTCAAGGAGAGACTATTCTTGGTATTGAATTTGGCTCTACCCGTATTAAAGCGGTGCTGATTAATAACCATGCGGAAACCATCGCGACCGGTAGTTATGAGTGGGAAAACCAAATGAAAAACGGCTTTTGGACGTACCATCAGGAAGATATTATTACTGGTTTGCAGAAGGCTTATGGTGACATGAAATCCAAAGTGGAAAGTGCGTACGGGGTCACCCTCCGCACTATTGGTTCGATAGGGGTTTCAGCTATGATGCACGGCTATATGCCATTTGACCACACCGGAGAACTGCTCGTGCCCTTTCGGACGTGGCGTAATAACACTACTAGCGCTGCGGCCAGTGAATTAACAGACCTATTTCATTATAATATCCCGGAACGATGGAGTATTGCCCACCTTTATCAGGCTATTCTAGATGATGAAAAACACTTGCCGCGTATTCACCTGATTACGACTTTAAGCGGATATATCCACTGGCTGCTGACCGGAAAACAGGTCATTGGAGTTGGAGATGCTTCGGGAATGTTTCCCATCGATGAAACGACGCAGGATTACAACGACTTCATGCTTGAGCAGTTCGACACCCTCACTGCAGCAAGAAATTATCCATGGAAAATTAAAGACATTCTTCCTGAAGTTCTTACAGCCGGCGAACAGGCAGGCACTTTAACCAATGACGGCATTAAAATTCTGGATAACTCACAAAACCTCCAGCCCGGGATTCCGTTTTGTCCTCCGGAAGGTGATGCCGGAACCGGAATGGTGGCTACGAACAGTGTAAAAAAACGTATTGGAAACGTTTCTGTAGGAACCTCTGTTTTTGCGATGATTGTGCTGGATCAAAAAATTTCTAACACTCATCCGGAAATTGATTTAGTTACGACCCCGAATGGAAACCCTGTCGCCATGGTGCATGCGAATAACTGTTCAAGTGATTTGAACGCCTGGCTTGGGTTGTTCCGGGAGTTTTCAGAAGCAACGGGCCAAAAGCTTGATTCTGACGAATTGTTTGAAGTAATGCTGCAGAAAGCTCTCGACGCGGATCCTGATGGTGGCGGCCTGCTCAGCTATGGTTATTTCTCCGGTGAAAATATTACAGGATTGGAGAGCGGGCGCCCGCTGTTCGTCCGTTCGCCAGAAAGCAATTTTACTTTAGCTAACTTCATGCGGACACACCTCTTTTCTGCTTTTGGTGCGCTGAAAATCGGCATGGACCTTTTAACAGACAACGAAGAGGTGGCGATTGATACTATCTTCGCTCATGGCGGCTTGTTCAAAACGCCCGTGGTGGGTCAGACAATCGTCGCTGCTGCAATGAATACTCCGGTCTCCGTGATGGATACGGCTGGAGAAGGCGGAGCCTGGGGAATTGCTGTGCTGGCTTCTTACATGAAGAACGAAGGCCAGGAGGAGCATTTGGACGAATTTTTAGATAATAAGGTCTTTAATGAAATCGAAACCCGAGAAATTCATCCTGATCGTGCTGATGTGGAAGGCTTCGAAGCCTTTATGGAACGGTACAAGAAAGGCCTCGTCATCGAACAGGCGGCGGTTGATCATTTATCCCCCATCAATGGAAAAGGCGAACAAGTCAAAGTAAATTAAACTATCTATAAGAAAAGAGGATGATTATGTCTATGGTTGAACAAAAAGAATTCTGGTTTATCGTCGGTTCCCAGCAGCTTTACGGAGAAGAAGCGTTAAAGGAAGTCAAGGCTCATGCCCAGCACATCACTGATGCCTTAAACGAGAGCGGGGTTTTGCCTTACCCGCTTGTGTTACAAGAATTAGCGATCAATACCGATGAAATTACACGCACGATGAAAGAAGTGAACTATCGCGATGAGGTCGCTGGTGTCATCACATGGATGCATACCTTCTCCCCGGCGAAGATGTGGATTCGCGGAACGAACATCCTGCAAAAACCACTGCTTCATCTAGCCACCCAATTTCATGAAAGCATCCCCTGGGAAACTATCGACATGGACTTCATGAACCTGCACCAATCGGCCCACGGGGACCGCGAATACGGCTTTATCAACGCCCGTTTAAACAAGCAGAACAAAGTGATCGCAGGCCATTGGGAGCATGCTGATATTCAGCAGGAGATTGCCCAATGGATGAACACAGCTGCAGCTTATAACGAGAGCTTCAACATTAAAGTCGCCCGTTTCGGTGACAACATGCGACATGTAGGCGTTACGGAAGGCGATAAAATCGAAGCACAGATTCAATTTGGCTGGGTGGTCGATTACTACGGGATCGGAGACCTGGTGAAATACGTTCATCGTGTTACAGACGAGGAGATTGAGGCCCTTATTTCGGAATATGAGTACCTTTATGAATGTGAGTGCGGCAGCTATACAGAAGAACAATGGAAAGACAGTGTCAAAGTCCAGGCAAGCTATGAAATTGCTATTAAACGCTTTCTCGATGATGGTGGCTATAATGCTTTCACGACCAACTTTGAAGATTTACATGGCATGAAACAGCTCCCCGGCCTTGCCGTTCAACGCCTCATGGGGCAAGGATACGGTTTCGCTGGTGAAGGGGACTGGAAAACGGCGGCGCTTGATCGTTTGATGAAGGTAATTAGCCATAACGAGGCCACAGGTTTTATGGAGGATTATATCTACGAGTTGACGGCTGGAAAGGAAGCTATCCTTCAATCACACATGCTTGAAGTAGACCCCACGCTGGCAAGCCATAAGCCAGCAATCAAGGTAGCCCCTTTAGGTATTGGCGACGGTGAAGATCCTGCACGTCTCGTTTTTGATGGTAAAGCCGGAGACGGGGTCGTGGTTTCCATGGCGGATTTCGGAACCCATTACAAGCTTCTGATTAATGAGGTTTCGGCATTTGAACCGCCTGTGCCTGCTCCGAACCTCCCGGTGGCCCGCATCCTCTGGAGCGTTAAACCAAATCTCCAGGACGGGATAAAAGCCTGGATTGAAAATGGCGGCGGCCACCACACTGTCGTTTCATTAAATGTGACGACCGAGCAGATTATTAATTATGCAAAGCTGGTGGGCCTGGAATACGTCGTTATTAATTAAATGAATCTGTATGGATAAGCTTCATGGACTAAAAACTATATTACTCCTGAAATTATTAATACAAACGCCAATAGGCTATAGGCAAATCGTATTTCGCTTTAGTTTGCCATTAGTAATTATTAGAAGTGTAAATGATCGTTTTAAAATACTCATATGTATGGTTTAAGGAGGTTTTCTTTTGTTGGAACTATTGAAACAAGAAGTGTGCAGCGCAAATCAGGGACTTGTTAATCACGATCTCGTTACTTTTACCTGGGGAAATGTCAGTGGATTTGACCCCGAGAAAGAATTATTGGCCATCAAGCCTTCCGGTGTACCTTATGAAGACCTCTCTCCTAAGGATATTGTAGTGGTGGATCTGAAAGGAAACGTTGTCGAAGGCGATTTAAAACCCTCCTCTGATACGCCTACTCATATCGAGCTGTATAAAGCTTTTTCAGGCGTGCATGGGATCGTTCATACGCATTCGGACTGGGGGACAGCCTGGGCTCAAGCCGGTAAAAGCATCCCTTGCTCGGGAACGACCCAGGCAGATTATTTCTACGGGGAGATTCCCTGCACACGTCAACTAACCAAAAATGAAGTACAGAATGGTTATGAAAAAGAAACGGGTTCTGTCATTATAGAAGCTATGCAAGGAAAAAATCCTGTGGAGGTACCGGGAACAGTTGTTCACGGACATGCGCCGTTTGCTTGGGGTCGCTCTCCTGTAGACGCGCTCCATAATGCTGTCGTGCTTGAAAAAGTAGCAAAGATGACGTTCCTTTCGTACCAACTTTCGGGTTCACTTCCGCTCGATAAGCATATTCTGCAAAAGCATTATGAAAGAAAACACGGAGAAAATGCTTATTATGGACAATCATAGTGAAAAAATTCTAAATCATTGAATTGTAATCCTAGAGATGCTATAAAATACGGGTTGTCATAATCCGTATTTTGTAAATTAATTTCTATAATTTCACATACTATAATTATAAATATAAAAAGAGAATATCATTTAGGGATTTCTTTCTCATATCTTTTGACCATACGATAATAGGTGGTTTTATTGACGTTTAACCTCTTGGCTGCTTCCACGGCTGTGATTTCTCCTTCTTTCCACTGATCATAGATGTTCTTAAAGTGCTCGTCGAGAGGGGCTTGTGGTCGGCCCAACTTCACGCCGTTGCGTTGGGCCGAATCGATTCCTTCCCGCTGCCGGGTCCGAATACGCGTCCGTTCTTCCTCCGCAATCCAAGACAAAATCTGCAGCACCATGTCGACAATGAACGTGCGCATGGAGTCATTTTGTTCGCGCGTGTCCAACAGCGGCATGTCTAACACGACAATGTCGCACTGCATCGTTTTCGTCAACTCGTTCCACTCCTGCAAAATCTCCTCTTTGTTCCGGCCAAACCGGTCCAGCGAATGAATGGTCAACACATCCCCCTTCCGCAGAATGCGTTTTAATAATTGATACTGTTCGCGTTCGAAATTTTTTCCACTCACGTGATCCACAAAAATATCCCGTTCCAGGATACCGACTGCTTTCATCGCATCCATTTGGCGAGCTTCATTTTGGTCGCGGCTGCTGACCCGTATGTATCCATAGTTACGATTGTCCATCATCGGTCGACTCCTTGATAGCTAAAATGGTTATTTCCTCCATTTAGTGTATCAAAAAAGCCATGTTAATTATACAACGTGGCGAAAATCAAAAATTGACGTTTTGCAACGTTTGTTACTCCTCGATTTGTATGATTTTCGAGCGTTGCTAAAGGTCTACCTTTTGCCACGCCTGTAATCGAATAATTTTTTGGTAATATAGCGAAAGAACCATGACGAACCTGGTTTGATCCTTTTCTATGTTTACGATGAACGACATCAAGAAATGGAGAAGGAGGAGGGAAGATAAGAAGCTTCGCTCTACATGAACCAACGTGTTCCTCATGAGCGCTCATGAGGAAGGCGATACATAACCATTCCTGGTTCGTTTCTCGGATGCCCCGGCTCTGCCACAGGGTCCAAACCGGCTTATCACGACTAAAAAAACCGCTACTCCGAGGAGTAGCGGGACGATGCGTCATGACGCCACATCTGATCCACGATGGGCAGATGACTGAAGCGAGTGATAATGTATTCTTTTTGTCTGTATGTTTGAATACCGTGAAACAGCTCCTCCACGGTGTCGAACGCATAGACGTCCTCCCCGTGAAAGGCGTTCACCATCTCTTTGTACGCTCCAATGAGGATTTCATTGGTTTTTACGCGCTTGATGTATCCAAAATTGCTCATCGTATCACCTACTTACCCCCGGCTCATTCCCCTACGGGAGCTCGTTGAAACGTACAGGTGTTTGGTCGAAGTTGGAAGCCTCCAGCTGTTGCTGGATTTCTTCCAGGCGGGCCGCATATTCCGGATACGAGATCGAACCGTTCGTATATTCCTCTTCCAAAGCCATCTTTTCGATCAGCACATGCTTTTTCTTCATAAGGTAGCATCTCCTATAATAGATAGATAGTTAGGTATTACCTTTTCATAGAGAGAGGTCAAACGTTTCTTTTGGTTTTGAGATGAATTCCCTGGCGATGGTGAACAAGGACAGCAGCCATTCATTGATGGTTGGATCATCCTTCACCAAGGGCCATGCCTGGTTGTGGCTCTCCTTCATTGGACCACTCGCGAGTCTGTTGGGGAACTCTCCCTCTCGCAACATAACAAAGAACATGGATCGAATGATCCATGAACTATCGTGCCGGCGTTGAAACCTCCAACGTTTCCTCTCTTGTTTCAGCTGCCCGTCGTAGAGACCGCTTCATGATACACTGGGACTTGACGCGTCACAAGCGATTGGACAAGGAGGGATAACATGTGGAAACAACTCCGACTGTATACCATGCTCACCATCGGCCTGATTCTCTTTTTTATGTTGGTGCTGTTAGCCACCGGGACATATTAATCTGCCGCCTTACGGTGAACGATTAAGGTTCACCACAGAAATAACTACGATAGGCACTCGGAGAGCACTGAAAGCGTTGGCGAAACGCGGTGGAGAAGTAATGCTGCCGGGTGAATGGCAAATGCTTGGCGATACGCTGCATTGGCTCCTCGGTCTCCACCAACAAAATGGCCGCCTCTTCCAGCCGCCGCTGCATGACATAGCCAGGGATAGTCAGCTGCAAATGGTGATTGACCGCCGCGCTTAAGCGGGAGGTCGACGTCTGTAACAATTCCGCCAGCTTGGAGACGGACAACGGTTGGGTCAAATGGATCTCAACGTCGTCGATCAATTGCACGACCAACGGGGAATACACCTGGTCCAGCATCAGCGTTTTCTGGGTCATCATGGATCTTCCTTTCGGTCGAGTGGTCGTGCTTGTGATGTCCCTCTAACGTCCTTAACATTACAAGGAACGATTCTTTCGCTGCTGGACAAAATTTTTGCCTTCGGCCGTCGACGCATACGCATTGGTAAAAGCTAACGTTGTATACAGCGGCGGGGCATCATCCAGATGCAGCGCCACCAGCCGGTGGTGCGCTAACGCTTCATACGGAGGCGTTTGGAGGGCGTCCAGCACGTCCTGGGGATGGTCCCCGTTCTTTGCTTCGATCAAATAACAGTGATCGGTCAGCTGCAGGTGCTCCGGATACGTCTGTTCGATCGCCTGGCGAAACGAAGGTTTCTCGACGATGGCGTCCTTCCATTCAACACTGATCACAAATAGTGGCATGGTTCATCATCTCCTTGAAAATAAAGTAGGGAGCGCTCCAGCCGAGCACCTCCCCATCGTTTCTTTACGATTATTCATCCTGGGAACGTTCGTTGGATCCTCCGGATTGGCCCCGGAAAGACGTCGAGGCCGGGGAAAACACTTGTTGTTTCACTTGGTGGACGTGCTGCTGTATCTCCTGACGGAGGCCTTGTTGTTCCGTCAAGACATCTTCCTGCACTTGGCGGGCCGCCCGTTGGGATTCATTTTTAACCTCCTGCCATTCCTCCGTCACCGTTTCTGCCGCCTGATTGGCGCGGTCCCGGACATTCTGGACCTGCTCCTTCACCGTCGCAGCGACCCGATCTGTACGGTCCTTCACCGACGTTCCCAGCGCTTCGCTCCGGTCCGCCAGCTCCTGTTTCGTTTGCCGGGCCTGGGTCTGCCACTCCTGCCGCTGCACGGTCATCCGGTCGCGTGTTCGTCGTCCCCGATTCGTCGCAAAGAGAAACGCGAGGACGCCTCCCAGGATCACGCCTGCTCCCATGCTGCTCATTCCTATTCTTCTTGTCGTTGGTTTCATGGGACTGATCGCCTCCTTATCAATGGATCATTGCTTGTGGATTTCTTGCCTTTTCCGGAGGAGGGAGGGCCAGCCGGACAGCTATCACCCGGACCAGGGAAGCCCTTTAACCGACTCACCCGGAAAGGCTTCGTTGCATCGATCATAACATACCCGGACCTCCGCATCTGTCGAAAACATCTTCGACGTTTCCGCCGTTTCGGGCTGTTCGGTGACCAGATATGCTTCCGCCTGCCCATGAACCTTCTGCCCGTCCCTGTCCGGAACCTTCACCAGGTGGATGGGACTCGATGCATCCCATTAGGCGTTCCCTCCTTCCCACGTCCCCCCCTATTCTCTCGTCATCGAATCATCGTCGATCCTTCTCCAAGGATGAATCGTTATCGTAACAAATGCATGCCCGTTCGGCGAAAGCGATGCCCTTCCCTATCTCACATGTGTCTGGCGACACCGGCCATCACTCCTGGCCAACAGGATCGCTCGCCATGTTCCTCCAGTATGCTCGATGTTTCAACGTTATAGAACGTGAAGACCAATGATAAATCCAATGGTCGTGCATGCTTCATGACACTCATTGCTACGCATGTTCGTTTCCTTATGGATGAGTATGGACGCACAAACATTCCATCCCGATGATGGAAATAAGCAACAGGCGCCAACAATTCTTCTAAGAGGATGAACCAACCGTTCGAACCCCTATCAAAAGGCGTACTTTTTGAGAGGGTATCAAGAAAGCAGCCAACTTTCACCAGGAAGTTGGCTGCTTTCTTGCAACATCTTTTGGTTCTATGAATGGTCATGCAAGCTATACGACTGGTCCCGTACGACGGCGGTGTCTGGTTGGATACAAATGACTTCCCAGTTCGGATCACCTAGAACGGCTGCAAATCGAGGGTCCCAATGTTCTTGATCCCCCATGTATTTGCGAAATAATGCTGTGATACGTTCACGGTCATGAGCCCGTACATGGCCATGGCCACGAAAGCCTACGTGATAAACAAGACCGTTCGAGGGTTGAAAATCGACGACACCTAGAGCACAACGAGAATCTTGTTTGATTCTTGTTAGAAACGAATCGGTCAGTGTATTTCCAAGAATCCATACGTATTCTTCTTTCCATAAAAACCATACAGGAGATTCGCGAGGACCATCGTTATGCATCGTCGATAGATGGGCAAATAAGGGACGAGCTAAAACATCATTCATAAGAACTTCCGGATTCAAAGGAGTAGAAGGATCAGATACGATCTTCATCAACGTTCTCCTTTCTTTGGCCATTCTGCCGGCTATATTCAGCATCGTTTCTATACGTCTCTTTCTTATTTCTAAAATACTAGAAGATAACTATATTAATTCCTTCCCCATGATGACATAGGGCTGTTTCAAACGATCTGGATAAAAAGGTTCTTTGAGAACTTTCCATTGTAACGAGGTATAGAGGGCTCGCGCGGTATTATTAGAGCTTTGCGTATTTAGTATGGTTGTTTGATGATCTACGCTTTCTAGAAGTTTTGTCATGAGTGTTGTTCCAACCCCTTGTTTTCGGTAAGAAGCATGAACGGCTAATTCCACAACTTCAAAACAATCCTGGAACCAATAATGGTATTCTTCCGGATGAAATTCCTTTGCAAGTAGTTCATGATAAAACTGTCCTGGCAACGACGTGTAACCATAGGAAAAACCAATGACTTGTTCTTCTTTAGACAGCATAGCCATGCCTGTAAATCCCTTATAGGAACGATGGTTGGTGATTCGTTCCTTTATGGCTTCGTCATTCCAAACGTCTTTATGTAATTCTGATGCTTGTCGTAATACCTCGTTGGTACTTGTTAATGGTTCTATTTTTACCATTCTCTTCTCTCCCCCTATTGATGAAAAAGATTTCTTTTCCCATATTCTTTCGATGAACACCAGCTTTTTAAAAGGATGATATTTCCATTTATTGTACCATGCAGGAAACCTGGGAGCGATCGTTCCTTTCAACATATGAAGAAATGCCCGCTTTCCTTAGCAATAATTTTATTTGGCAAATGATTACGGTCCATGAAATTTTAATGAACGATCCCAAAAAATTTCTATTTTGAATTGCAACTTGTCCTCAAAACCTTGAAAATGGAAATGATTGTAACTTGAACAGAAAGTGGGTCACGCATGTTTCATTTCCTTTTTGCCAAGAAGCTTTATCAACGCACGATCGTTCTGTTTAGCGTCGCCCTCTTCCTCCTAGCGGGAAGTTTTTTCACCGTATTGTTCTGGAGTCCCAGTTTTTCCTCGCTATTTGATTCGCTTCAGACAGAGAGCAGTCAAGTGGACCGAAATCGCTGGGAGACCTTTGCCTGGTATGTGCAGAACAACGGTTTTCAAGTCCCCTTTCAAATGTTTCTGTTAGCTTTCCTTCCTATTCCTTATTTATATTTTATAAACGTTGGTCTTACCAGTGTCTTCATCGGCATCGCTTTGTATTTGCCTATTCCTTTGGCCAACGATCAATTCACGGTGGGAGATGCCCTTGCCGGGACCGCCCTTCATGGCGTGTTCGAAATGATCGGTTTTTGTTTTATCGCCGCTTTGCTGCATCCCGTCCATCGGTCCATTCGCGGGAAGCTCGCCAATCTGGTTCGTCCATCGAAACACGTGCCCAGCCTGCTTATCGCTCTGAAACACTTGGGCATCGGCTACCTGACCGTCGCTTTACCCCTACTTATCGCTGCTGGGTTGATCGAAGCTTTTATTAGTCCCCTCCTTGTTTAAATCATCGTTTTCCTTGGTGCTTTGCGTCCCTAATACGGCGGATGTCATCATTTAACAAATGGAAATCTCGTAAAAATAAAAGGAGAAAAGGATATGCTTACATACCGAAGAAAAAAGCACCAATTGCATCGCCAATTGAAAGCCTTCCGTCAGTTTAGTGGCTATGTTTCGGTGCAGCATAAGCACCGCGTCTTATTCCAGCAAGGGTACGGATTTGCTGATGAGACGGAACAAACGATTCACACGTCTTCGACGACGTATCGGATTGGGTCGCTCACCAAGTCGTTCACGGCTGTGGCGATTCTTCTTCTCCAGGCTCAAGGGCGGCTGCGCGTTCATGATCCGGTTGCCCGTTACCTCCCCGATTATCCGAACGGCGATCGCATCACCCTGCATCAGTTGTTAAGCATGTCCTCCGGGATTCCTAATTACCTGAATGATTTGCTGTTCAGCCGGTACAATACCAAGTCCGGCACCTATCAACCAGGACTCAGTAAAGATCAACTGTTTTCGCCCCGGGACCTTATGGCCTGCTTTCAAGACAAGCCTTTAGCTTTTTCCCCCGGATCCGCCTATGCCTACAGCAATTCGAATTACGTCCTGTTAGGCTATATTCTAGAAGTCGTTTCCGGGGACAGCTATAGCGATTTTCTCCAAAAGCATATCTTTGCTCCCTTAGGCATGACGCAATCGCAGTACTGTCCTGGACCTTCGAACCCGACATCAAGCACGGGGTACGACACCATCGTTCCGGTCCCTCTCCCCGTATTTTCCTTTCATAATTCGTTGCTGTTCGCCGCCGGAGGAATAACCAGTTCCGTGCGTGATTTGCGGTTGTGGCTCCAAGCGCTTCATGACAATTCTTTATTGCCGGCATCGTTAACGCAACGACTCTTTACCCCTGCAACCAACATAAACGGATCCTCTTACGGCTATGCCTATGGATGGATCGTGGATCAAACGGCTGCCGCCCCTATCGCTGAACACACGGGCACTACCCCCGGATACAGCAGTTATATGTACGTTGATGCCGTCTCCAGGACCTCTGTTATTATTTGTTCGAATAGTTGGGGAGAAGGAACAATGTTCTCCGAGATGTATCAATGCATTTTGGATATTCTGAGCACGTAGTGTTCACTTAACATAATCGCGACTATAGGCAGTTTATAGATCAAAAGCTCCGCCTTAACCTCAAAGATTAAGGCGGAGCTTTTCATTCGAACTTTAACACTTAAATGATCCAAGCTCCCAATACTAAGAAGGAAGTACCAATGACTAATACAAAGCTCTTCGCCAGACTGTACGGCATCATATTGACTAATTTAAAAAGACTTTCCCACTCGATATAGCCGCTTGAATTAAATGTTGTATGATCTTTATAATCTTCTTTGCTTTTCATTCTCCATAGAGAAGAATAAAGAATTAAGACTCCCCAAAGTATAAAAATTAAACCCAGCAATATATTCATGATTTTCTCCTTTCATGGCATCAAAAGAGATATATTTGTCCCTTTATCAAGAGAAAAATGCAATGATGATATCGTAAAAGTAGTTAACCTAAGGGTATCATAGGTATGTGCAATTGGAAATAAATTCCCTTTTATTATCACATCATCTATCGTCCTTACATTACGCTAATGCTGAACACTCTCTCATAGAATAATGATGAATAGGCCTAGACTCAACGAATCGTTGAGTCTAGGCCTATATATATTTATTTATGATCGTTGGGGGACAGCTTTTTTTCCCTTATGGATGCAAAAAATAGAAAATATCAGGAGTATCGTTATGATTATTGGCTCCATCATAGAGGCCCAATACAATCCATCATTTTTGATGATGCTGACGAGGAAAATACCGAGTAAAACGCCAAGCCAAAATAAAACAAAAGATGGCCATCGGTGCCTTTGCTTACTATCTTGAATGACTTTTTCCTCCAAATTTTCATCACTCCTTAATAAATCATCGACGGTGATATCAAATAAATCGCTCAAGCTGAGAAGCACTTCGATACTCGGATAATTTTTGCCCGTCTCCCACTTTGAAATAGATTGACGACTAACATGGATTTGTTTCGCGAGATACTCCTGCGACCATCCCCTTTGCTCCCTGACTTTTTTTAATTTGTATCCAAACATACGGTTGGTTCACCCTCTCTGTTGGTTCCCATATTATTCGTGCAAACAGCTAACGTAAAGATACCTATACGCGCATCCTAGGGCAACGTTAGGTTGCTTTACCCCAGTTCTCGTTAAAGAATTTCTATTTTGGCTTTTTTGAACATGGTGTACCCCGAAAAGGCTTGGAGAATAGCTGGGAGAACGGTTAATAACGAAAGAAAGGAAGCAAACATAAATACATTGGCGGATACCCGTTGATTATACTTGGCCGTCCATAATCCCACGAGCGTGGCAATGATAGAAATAAAAACAATGCCTATAGGAATAAATGTGTAATGATCCACCATGTTTAAAACATCCGTCGCAAATTGATCATGAGACACATCTAGGGTTCCATTGGCGTGGGAACGTTGGATTTTCGGATCCAGCATCCGTGCTTCCACTGCCAAATACCGAGCGTATATATTTTGGGCTAACGGTTCTAACGTTAAAAGAAAAAAAGAAACGTAGAATAATACAGCAACAGCTATTGAAGATAATAAACGAACGACCTCAAACGAATATCTCATTTATTAGCCCTCCTATTGTTTACATATATTGTAAACGAGGAGATTTCTTAAAACAATTCTTCCGTTCACCTCTTTGAAATTAACCTAACACTATGATGCTGTTTTAAACTTATCGACATAACGGCCCTTATCGGAAGTCATAATGCGTTACATGACAATAGTATTGCCTTCAGTATACTTTATATATAATGTTATGAAACGCATGTCACTAATACTAACGATCTTTATAAAGTGCATAATATTATATGTTTTACATAAAAGGTTAAAATTAAATCATTCTTTAGGTTTGCCGATCAATAATACAATTTCACGCTATACACAAATGTTTATAGAATACATATTACTCTATATCATATGTGTGCTATACTCTACACAGAGATTTATATAACACACGAAGGGATATGTGTTACATGGAATTACAGTATAGACTTAGTGATTTAGCAGAAGAACTAGGTTTAAAAGAAACTACGGTGCGTAAATACTTTAAGCTCATTGAAAAACGAGGATATTACTTTCATCGTGATCCGGTCGGTTATTTAGTATTCAGTCAAGATGATGTAAATTTATTTAAAGAAATTATTCAAAAGAAAAATCATCCTGATAATACTTTAGAAGAAGCCATTGATTCTATTGTTAACGTTGAAAATGCTTCTTCTGAAAAAACATCTGAAGGCGAACATGGTTTAGTGCCCTATGAAAAATTTGAGTCCATGAGAGAAGAAATCGTTGAACTTAAAAACTTTATTTACGAACAGCAATTAGCATCTGAAAAACGCGAAAATATGTTGTTAGAAAAAATGGATAATATTCAAGAACAATTAAATCATCAACAAGAACAAAAGTTATTAGAACAAGAGAAAGAGCAAAATGAATTAGAGGAGTTTAAAGAAGAAATTAAAAACGAAGAAGAAAAGACTAAAAAGAAAAGCTTTTGGATTCGACTTTTCGGGGGGTAGGAATAGCTAGCTTAAAGAATAAGGAATTATGAAATCAGAAAAATAGTTTCTCATTAGATTAGATTAAAATTAGTCTATAAGGAAAACTATTCCAAGCATTATTGCTTATAATTTTTCATTGAGTTAAGATAAGTCTAATACACGGAAAAAGCAGCCAGTGTTGACGCACTGACTGCTTTAGGGTTTCTCTGCTGGCGGGCAGAAAAGAATATGATTTGTAAGTAGTTTACCTAATTCCTATATTATTTGCAAGGGGAAAGGTTTATTATTTGCACGTTTATCTTTTCACATACCTTATTCAGAGAGACTCTCAATCAAATTAATGATGGGAGTTTTTTTAATGGATATTTTGGATTTTCTTAGAGCAGACGGAAGTATTGTAGTGAATAAAAAATTAGCACATGAAATTGGACTTAATGAAGCTGTAGTTTATTCAGAGTTAGTTAGTTTATATAAATACTGGAGTGAACGCGAAGAGCTGACCGAAGACGGTTTTTTCTATTGCACATATGAAAATATCGAGCGTAATACTACACTCAAAGAAAAAGCGGCACTAAGAGCAATTAACAAACTAGTGAAATTAGAACTCATTGAAAAAGTGAGTCGTGGGTTACCTAGAAAAAACTACTATAAAATCACTCCTGGTATTTATCGTTTAATGAGCGACTGGAGCCAAGATGGCAATAAATATAAAGAAACGACCAAGGACCTCCCAAATGGCGGTACTGATAATGACAGTAGTTCTACCGTTAATAAAAGCTCAAATAACCGCCAAATTCAGAACCTCCAAAATGGCGGTTCTAATACCGACGAAATAGACGTGAAAGAACATCCAAAACGGCCGTTAAATAATACTGAACTAAATAATAATAAATTAAATAATACTGAGATTGTTAACAAGCAAGTTGACAATTCTTCATTCGAATATCAAGATACGTCCGACATTGAAAAAGAATATCTCCAAGAAGGCTTATCACCTGATGTCATTCAACGAGTCAAAGAAGAAATCGCCAACAAACAAGAACCGGTTCGTCATTACGAAGCGTATTTGCGAACGTGCCTGGATAATACCTTACATAAGCACCGCCTAAAACGAGACATGATTGACCAGCCGTACCCGCATTTACCAGCTAATCATCCGCTGAATTATAACTGGCTGCAGGATAACTGATAAACCCAGAAGAGGGGGGATTCGATGGCAGGCACCATCTCTAAGATGAATCGAAGTGTGAAGCAGTTGGAAAAAGAATTAACAACGATCGGTTTTCACGTGAAGATCGAAGCGGATTCCGATAGCATGACACAGTACCTGATCGTGAATCAGGGAGACGTTCCGGGAATCACGGTAAGTGATCGTCAATCGAAGGGAAAAAAGCGTGCGCAATGGGCCGCCGAAGTCGTGGTTACGGCTCCCACTGAGACGTATGAGATGAATACCTATAAGGATCCGGAAACCAAGCAGCCGTTTACCCATTACGTCGTGTCCTCGCACAAAGCGAACAAGATTCCGAAGCTCTGGAAATCCTTTGGAGAAGATTCAATGTAACCATCGTTGGTCATGAGCACGCCATAGAGCAAACACAGGAAGCCCATGAGCATCATTTATCTGTTTTTAGATGGTTAAGGAAAAGAAAGCACAGCCAAACGATTCTGTGGCTTCTGAGCGTCTTTCAAGATGGGCGGTATGGATGCAGGCTATCGATCGAAGAAAAGGTTCGGTTGGATAAAGCCCCATGTCGATGGTTACTGCAACGACTTCACCACAATCATAACGGCAACTAGCATCGTTAATAACCAGACGAGCTGCGAGGAGAAAAACCTAAAGCAGTCATTAACAGAGACGGAACGTGTTCTATGGATGCTCTACCAAGACATGATAACAATGCCGGTTAGCGTTTCGATGTCGGTCATAGAACAACTAGCTTTCGTGCCTATTTGCACCAACACTCTGCAAGAAGAGTTTCCGAACCAGTACGCTGAAGTGTCGAATACCTCCGGTTTTGTACACAAAACCGTGAACAGGCTGTACACAAAACTGTGACAAACCGCCTTTTTGGCGATATCAAGCAAAAACCCCGGCACTGCCGGGGATAGCACGAAGTGATATCATTTTTCCCTTATGCTCTTTCTGAATTTGAGCTTTTACAGGGTAGGTGTTCCAAAATGAGCTTATGGCATGACAGGTAGGGTGTTTGATTTTTGCTGTTTATCCGTCAGGCTATCGTTTGAAAAACGAACCAGAAGATCGACCAAAGGGAGTTCGCACAAACACATTTTTAGAATAAAAACGATGGGTGTACGTGCGCCCTAACTTTCTGTTTTTAGTTCCTTAAGTTTTTTATTCGTTCGAAATAAATCATAAATACTTGTGATGCAAATAAGAGAACCAAGGAAGATATATAATTCATGACGTTCAGAATAAAATGCTTCTTGTAAAGACAGTATTACAATAGCTATTCCGAAAATTATTAGTAACACATTCAGAATTATCGTTGTGATAAATTTTGTTTTTTTCAATGCAAGACCTCCTAAAAGTAAAAAACTTACAAAACTATTCTACTTGCTGGAAGGATGCTTATCGAGAACAAAATTTCCACCTCGAACCATTTCTTGGTTCAACGAAGAGAAGCAAATACCAACGCTCCCGTGCTCCCATTATTCGTTTACGAGAAGGAGGAACCATTTGATGAATCGCATCGATACCCGGTTAAAACTGTCCGAAGAAACGGCAGCCTATGTGAAAGAACAACAGGAAGCCAAAGGCTTATCATCGTTAACGAAAACCATTGAACATCTGCTGCAGGAACACAAAAATGAAGAAGAAAAACAGGCCGAACAAGCTTACTTTACGTCCATGATGATGGACACCATGCAGAACAAAGTGGAAGAAGAATTTCACCGACACTTGAAGCAATTGCAGCTGGGGGTGAACAATACGGACCGCAATTCGCAGATTCTTCTGGAGATGATGAATGGTTTTATGATTTACAACGATATCCCTCATATGATGACCACCAGTGATTATGAATCACCGACGCTTACAACAGCGAAAGAAGAAGTGAGGGATCGCATCGCGCACCAAAAACAAAGAAAAGATGACGCGAAAAACAAGCGCTGGAATCAGTAATCATGATCGATAGACATCTGGAAAGGAGGAGAAGGAAATGCAGTACAAAGTGAAAAAATTACCGGACGGTTCGTCCAAGAAACGTATCCAAAAAATTGAAGATACGCTTCAGCAAGAAGCTCTCGGCGGATGGAAGTTACACAGCATGACAAATCAAACCATCCTTGGTTTTACGGAAAGCATGCTTGCTGTTTTTTACAACGAAGATGGCTCAGAGGGCCATCAAAGATAACCGAAGAGCGTCCGTCTACCTATTCCTGTTGGACGTGATCATAGGTTCGTCCGTCCCCTCGATGGTCGAAGAGGTTCGTCGTTTTGCTAGCGATAGCCGGACGAAATAACCGGTTTTATCTAACAAGCTACCTGTCATCAACCAACCCTATGGCCGAACACGTAACCTGCAGGATCAAAAAATTTGGAAGAGCATAAGGGAAAAGTGACCCCAAACGAGCTGGGGTGTCCGGCAGTGCCGGACGTTTCGTGGGTACGCCAAAAATGCCTTTTGTCACAGTTTTGTGTATAGCCTGTTCACGGTTTTGTGTACAAAACCGGGGGTGTTCGACACTTCAGCGTACTGATTTTAACGCTTGAATAACCGGAAAAGATGTTATTGGTGACCAGAAGCTGGCCAAAAAGAACCCATTTATGCCAACCATCTGAGCATATATCATGTTTCCAATGGAGCTCATTGAATCCTCGAGGTGTGTCCCAAAACGAAACTAACATCGTTCTCAAAAGGATCCAAGGCTGTTCATGATTTGAACGCGATCGAGCAACACCCCTGTATATCGTGAACAGCAAAAGCGAACAACGAAACCACAAATCGTTCCATCATTGGCCAGATGAGGAACCATGATCGAACCGCTAGTTACCTATGATTGATTAACCAACGAAGGGAAGAAAGCATCATGAAAACGAACAATACGATTGCCGCCTATCACATTTTTCGCCGCGACGAAAACGGCGCCCTGGTGTTAAATACCAACCGTCTGTATCACTGGAACATTCCGAAACGGCTGCGCGAAGAACCGATCCAGCCGGGCGATATTGTCCAGGTACCAACCAAAAAAGGCAAACGGTCGGTCGTGGTGATGAACGTGTTTCGGGAAGATATCGAAGAGACGGGCCGGGAATACAAAAAAGTGACCAAGGTGCTCGAGCGAGCGCCGAAAAACCAAACGCAGGAATCATAACAACGACGCTCCCTAGTACGATTGTTCATCATTGGGATGAGTTAAAATGATCCCAATAGGATACAAAAAAGCCCTGGCAGTTGCCAGGGCTTTCGACATTCACCAGGATGCTGTCCGGATCGCATACGGGACATCTGCTTGACAAGAAGCCCCTCCGAAGCCACACAGGCTTTTTTTCGTTGGCTGATGACGTTTACTATTCCCCATGAACCAACGATCGCTGGACGGCTTGCTGATGGCTTCTTTGTCATGGAAATGCTATTCGCATCGTCTGGGAATTCTACCGGAAGAAGGGAGAGGATGGGAAGCTGAAAAAAAGCCCTCTCTCTGCTATGCAAAGAGAAGGCAACAGGCAGTGATAGGGGCACTGCCTGGCTGCTAGCTACGCCTTGTTGTCAGAGGCATGAACCAGCTCTTAGAACGTGCAACATTCCCCTCATAGCGTACGCACGCTATAGGAATAGTCTACTTGTTTGGGAAGAAGAACCCAATAATTTTGATTGATAATTTCATCTACCGTATGATTATGGTAAGTAAAAGAGAACCAATAAGAACGAACAAAAGCCCTCCGCAAGCGAGCACGGAGGGCTTTTGCATGAAAGCAGTTGAATGTCATGGCGTCGCATCTCCGATCAGAGATGAAACAAGATCGTACAATAGACGTCTTCCCAAGTAGCAAAACACCTAAACATAGACCACGAGCGTCTGCTCGAGGATCGAGAGACGCTCGTGGAATGGACAAAAAATAGTAAGCATTACGATTAAGGGAGATGTTCCGAAGAAACATCAATAGTCCTATTCCCCAAGGTATATAAAAATAAACTTTAATGACGAATAGAATCCATAGGAAATACAATAACAGGCTTGTTCGTTCCAAGCGTAAGCTTTCCCAAGAGAACCGATGAGAACATGGATGGATGATTCCAGGATGAAAAGGGGTTTGGTGAGAACCATGCTCCGGGAATAAATATATTGGATGCCCTGATCACTCATGGGGTATCCCCTTAAAAAGATGTTGCTAAAGAAAACGACGGGGACCTGATTCCATCCCCGTCGTTTTCTTTTTGCCTAAGAAGGTTTCATGCTACGATAGGTACATAGCCATTGTTCCGATGCCTCCGGACCTTGTTCTATGATGGATAGATAAGCCAAACGAGGATGCTCCTGAAGCGTCCTCGTTTTGTGTTATCAGGATAACGATCCGGACAAGTATCTTGGACGAACGATCGAAGGCTTCCGATGCGATCCGTCTGCCCGCCGTGTTAGCATGGCAGGCGAAGCATCAAAGGAGGATACGTATAGGCATCGGGTTTTTAGGGTGTATCGTTATCGGCATGGTCTTGATGGTCATAAATGCGCACTGGCCACCAGGGGAGGATGAGGGCCTTCGACGGATCCCGTGGCTGATGATGGCGGCTGCGGGCATCGGCGCTGTTCTGTTTCTTCGGGCTATGAGTTAATGGATTCCCACGAAGCATATACGACAGTTTTCCTCGTTGGAAGGAGGATCAAAAATCCAAGTCCGATCCAGGACTTGGATTTTTGATTGATACGCAATGTGGGTCATCATGTCGCTCGAAGTACCTTCGATATATTTAACATAATGACGATTATAAGCAGCTATAAAACAAGAAGGAGCAGCGATTGTCCCTTCTTGTTCTTGTTGACGTATATCCGGATGGCCTTTTACCGTTGATCGCTGTAAATATCCTCGACATCAAAGAAGGCATCCAATACATCGGTTTGGCCCTGGAGTGCTTCACGCATCCGCATGCCATCGACGTTAATGCGGGCCTGCCGAAAGTATCCTGGCTCCAATTGCTTCCATGCTTCGGTGGAGGCATCCACATTGGCAAAATAGCGATACCCTTGATCCCGCAGCCACTCGTACTTTGCCCCGTGATACGGATGCCAGTCACTTAAGTCGCTGCCAAACGCAAAAATCATGGTACTTGTGTCGCCCACGATGGGTGCGACTTCCTCTTTCCATCGTTGCGTATCGGTTTGAAGATGCGCAAGCGACGTTTCCTGGACATTCAAGTGGCCCCAGGTATGGGAGGCAAAATTCCATCCATCTGCTTTCATAGCCTCCGCCACCTGTTGGGCCTGCTGCTGATCCGCTTTCAGATCCGGATTCGGGTGATCACTATCTGGGCCGTATTCGCTTGCCGAGGTACGATAGCCTAAGACGCCATTATATCCCGTGACAGCTGCCACCCCTTTCGATCCGTGATACGAAAAATCGGGGTGCTCCTGCACAAAGTCATCGATCAGCGGAACCATATCATACGATCCTTGTTTGGTCTCCCCATTCGCATTGACATAGGTATTCGTCACGTCTCCCTGCTCATCCAATATCAGTTTGTCTGCAAACCCGTCCCCATCCATATACTCGTAATAGCTGAGGTCATCCTGGGAGAGCACCATGGGCTTTTTGCCGGGTGGTAACTGCAGATCTTGATAGGTCATCGTTCCGTCTGCATTCGGCTGCGCAATATCGTCCATCGTCACGAGAACATAATCCCGTTCATAGAGATCCTTGAGGATCGCTTGAAACTCTTCGACCGTCACCATATAATCCCGGTACCCCTGGCTCATCCCGTCCCCATCAAAGGCTCGTTGTTCATCGACAATCAAGGAATGGAAAAACAAATGAGGAATGGGCTGGTCGCTATCCCAGGAAACCAATGCTTCTTTCTTTTGGCGATAGGTATCGATGACTGCTTGCGTCTTGTTCTGTGCCGATCCTTCCGACTCTTCGAGTTGGCGGATGGCCTGATCATAATCATATTGCGCCGCATCCCGGGCCGCGACGTCGAGGACGTGCTGCTGCTCGGACGAAACAGAAGGGTCATCGTCCGACGAGGAGGAATGCGACGTCGGCTCCTCTCCTCGCTGAACATAGATCACCGCCAAGACGACAAGCATCACCGTCAGCCCCATCAACCAATACGCTTTTCGTCCCAGTCGTTTTCGCTTCATATGTATCGACCTTTCTCCGTGTTATCGTTCATCGTCTTCATAATGGTTTCATGATTATCGTACTACTGGGCCTTTTATTTTACAATAAATTGAAAAATGAAAGGCGAATTATGTTGAATGACAAGATCGTAATATTATCTAAAACCCGAAAACTTTTAGACACATGAAAATAAGAGCTCAAAAAGCTCTTATTTTTTCCTTTCTATTGTTTAAAAGATAGTCTATAATATAATGTACATAATATAACTATATTTTAAACAAAGAAAGGTGTA
>Ga0079226_10000597_pt1 | contig 25881 bp, 21 predicted proteins | sample Poulit2014_FD_76345 | JGI IMG/M metagenome (GOLD analysis project Ga0079226, IMG submission 76345) | Agricultural soil microbial communities from Georgia to study Nitrogen management - Poultry litter 2014 | ecosystem: Environmental > Terrestrial > Soil > Agricultural land | place: USA: Georgia...
GCACAGCACATAATGAATTCAACCGCTGCACAAACGACCGCGTGAACCCCGCGGGCATATGCTGGGTAATTAAAATAGCCGGACTTTGAGCCGACAAAGGCTCAAGCACACGACGTATGGCTTCGGTCCCACCTGTCGAGGCGCCTATCACTACGAGCTTTTCTGTGCTGCTATAAGCTTGAATGTTGATTTGTGACGACTTATGTTTGGGTACTGATACAGCACGAGTGCGTATCTGAGTTCGTGCCATATATGCTGCACGTATTTTGTCAGCAATGAGATCGCTATACTCAATGAGGCCATCACGAATCCCTAATTTTGGTTTGGTAACAAAATCAATAGCCCCTAACTCCAAAGCCCGTAAAGTGATGTCAGAATGGCGCTCTGTCAAAGACGAAACCATCACCACTGGCATAGGACGCAAACGCATCAAACGTTCTAAAAAATCCAGCCCATCCATGCGCGGCATTTCAACATCCAAAGTCAACACATCAGGGGCATACTGTTTGATAAGCTCTCTGGCAATTAAAGGATCAGGGGCGGTAGCGACAACCTCCATATCATTATGCTGATTGATGATTTCGGCCATCAATCCGCGTATTAAAGCAGAATCATCTACACATAAAACACGAATTTTTGTCATGCTCTATTTATCCATACAACACCTACCCGGCCGGGCGCTCATAAACGGTTTGACCCTTTAAACGCAATACCGAGGTTAAAAAAGAGAAATTCTCGGAATGACCGACAAACAGCAAGCCACCAGGTCTGAGCACTTGAGCAAAACGTTCCAGCAGCCGGATTTGCGTGTCACGATCAAAATAAATCAGAGTATTGCGACAGAAAATCACATCCATGGTTGCTTGCCCTGGCCACCCAAATAAAGCATTCAAATTAATCTCCTGAAAGTCGATCATGCTTTGTAATTTAGGCTGCACCCTGACTAATCCCTCATTACGGCCACGGCCACGCAAGAAAAATCTGCGCAACCGTTCTAAATCAAGCTGCTCTATTCGATCTTTTCTATAGATTCCCTGCTGAGCTGCCCATAAGGCTGCAGTATCAATATCACTGGCTAAAATCTGCACCTCGCAATCTGCCCGAGTCAAAGTCTCTTGCGCCACTATCGCCATGGAATAGGCTTCTTCTCCTGTTGATGTTGCTGCAGACCAGAGGTGGATAGGTTTTTCTCGTTGCCGCAAATAATCCGCCAAGGTTTTAAAATGATGTGCTTCACGGAAAAACGCGGTGTGGTTAATCGTAAAAACGTTAATAAAGTCCGCCCACTCGAGTGCATCAGGATGAGCATGCAAATAATCTAAATATGCATCAATACCATCTAGTCCCAGGCGTTGAGCAAAAGCACCTAAACGTCTCTTTATGGTTTCTTCTTTGTGCTCTCCCAGTACGATTCCAGAACGATCATGCAAAAGTTGTGCTACGTGTGTCAGCGTATGCGCAGATAGCTTGCTGCGCTTGTCTTGGGTATGGGAAAAAACGGCTAAATCATGATTCATAAGATGTTAATGCTCAAGCACCCCTATGCTTCGTGGGGGCAAATCTGCCCGAGAAGAGACCGGTGAGCGACCGTCCTGCACAGCTTCATCCGATTTGGATTCCCCAATCAAGCCAGCCTCAGTGTTAGCATTAAAAGTAGATTGCGGTTCTGCAACGTCGCCCCATTGGGGTGATTCATCAGCATCGAGGGTTAGATATTCTTCGTCTTGGACACCCACATTAAACTCTTTGACCGCCTGCGTAAGATTCAGTGTTTGCTCTTCTAATGCCTCAATCGCATTGACCGTACTCTCCACTAAATCCGCATTTAACCTGACCGCAGTATCCATCTGCGCGACGGCTACATTAACCTGTTCAATGCCCAGGTTTTGCTCATTTGAAGCCACTGCTATTTCGCCCATAAACGTAGTTACACGATGAACTGCTTGTACAACATCATGCACCACAGTACCGGCCTGCCCCACCTGTTGCTCACCTTGTTGGACATGCTTCATAGAGCCTTCAATCAAAGCTTTAATTTCCTGGGCCGCTTGGGCGCTACGTTGCGCTAACGAACGCACTTCGCCCGCAACCACAGCGAAGCCGCGTCCATGCTCCCCCGCACGCGCGGCTTCCACCGATGCATTCAGAGCCAAAATATTGGTTTGGAAAGCGATGCCATCAATGACATTGACAATCTCACTAATTTGAGAGGAACTGGATGTAATCTGTTCCATAACATTAACAACCGAACGCACCGCCTCTCCGGCCCGCTCGGCAACCGCCGACGCATCACGCGCGACGCGATCGGCTTCCTGCGCATTTTCAGTATTTTGACGAACGGTACCCGCAAGCTCTTCCATACTGGCAGCGGTCTCTTGCAATGCTGATGCCTGCTGCTCGGTACGACTGCTTAATTCCAAAGCGCCGCCATGAATGCTGTGAACCTCGGTCTCGGTGCGTGCCACGCCAGAGCGAATGCTATAAATCAAATGCACCAACCCTGCCTGCATGCGCTCGACCGCCTGATATAAAACACCAATCTCATTGCGCGAAGGGGATTGCATCACAGAAGTCAGATCCCCACTGGCGATCCTTTCAAAGTGTTGACCCGCCTGGCGTAAAGGACGTAATACCATTTTGTTCAAAAAGACATAGGCCAAAGCAGCAATTAATAAGCTGGCCAAAATCCCAATCGCCACGATACGGACAATCCATTCAAATTGCTGCGATTCATGGGCTGCCATCTCGTCGACAATGTCTATTTGTGCGTCAACGATGTGGTCCACTAGATTGTTGAAAATATTTTCCAGACTTTTGGTGTGTTCGGCACGATATTGACGATACCCAGCTATATCACCCTGGCGTAATAAAGCGACTTGTTCGGCAAAAGCCTCTTCGGTCAGCTGTCGATACAGATTGAGCATGCGTTCATAAGATTCACGCAAAGATTCAGTCTCGGTAACCAAGTCTCCTGCTGCATAGAAATCTGCTTGACTGTTTTTCAGGGTAAATTCAGATCGATCTAATAAACGCAATGTTTGCTCAGAAACCCCAGTAGCGCCTACTGAGTCATCATCCCAAGAGCTTTCAAAGGTATAGCGATTCTGTGAAATATGAAACGCCTGTTCGGAAGCTGCTTCTTCTACAAATAACTGTGCAGCGATGTACTCCTCATTGGCTTCGTTGAGTAAGCGAATGAATCTTTGCTGCTCAACAATATTATGTAATCCAAGATTGGCAAAACGCAGCGAAAACACCCCTAACGCAGCACCTGAAATAAGCATGAATAGAAAAAAGAACAGCACGAGCAATAAGCTTGTTCGCACTTTTAAATTTCTCAGTTGAAACCAGCGACGCATCCTCATTCTCCTGACTCGGCAAGCCTGCTCCACCCCAATGAACTAAGCTGCCATTTGTTTTTAGTGTCTAGCGATGGTGTGTAAACCTTGTTGTGCCTGACTATGACAAACCGTCTACCAATTCCATTTCTTCACTGGTAATCAGTTTCTCAATATCCACCAAAATCAGCATTCGCTCGTCGACCGTACCAATCCCGGTTAAATACTCGGTAGAAAAAGCACTGCTACCAAATTGTGGGGCATCGCTAATTTGCTCGGCAGCCAAGGTGAGCACATCGGAAACCCCATCAACTACAACCCCAATCACCCTGTCGGTCACATTTAATATGACCACCACTGTTTGATTGTCGTATTTGACGTCCGGCAAATTAAACTTGATGCGCATATCGATGATCGGCACGATAACCCCGCGCAAATTGGTCACTCCTTTGATAAAAGGTGGCACGTTGGCAATTCGGGTGACACTTTGTTCTTGATAACCGCGAATTTCTTGCACTTTTAAAATATCAATGCCATATTCCTGCTCATTTAAAACAAAGACCAGGAACTCTTGTCGACTCGCTGTGTGCTCAGCCTTTTTCGTGGTTTGATGGGTCATAAACTTCCCTCTGTATTCTGGTTATTCCTATTGAGTGATTTCAATTGGCTTCGCTCTGCATTAAACGCTCTGTATAAAACCCACCCACGCGATCTCTATTCATTCGATGCAAAGCAAAAACATCCACAATCAATGCAACACTGCCATCGCCCAAAATGGTAGCGGCCGAGATACCAGGGATTTTTTTATAGTTAGTTTCCAAATTTTTAACAACTACCTGATGCTGGCCCAATAATTGATCGACCAATAGCGCAAAACGCGTATCTTCGGCTTGCAAAACCACTGCGATAGCCTGGGTAGGATTCTCTTCGTGGGCTGTCACAGCAAATACATCGCCTAGCGAAACCACAGGTAAATATTCACCGCGCACATACAATACGTGCTCACCACCTGTCATGCGACGCAATTGAGAAACCTCGGGTTGCATAGATTCCATGACATGACTGAGCGGCAAAATAAATACCTCGTCACCCACCTTGACTGACATCCCATCCAAAATAGCCAAAGTTAATGGCAACACGATCCGTGTCGTTGTGCCCTGCCCTTTTTGTGATGTGACGTAAACATGCCCGCCCATACCTTGAATATTGCGTCGCACTACGTCCATACCGACGCCACGACCGGATATTTCAGTCACTTTTTCAGCGGTTGAAAAACCCGGCGCAAACAGCAATTGCCAAAGTTCTTCATCAGAGATATTTTCATTACTCACCAATCCTTGTTGCATAGCTTTTTGCAGGATTTTCTCACGATTCAAACCTGCTCCATCATCAATAACCTCGATGATGATATGGCCGCCTTGGTGCTGTGCAGATAATGTAAGCACACCTTCGGCCTCTTTTCCGACTGACAATCTTTGCTCAGGCATTTCTAAACCGTGATCAATGCAGTTACGCACCAAGTGTGTCAACGGATCAATAATGCGCTCTATCAAACTTTTATCGAGCTCAGTGGCCTGCCCCTTTGTCACCAAGCGGATGTTTTTACCCAAGCGCTGCGCATTTTCACGCACTACTCTAGGAAATCGGTTAAATACATAATCCATTGGCACCATGCGAATAGCCATTACTGCTTCTTGTAGGTCGCGAGCATTGCGCTCGAGTTGTTCTAACCCATTGAGCAATCTATCGTGCACCACGGGATCTAAATCCTCGGCAGTTTGAACCAGCATGGCCTGTGTGATGACCAATTCGCCCACCAAATTAATTATTTGATCCACGCGTTTTACCCCAACACGCAACGTACTGGATTCACTGCGCCGTGCTGAGCCGGTTTGCGTTTTAGTTCGATTTGGCTGCGCGATCTCTGATTTTGTTTGATTTTCTTGGGCGGGCCCAGGCAAGGATGCATAGGCCGTCGTAATTTGTTCCTCGTTAACGACAAAACAACTCACTGCAATGATGTCATCCACTGCGGTGGAAGTGTCTAACCAAAAAGTAATCGAATCATCTTTGGCTTCTTCGTGGAGCACCTCGCCCATGATAGCCATCTCGGATCTGAGGGCTGTGGCATCTTGGGGGCGGATGGATTCAATATGTATTTTTAGGTGCTCACTCTGAGTGATAGAGGGTCTATTCTGAGCGCTGCTGGCAGGTTCTTTTTTTAAATTGACCAGATTTTCTCTTAAACTCAGGCTCACATCGGGATCTAAAGGCTCAGACTGGCGGTACGCAGATACCATATCTGACAGCACGTCTTTGGTCGTCAGAAATAAATCAATCATGTCGGCACGCAACGGCAACTCGCCATTACGGATGTCATCCAACACATTTTCTAGCACATGTGTTGTTTCGGCGAGTTCCTCAAAAGTCCCAAAAGTAGCAGCGCCCCCCTTGATTGAATGTGCAGCCCTGAAAATTGCATTGAGATCATCCGCATCTGGGGCATCCACATCAAGCGCTAATAACAAGCCCTCCATCTCGGTTAAAAGCTCGTCTGCTTCGTCAAAGAAGGTATCAAAAAACTGGCTTAAGTCTAAACCTGAACTCATCTGGCCCCCTAAAAACAGATTGTCATACTCAATTGCGCTCTCGTTGGGCATCCATCTGCTCTTCTGCTTGGCGACTCAACGCAACAATACTGATACGTCTATTAACGGCAGCTTGGGGATCTTCTTTAACCAAATCAACTGTAGAAGCCAAACCAGAGATTTGCTTTACCTTGTTTTCTGCTAACCCGCCTGCTACCAGTTCGCGGCGCGCAGCATTGGCACGATCTGAAGAAAGCTCCCAATTACTGTATTCACGTTCACCGCGCAAATACTGATGGGCGTCAGTATGACCTGCTATAAGCAAACGGTTGGGCAATTTATTCAAGGGTTTGCTCAAAGAACGCAAAATCTCGCGCATATAAGGCTGCACCTGCGCGCTGCCCATCGCAAACATAGGTCGATTTTTTTGATCAACAATCTGTATACGCAAGCCCTCGTGTGTCATATCAATAAGAAGCTGCGGCCGAAACTCATTAAGCACAGGATCAGACTCGATGAGCTGATCTAGCTCTTGACGCAACTCTTGTAATCGCTCACGATCGCGTTGATAATTCTGAGGAATCACACTAGGGTTCCCACCAGGAATGACGCTGCGCGCATGATCCGTGTTTAAGCCACCTCGAATTGCTTCGGTCAGTGGCATACGAAAATACTCAGCGATGGTTTTTAATTCTTCGCGGGGGATAAGTGACAACACCCACATCACTAAAAAGAAAGCCATCATTGCTGTCATGAAATCTGCATAAGCAATTTTCCAGCTGCCGGCACGCCGTGGCAATGAATTGCGCCGCGAGCGACGTATAATGACTAAAGGACGTTTTCTATTGCTCATGGCCACTCAACCTTGGGGCACATCGCCGCGCGGACGTCCCTCTTGGCGGATACGCTCTTCCATTTCAAAAAAGGTCGGACGCTCAGAGCTAAACAGCATTTTGCGGCCAAACTCCAGAGAGATTTGAGCTGGATAACCGCTCATGCTGGCAACCAAAGTAACTTTAATGCTCTCAAGCATGGCCACGGCACGATCGTTCTTTCTTTCGATAACATTGGCAAGCGGAGCCACAAAACCATAAGCCAATAAAATACCCAAAAAAGTACCTACCATTGCCTTAGAAATCAGATCAGCCAAAATAGCAGGTGGTTGGTCTACCGATGCCAGTGCCTTTATCACACCCAAAACTGCAGCCACAATTCCAAATGCAGGTAGGGCATCAGCGACTGTATAAAGCGCCGACGCCGGCACATTACGCTCTAGCAAAAATGTCTCTATTTCCTGATCCATGATTGCTTCTACCTCATGCGGACTGAGATTGCCGCTGATGATGACACGCATATAATCGCTGATAAAACCCACCAACAACGGGTCCTTTAACAAAGCTGGATAGGCTTGAAAAATGGGACTGTTATGGGGTTCTTCGATATCATTTTCAATGGTCATCAACCCTTCGCGACGTGCCTTGTTTAAAAGCACGTACAGCAAGCTCATCAACTCAAGTGCCATCGTTTTGTTATACGGGCTAGGTTTGAGTGCATCACGTAAAGCGCGCATCATCAGGCGCGCCGAACGCCCATTGCTGGCGGCTAAATAAGCACCCAAGGCGGCCCCTACAATCAGGGTAAATTCAAAGGGCTGATACAAGGCACCTAAATGCCCTCCCAGAGCCACAAAACTGCCGAAAACAGCGATGAAGACTATTAGATATCCAACAAAAATAAACACGAGCTGCCTTTAATCTACTTACGCTCTTTATATGATCGGCTGCTTTATTGGCAATCTAATAAGCTATTAACCCCCTTTTTTGACGTTTAATTAACGCTTTCAAATATGAAGGACAGTTTTTAAATAGTGATTCTAAAAACAAAAACCACAGGTTATAGCCATTAAAAAAGGGCCTTAAAGGCCCTGGATGTAACTATGTAGTTTGTGCTGTGTCGCACGATTAATGACGCTTTTTTCTTTTTCTAATAGCGCGGCTAGCACGGGTCTTGCCCGCCCGTGGTGGTGGCTTGCAAATACCACATATGAATCCTTTGCTCAGGTCTTGTGCATGTGAAACGAATTCAGCCTGACACGATTCACACTGAGTCATTTGCATCATTTCACTCTCAAAAAACCTGACCAGAACCCAAGCACGTGTGAAACTCAACACGGGTTCATCACCTGCGCCCTCTAGTCGACCTGCAGAAGCTTGCTCAAGATACAGCCTATAGCTCTCGACCAATGCATCGCCTTTTTCCAAAGCGGTGCAATAACTCATATATTGATAAATACTATAGAAAATAGTGGCATGTATATTGGGTAACCAGGTTGTGAACCAATCCACCGAAAACGGCAGCATTCCTTTAGGCGGGGACTCTTGTCGAACCTCGCGATATAAACGTGCCAAACGCTCATAACTCAGTGAAGTCTCGGCTTGTAGCACTTGCAAGCGAGCACCTAGCTGAATCATACGAGTTGCCAAATGAATATCCCTGGCCTCTTGAGAAACACTGCGTGTGGCCATGGTTAGGCCTCCGACCTGTCCGCAGCGAGCGTTGCCGTAGCACGCTGAGCCAATAATATAGTCGAATGAGCTTTTTGCAAAACACCTCCTAACACATCTTTAGACAAGGTTTTAAGCAAATCGTAATCATTTAGGCGAAAATTACAAAGTAAAGAACTTGTTCCTGCCAATCTGACAATCTGCGCTGGTGACAAATCCATTAATGTCTCAGCTACATCTTCATTAATACCCAGACGATACATACCAACATTTTTATTTTCTTTTAGTAATCGCTGCGCCAAAATCAGATAAGAAAGATTAACTTCGTGAATGTCATCTAATAATTGATTTTCTGAATTAGACATAAATGCTCCAAAATTTGACTGGCTTGGGAATACCAGCACCATGGTATAAATAGCCCACTTATACAGCAGCCAATTGGCCAGGAACACAATACCCAAATGAAAGGTTTGCGTAACAAAGGTTTTAATATGTGAGTATATTAACAAAATATACCTAAAAAGAAGATGGTTTCAACCTATCCAATGATTAATATCAAAAGCCATCAAATTAATACTCGGGGTTTTATTTTTTAGAACACCCTTGAAAATGGCCATATCACTGCTCCTCCTTGGGTTTAGATAGCATTAGACTTATACCTTTACTTTTAAAAATCAATTATTTCAAGTCTAATAGGCTTGTCGGTCATCTCACAATCGGTTTCATATATTAACTTCTATTGCAAGAAAGAAAGCTTACCACAGAAACGCTTGGGATATAAAGTGACACAAATTTCCGCTATCCGTGGAAATAAATAGATTATTATTGCTTGGATAGTGATACTAGCCTCGGGACAAAACAGCCTAGGATAAATATGTCATAAAAATGTCAGGCGATTGGTGAGCAAAGCAGCCAGCTTGATCGGATAAATTAGTGGATGAGGCCCACGCCGTAGTATTGTTCGGCTTTTTCTAAAAAGCTTGCTAATTGCGGATCCCTAACGCCCTCATCGAGCATAATTTCGGCTACTTTGGGGGCTGCTTGGGCAGCGCTTTGCGCATCTAAAAATAACCAACGACTACGACGTGCTAATACGTCCTCGACAGTACGCGCGTACTCAAAGCGAACTGCAAAACGCACCATCGCCTCGGTAAAACCAGGCAGAATCTCATTTTCATTACCTGCCATAGAACGAACCCAATCTGCCTCGGTGCCGTACTGACTTAAATCGGCTGGTTGCGTCAAAAACCTGGGCGCTAAATCCACACTAGCACCTATTAATGGCGTACGAACAGTCTTGGAACGCGGCAGGCCTGTCGGCAGCAATCGGTGTTGCTGGCAATGTGTCAAGACATCCTCAGCCATGGTGCGATAAGTCGTCCACTTGCCCCCAGTCACAGTCACCAAACCTTCGCTGTCTACTTTTATGACGTGCTCACGACTGAGTTGCTTGGTGTGAGCAGCTGTACTTTGTTGTGGTTGTACCAGCGGTCGTAATCCCACCCATATGCTACGAATATCATCATACGTGGGCGCTTGGGCTAAATATTTACTGGCCTCATTTAAAATAAGATCGACCTCATGCTTAAAAGCCTGTGGCTCGAGCGGGGTGTCGCTGCGTTTAGTATCAGTCGTGCCCAAGATCACCTTGCCAAGCCAAGGAACAGCAAAGAGCACCCGATCATCCTGCGTTTTAGGGACCAGCATCGCTTGGTCTGCTCCTAAAAAGTCGTGGTCGACCACCACATGCACCCCCTGGCTCGGGCGTGTTAATGGTTGAAAGGCAGCATTACTTTGCACACTAGGGAGCATTTTGCGCATATTATCAGCCCACACCCCTGTCGCATTAATCACGCAACGTGCCCGAAGCTGATAGCTTTGCTGTGTTTCAGCATCGGTACAGCGCACCCCTACCACGCGCTTGTCTTCTACAATAAATGAACTGACCGGGCAATGATTAATAAGCAATGCTGAATGTGCCGAGGCCGTACGGGCCAGCGCTAATGCAAATCGGGCATCATCGAATTGTGCATCCCAATACATGACTCCACCTTTGAGGCGAGCCGTATTTAAATTAGGTAAAGCAATTTGTGTTCTTGATGGGCTTAAAAACTGTGTCCTGCCCAAGCTTTTAGAGCCAGTTAATAAATCATATGCCTTGAGCCCTGTGCCATAAAAAGGGATCTCCCAGCATTTATAGGCAGGCATGACAAATGGCAATGCATGCGCCAAGTGTGGTGCAATACCTAGCAAGGTGGAACGCTCGTGAAGGGCCTCTCGTACCAAAGAAATATTGCCCTGAGCCAGATAGCGAACCCCACCGTGAAATAGCTTGGTGGCCCGAGACGAAGTACCCTGGGCAAAATCCTGTGCCTCGAGCAAAACTACCGAGCACCCCCGTAATGCAGCATCCAGGGCAATACCCAATCCTGTCGCGCCCCCACCTATGATGACCACATCAACTTGTTCAAAGCGTTCCAGGGCGGCAAAGAGCTGCTTGCGATCAGTATGGTGAGGAATATAGCGTGGCATGAGACAATTATGTGTAAAGGAGCATCCCCAGCAAGCATTGGGCTGGGCCAAGAATACGGATTATATAAGGTGGCGCATTGGTTTAAAACCACCGTCCAACAGTTTCGGGCAAATGGTTTACACTGTGCTTGTTTAATACCACAAAAACGGTAATTCCATGCAATATCTACTCGCGCTTGATCAGGGGACTACGAGCAGTCGCACCCTCTTATTTGATCTAGAGGGCAATGTGATTGCTCAAGCCCAAGAGGAATTTCACCAGTATTATCCACAATCAGGCTGGGTCGAACACGATCCTTTGGATATCTGGCAGTCGCAGCTCAACACAATGAAAGATGTTCTTGATGAGCACAACGACAAACTCTCAGCCATCGCAGGTATTGGTATCACCAACCAACGTGAAACCACAGTGCTGTGGAATCGAGAAACAGGTGCCCCTGTCCATCCCGCTATTGTTTGGCAAGACCGACGCTCGGAAGAACTTTGTGCGGCACTCAGAGCTGCTGGCCTCGAGGAACCCATCCATCACAAAACGGGGCTGCGTCTGGATCCTTACTTTTCTGCGACCAAACTACAGTGGATCTTTCAACAGCACCCAAACCTTTTACGCAAAGCGCGGGCAGGAAAGCTGGCATTTGGCACTGTAGATAGCTGGCTCATATGGAATCTTACCCAGGGTGCGGTACATGCAACTGACACGACTAATGCGTGTCGGACCTTGTTATTTAATGTCCATACGGGTCAATGGGACGATGAGCTGCTGGCCATTTTTAATATACCCAAAGAAATCCTGCCCACAGTAAACCCATCGGTCGCAGCGTTTGGCCACACCAGTACCGAGGTGACCCCGCGCCCACTCCCCATTACTGGGGTCGCTGGCGACCAACAAAGTGCTCTTTTTGGCCAAGGATGCTTTAAACCCGGAATGGCTAAAAATACCTATGGCACAGGTTGCTTTATGCTGATGCACACAGGCAGCACATTACAACCCTCACACAATGGTTTGCTGAGCACATGTGCTGCGCACTTGACTAATGAACGTCAATATGCACTTGAAGGCAGTGTTTTCGTCGCTGGTGCAGTTGTGCAGTGGTTGCGCGATGGGCTGGGTATCATTCGCGACAGCAGCGAAATCGAGGCTTTGGCTTTACAGGTACCCGATACAGGCGGTGTCGTTGTTGTCCCCTCTTTTACAGGTCTGGGCGCCCCTTATTGGAAGGCTGACGCGCGTGGTGCCATCACCGGGCTTAGCCGCGGTACTACGGCCGCACACATCGCTCGCGCCGCACTTGAAAGTATTGCCTATCAAAGCACCGCTGTCCTGCAGGCCATGAGTCGTGATGCGACCCGAAATGCCGGCGAGCCACTACAAGAACTGCGGGTCGATGGGGGTGCCAGCGCCAATGATCTATTGATGCAATTTCAAGCAGATCTACTGGGAATCCCGGTAGTCCGCCCGAAACTAATAGAAACTACCGCCCTCGGCGCCGCTTATTTAGCTGGACTGGGCTGTGGTCTTTATAAAAGCACCGATGAGCTCAGCGGTCTTTGGCAGGTAGGCAAACGCTTCGAACCGCAAATGCCTCACGCACAAGCCCAAGCACACATGCAACGCTGGGAACGCGCTGTCAGACAAGCCACCACCCCCTAAGTATCCGGAGCACCTACCATGTTCAGAGTAATTGGCTTGGCCATAGTTATTTTTGTTGCCCTTTTATTTGCCCTAAGTATGGGCGAGGATGTTGGTCGATTTATTACCCATCATATGGGCCATTTATTTGACGTGATATGGGCCTTTTTGAGCTTGATTGGTAATCAAATACAGCAGTTTTTTCTCCAACTATGGAGCTTTATGCAGGGCAATCGCCTCAAAGTGCTCATCGCATTGGCTCTCACTGGCCCCATCACCTACTGGCTGGTTCGTCAACGCACTCAAGGCAGCCATAAAGACAAAGGTCCTAATAAAAAGACAGCAATAGCACTGGCTGTTTTACTAGGTTGGTTGGGCGCGCATCGTTTTTATCTGAATCAAATTGGCTGGGGGGCATTATTCTTAGTGTGCTGTTATGTGTTTCCCCCACTGGCCCTCTTTTTAGGGTGGATTGATGCTTTACGCTATGCCCTAATGGATCAAGAGGAATTCACACACCTTTATATCCATCAACAAGCGCTACAAAACAACGCACCACCACCTAAAGAATAAAGTTTGGTTTTTTAATCTTTAGGATCCATCTCTGAAGAGTCCTTTGCCTTACTGACTTGGTTACCGCCCACAGGCTCAGCACGGCCCTCTGAGTGCACCTTTTTTAATTCGTCAGTCGCAGTTTCAGCCTTTTCCTTGGCTTGTTCAGATTCAGTAATTGTTTCGCCCGAAGCGGCATCGGACTCAGCAGAAGCTGCCACATCAGCTGTCTTTACACTCATTTCGATATCATTAGTACCGCCTTCATCTTTTTCTTGGGCAAGCTTTTCAGCACGTTTATCAAATAACTGCTGTACAAAAAGCAACGCATCAGGCACTGCTGTAATGAAATGATCGTTGCCCAGTTTGCGCACAAGGCCCATGCGACTAAGCATACTTTTTACCGAAGTATTGACCTCAGTCAACACAACAACCGTTCGCTGTTCAAGCAGCTCCGCCAGTACTTTTTCTAATGCTTGCAGTGCAGTGCCATCAATAAATGGTACATAACGCATCCGTACCACCACCGCTTTACGATCGCGAGCGGTCTCAGAAAGTGCTTGCTCGAATGATTCTACTGCAGCAAAGAAAATGGGGCCCTCGACAACGAATACTGCTGTGTGCTTAGGTAGTTTTAGCCTCGGTGTATGTGCAAACTCGCGCTTGAGTGTTTTTTCATTTTGAACCCGTACTTTGATGCTATCGGCCATTTTCTTAAGGAAAAGCAACATGGCCACAATCACACCAATGTTCACTGCAAGCACCAAATCAGTAAACACGGTCAAGAAAAATGTAACCAATAAAACAAATACGTCGGACTTGGGAGCGCGACGCAATGTATGAATAACCACGCGCGGCTGGCTCATATTCCAGGAAACAATAAACAGAATCGCTGCCAGAGTTGCCAAAGGAATATTTTTGGCCAATGGTGCAAACACCACCAAGACCAAAATCAAAACAATCGCGTGCACAATACCCGCAATAGGACTATTCCCTCCGTTGCGGATATTGGTCGCGGTACGTGCAATTGCCCCTGTCGCAGCAAACCCGGCAAACATAGGCGCTATGATGTTGGCCAAACCCTGACCAAAAAGCTCTTGATTAGAATTATGCCGATGGCCGGTCATATTGTCGGCTACCACCGCCGAAAGCAAAGATTCAATAGCCCCTAACATCGCAATAGTAAATGCCGGACCAATGAGGCTTAGCATCGTGTCAGGACTGAGATCAGGCATGGCAAACCCGGGCAAACCCCGCGGGATTTCACCAAAAGTACTCCCAATAGTAGCTACCGTTGGAAAATGAAAAATGGACTGCGCAGCAGTCAAAACCACCAACGCAACTAACGGCCCTGGCACCCTGGACATACGCGGAATGCGTGGGGTGTAAATCACTAGCAGCAAGGAAGCCATGGCCAAAAAAGTGGTCATGAAATCCAGCTGTGGCAGGTGTTTGAATAAGAAGATCAACTTTTCGTGAAACTGGCGACCCTCAACGGTGGGCAAGCCAAAAAAATCCTTCCACTGCCCTACCCAGATAATGACCCCAATCCCAGCAGTAAAACCAATAATCACAGGCGCTGGAATAAAACGGATAACCGCCCCCAGCCGCGCTAACCCCATGACCAGCAGCATCACACCAGCCATCAAAGTGGCCGTTTGCAGACCACTGACACCATGATCAGCCACTACACCTGACAAAATAACGATGAAAGCCCCTGTCGGCCCAGCGATTTGCACACGGGTCCCGCCAAAAATACTGACCGCCAGACCAGCAATAATCGCCGTGTAGATCCCTTGTTCGGGCTTTACGCCAGAAGCAATGGCAAAGGCCATGCCCAAAGGCAAGGCCACTACACCGACAATAATCCCTGCAATAATATTCGGGATCCAGGTATTACGTGCGAACAAGCCCGCGCGTTTGGCTTCCAATAAAGCGTTCATCCTTTTGAGCTGCTTAAAATGTTGGTGATTGAGGAAATGAAAAAGTACTGCACTATATTATAAGTATTAAATTCTTATTTTTTACATGTTAAAAATCATAAATAAACAAGTGACACGCAGCTTTTTACTATTGGTGCCTAAAACACACCGCATCATTTATGATGCAACAAACGCAGGCTATTTGCCACAACCAGTAAACTAGCCCCTACGTCTGCAAAAACAGCCATCCACATGGCAGCATCGCCAAATATGGCCCAAATCAGGAAAACAGCTTTAATGGCTAAAGCTGCACTGATGTTTTGCACTAAAACCGCATGTAGTCGCTGTGACAAACGAAATGCCCAATGGATTTGACCCAGTTCATCATTCATGATCGCTACATCGGCGGTTTCTATCGCCATATCAGAGCCCAAACTACCCATCGCAAAGCCTATATCGGCCTCGGCCAGTGCTGGCGCATCGTTAATGCCATCGCCGACCATACCGACAGCATGGTGAGCGCGTTCCTGTTTGACGAGTTCTAGCTTGTCTTCGGGGAGCAATCCGCCGTATATCCGCTGGATCCCTAGCTGTTTGCCCACATGTGCCACGGCTGCCGGCGCATCGCCTGAAAGCACCGCTAGCTCGACTCGCTCGGCTGCCAAAGCGCGTATGCTCTCAGCCACCCCTGCTTTAATACTGTCTTGGAGTAAAAAGATGGCTAATAGCTGATCGTCAGCACTAAAGAAAACAAAAGAAGCCCCCTCGCGGAGCCCTTTTTTATAAGTCTCCTGAAGCACGGCCGGGATCCATTGTAACTCATCGTCTATTTGTTGCTCGGTGCCAAGCGTCCAAAATAGCTGTCCTAACTTGTAGTGCACCCCATTAATAACAGACTGCACTCCACGGCCCGGTAGGGCCTCAAAATGATCACCTTGCTCTTGCAGGGTCTGAAACCCCAGTTCATTGGGCTGTAGCCCATGACACACCGCCATAGAAGCCGGGTGGTCCGAGCGAGCTGCCAAATAATGTGCAACAGCCAAAACATCTGCAGATTTTTCTGTATCAACTACAGCGTATGCAGACAAAGCAGGACGCCCCGTAGTTAAAGTCCCTGTTTTATCCAATGCCAAAAAACGCATATGACGCAAACGCTCGATATAGGCTCCACCTTTAATCAAGACACCATGGCGAGCAGCCACTGCCAAAGCACTAACAACGGCAACAGGAGTAGAAATAACCAAAGCACAAGGACAAGCAATGACCAACAAAACCAATGCTTTATAAACAGCATCAAACCAGCCCATCCAGCCCAACAAGGGGGGCACTATAGCGATGCTGACCGCAAGTAAAACCACAATAGGTGTATATATTCGTGCAAAGCGGTCCACAAAGCGCTCTAAGGCAGCACGACCTTTTTGAGCATTTTGTACTGCTTGAGCAATGCGGGCTAATGTGCTGTCCTCAGCGCTGCCTTGGGTGCGTACCTGAAGCTCGCCCATACCATTTATGGTTCCTGCAAACACCGCATCACCGATCGTTTTAGCAACAGCTACACTTTCACCAGTAATTGGGGCTTGATTCACATCTGACTGTCCGGTCTCGATTACACCATCCAAGCCGATGCGCTCTCCCGGGCGCACCCGAATCAAACTGCTCGCAGCCACCTCTTGGGTCTGTTTGTTTTCCCACTGTGCAGAGTGCTCGTCCCAAACGTACACATGATCCGGCGCAATGGATAACAACTGTTCAACCGCATTTCTAGCACGCAGTAAAGAACGCGCTTCGATCCATTCTGCCAGGGCAAATAAAGACATGACCATCGCCGCCTCTGGCCATTCACCAATGAGCAAAGCCCCTGTTACCGCAATACTCATCAGCGCATTGATATTTAAGTTGCGGTTTTTAAGCGCGATCCAGCCTTTTTTGTAAACCTGTAACCCGGACAGTAAAATCGCCGCTAATGAAAGCACATACCAAAGAATCCCCGAACCACTCCACCAACTACCCAACTCTGCAACCAAAGCAAAAGTTACGGCAGCTGAAATACGATAAAGCTGGTTTTTATGTTTGTTTTTTCCCCTCTCGTCTGCCTGCATATGACCGTGAACGTGCTCATGCGTATGGTCATCATGGGCGTAGGCGTGCGTGTGATCATGAGCAGCATGACCCTGAGCCCTATGCGCAGGCGCTGGACTAAAGCCTAGGCCCCGCAATGCCGATTCTATATCAGCACCCATCCCGGCCTCATGAACTACGGTTAATTTGCGTTGCATCAACTGAAAATCCAGCTGCTCAATACCATCAAATTGGCCCAACCGCTTGCGGATCAGGCCCTCTTCAGTGGGACAGTCCATTTCCTCGATATACCATTGGCTGCGTTCTTTCTTTGCGCTGGTTTCGGTAATCGTTGGTTCGATAGTGACTGCTGGAGCGCGAGACTCACTGCGGTGCGGATCAAAAGGGGCGTTCATAAAACAAAGTCCACCATCTAATGAATACAATTTTTGTGACTAACAGCTATAGTGAACACCCTATAGTGACTACAGGGTCAAGGGCTACACATAAAGTCCATCACAAATCTGCCACAGTCCGAGGTTTGTTAGGATAAAATGGAAACTACAAGCATAAAAATGGCCTCATAATGAGGCCTACGACGGGTATTCGAGCTACCAATCATGCGAATGAAATGCATGGACGCGTCTTGCAAACATTAAACAAGGGCCAAGTAATGAAAATAGGCGTACTGTCAGAAAAGACTGGAATCCCTGTGGAAACTATCCGCTACTATGAGCGCGTACAATTATTACCTGCCCCTTCGCGCAGCGAAAGCAATTACCGTATTTACACCCCGCTACACGTCGAACGTTTACGTTTTATACGCAATTGTCGCAGTCTGGATATGACCCATGATGAGATACGCAGCTTATTATTTTATTTGGATGCGCCTGGGGGAAATTGCGAACCCGTCACCGCAGTAATCAACGAGCATCTAGGGCATGTTGATGTGCGGCTAAAAGAGTTGGCCCACCTGCGTCAGCAGCTCAAAGAGCTGCAGCACGTCTGTGAGCATGATGGTGATACCTCGGGTTGCGGTATCTTAAAGAGCCTTTTAAAAATGCAGCCCTTGGAAAAAAACCAAGGGGATACTCATTTGAATTAACCGCAGCCAATATTACAACGCCCACGCCCAATAACGTGGGGGCTATGCATGATAGGGCTTAGGGTTGTGCTTCCTTGCAAAAAATATCATGCATTGTTTGCATAATACGCAACACGTCGGGGCTGCCAATACGATAATATACATACTTGCCATCGCGGCGGGTAGACACCAGTCCATCTTTGCGTAATACAGTCAGCTGTTGTGACAAGGTGGGCTGTTGTATGCCTCCTTCTTTACCAATTTCCGTCACATTTTTCTCTCCGCTCACCAGCAGACACAAAATCATCAATCGGTCGGGGTTGGCCAACCTGCTTAGCAAAGTTGATGCCTCTTGTGCGACTTCTTTTAATTCCTGCACTTGTAAAAAATCAGCGCTGTCAATCATTGTCATGGTAGTCATAGCCCTGGATTCATTATATAAAACAATATACCATTAGTACTCGTGTAATCGTTCAAAGGTGTGTCACATGGAAAAAACTCAAGTCATCCCTTTTTTTGATTCCTTTACTTCAACTTATTCTTACGTTGTGCATTCGCCCCAACAGGCTGAATGCGCTGTTATTGACTCAGTACTAGATTACGAGCCCAATGCAGCCCGAATCACCACTACCTCATCAGAAAAGATTGTTAAATACATCGAAGAAAACAATCTAAAACTGCAATGGATTTTAGAAACTCATGCACATGCTGATCACCTTTCGGCCTCAGCATGGCTAAAAGAGCAATTAGGGGGACAAACCGCTATAGGCGCGCCTATCACAACGGTACAATCCACCTTCAAAAAGATTTACAACCTCGGCAATGAGGTGCAAATCGATGGTCGCCCTTTTGACCAGTTGCTCAATGCAGGCGAGCGCTTTTTTATTGGCACTATCCCTGTGGATGTCTTGCATGTGCCAGGTCACACACCCGCCGATATGGCGTATCACGTGCATGGCACGGGCGTTTTTGTTGGTGATACCCTATTTCAGCCCGATGTCGGTACCGCACGTTGTGATTTCCCTGGCGGCGATGCCAAAACCTTGTACCAATCAATTCAAAAAATTTACCAATTTCCCGACGACACAGTTCTATATATGTGCCACGACTACCCTCCGCAACATCGCAAGCCTAGCCCAAAAAGCACTGTAGGTGCTCAAAAGCGACACAATATTCATGTCCGTGAAGGAATTAGCGAGGCAGAGTTTGTGTCCGTACGAGAAAAGCGCGATGCCACTTTGGCGATGCCACGGCTATTGCTCCCATCGTTACAGGTCAATATCCGTGCGGGGGAACTGCCCGAGCCCGAAAGCAACCAAACACGCTATTTAAAAATCCCTTTGAACATGCTCTAAAAAGTCCACTTTAAGCGCATTAACCTCCAATTAAATTCAATAACAACTTATTTGCCGTGCAAATAATCACGGTCTAAAAAGGTCGTGACCCAAGTAGGCTTGTACATCACTAAACCGGCAATACACATGCCATTAAGCACCCCCTCGGGAAATAACATCAGAAGCACTATAGCAAAATAGTCATTGACCACCACATGCCATGGGAAAGCCCCCACCAGCTTGTAGTAAATGGAAAAGCTAAACATTTGTGCAGCTATGGTCAAAGCTGCATTAAAAAATCCAGCTATAAATATATACACAAAAAGGTGGCGACTAAGGTAACTATATGTAAGCAAAAAAACCGCGTAGGTAAAACAGATCGGCACGATCATACCGAGAAAAAGGTTTACCCCAAAGTCCTGCCATGGATATACACCAAACAAGGACAATAACAGCAAGGCTATTGGCGCCACTACCACGCTCAGGCGCCAGCCCAACATCAAAGTTACAGCAGTCAGACCCAAGAAATGGACATCTAATCCGGGCTGTATGCCCGTTTTTAAAATCCAAAGAAACACCAGCATCAAGATGCATACACCTACCTGCTGGCGTACCTCGGGACGCTTGAATAGCGAGCGAAAATCCAGGTTGATCACTGCCAACCGATAAATCGCTGCGGAAGCTGCTATAAAAACCGTCTGTAGAACCAACTCCATAAAAACTCTCGTGCCCCCGCGAGGATACTGTCGCAAACGCTAACAAGCTTGAAAGCCACCAACCTCTAATCGTAGCACCAGAAAAAATAGTTTGAAACTAAAACATTTATTTTATGTTGGATATAACACGCTAATTTTGCTCTTTTTCATAGGCTTTAAAACAACATTTCTATGAACCTTTTGAGCACGGTCTTGATATAATTCGTACCAATTGCTAGACTTTCCTTTTTAAGAAATCAGCCACAGCTAAACGGGTGTTGATCTCGTTAGCACACGGGTGGCTTTGCCTGTCACCAAATATGGTAGCACTTGCAATCTTAGAAATATCAGTTTATAATTTACTTTTTATTCCCCGATAGCTCAGTCGGTAGAGCGACGGACTGTTAATCCGCAGGTCGCAGGTTCGAGCCCTGCTCGGGGAGCCAGAATTCACCTTGTACATCAAGGACTAAAAAGCCACCATTCAGGTGGCTTTTTTGCTTCTATACGCTGCGATTAATTTAACTCCGATTAATTTAACTCGAGACGCAGTACACCTATACACTGTCTAGCTGTTGCAAAAGCTCTTGACCTTGTTGCGTCAGCTGATACTTTTGCAGTCGACTTGCTGGTTTATCGAGAATCGCCATTTGAATCCACTGATTTCCTAATAACGCTTTCACCTGCTTATTCAGTTCGCCAGAAATAGATCGATGGCCTAAACCATTGGCTAACTCAGACTTACCCAATAGCCGCTCACTGAGGAGCAATAAAACTTTAGCAGCGATAGCTGACCCCAGCCGCAACTCTAGCCGCACCAAGGAAGCCTGAACAGTTTCTTGCTCTTCACTAGTTGATTGCTGTCTCGCTAAAATCAGCCTTTACCGCAAAAAAAAACCCACTGTCCGAGAACAGCGGGCATAAGTCTAATTTTTATTTTCGTTTTCCTTTTCGTTACTACATCTCTTTAGCATGTTCAGCCAAGAAATCAAGCACTAGCTTTTGCTGATCTGCATCCAAGCCAGCACGCGGGAACATACTTTCTGTAATCCCCTGCCACTGTCTAAAGGTATGATCCGATGGTTCACGCGCGACGTGACACAATGTACAACGCTCGTAAAACAAACGCTCGCCAGGGGTCATATCCTGCACAGCGACTTCGCGTGCCTTGGTCGCACGGCCCACCAGACCCATTGCCTCAATATCGATCTCGGCAGCTACTGCATCGCGCTCGAGGATCTGTGGTGGCTCATAAGCACGGTTGGGACCTTCGGCATCAGTGCATTTACGCACCCGTGCCAAACAAGTATTAGCACTATTCGCCTGACTCAGGTGTGAACTGGGAATACTGGTAGTCAAGATATTCACAGCACCACTGTTGCAGCGCCCTTTGCTATCTTTAGACAACCAGGCTCCTTCGAAAATACTGATCACACCGGGCATGATTTTATCGGAAACTCGAGCACCACCGATTAAAGCGCCACGGTCGTTATAAACCTCTACCAAATCGCCGTCCTGAATGCCGCGTTCTTTGGCGTCCTCTTGACTGATCAGCACAAACTCGCGGTCTTGTACGTTGAGTATTTCACGGATATTGGCATTTGCCATCTGCGAGTGCAAACGCATATAGGGATGAGGGCTTACCACATGCAGTTGCCCTTCCTCAGCATTGCCCAGATACTCTGCGGGTTCGAGGAATTTGGGAATAGCAGGAAAACCCTTGGGCTGGAAGCGAGCAAACGCGTCACAATAGATTTCGATCTTGCCTGACTCGGTATGCAATGGGTTAGCTTCTGGATCTTGGTAAAAATCTCCGTGACGCACCCACTGACGGGCCTCGTCTGGAACCGCCATATGTGCAACCCCCTCTTCCCAGAACTCTTCAAAGGACAAATCGGCGTCTGATAGCTCATAAGCATCTTGGACGTGTTGCAGTAATGTCTTGCCCTCGGTAAAACCAAATTCTACGCCCAGTTTATTAGCCAAACGACGGAAAATCTCGAAATCGCTGAGACTCTCGCCGTAGGGCTCAATGACCTGCCGCATGGCGTAAACTTTATCCATGCTATAGGTACCACCGGAAGAGATATCATCCCGCTCTAACGGGGAACTGGCAGGCAATACAATATCTGCATAACGTGCCGACGCACACCACCACGGATCCTGGACAACTACCGTGTGCACTTTTTCCATGGCTTTAAGCAGCTCATTAGTATTTTGTTGGTGATGAACAAAATTATTGCCCGCTGCATAGATCATATGCACATCAGGAAATACCATGGTTGAACCATCGCGGGTGTATTCCTTGCCAGGATTCAGCAACATTTCTGAAATACGCGATGCCGGACAGCGAGTAGTCACCGGGTTACGTCCCTGGGCAAGACCAACCGGACCAGATTTACCAGAAGGAGGCATCCCACCCCCACCATAATGCCAGCTAAAGCCAACCCCTTCGCCCTGTTTGCCGACTTTACCCAACATAGCGGCAAAGGCAATGATTGCCCAATGACTCATTTCGCCATTATGTGCGCGCTGTAAGGACCAAGCACCCGCAAACTGGGTACGATTGGTAGCAAATAATTCGGCAAGCTCCTTAATAGTCTCAGCTGGAATACCTGTGATCTCGGCCGCCCATTCGGGAGTTTTCGGTACAGAACCCTCTTCGTCTTCGCCCAATAAATAGGGCACGTACTGATCAAAACCGACAGTATATTTATCTAAATACTCTTTGTCATGCCAGTCATTGACATAAACATGGTAGGCCATAGCAGTAAACAGGGCCGTATCAGTATTGGGAATAATTTTTACCCACTCGGCATCCAATGTTTCGTCAGTGGTCGTGTATTGCGGATTAATTGAAATAAACTTTACTCCAGCATCACGAATTTCCTGCCAAAGCGGATACATCTGATGATCGGCTACCGTAAATTCGATACGGTTGTTTTTCCAAGGATCACACCCCACAAGCACAAACACATCAGTGTGGTCACGCACTGTTTCCCATGCGCTTTGTGGTGAATAGACCTCCATATCACCGATGATATGTGGCAAACTTATCTGAGAAGCACCACCTGAGTAATCTCCAGTCGTTACGCTTTGCCCACCAATCAGACTAAACAAGCGCCCCTGCAAGACCTGCGGACGGAATGAACCGGCATGAGACCAGCCCCCATAAGAAGCACTAAAAATAGCTTCGTTGCCATGCTCTTCGATCGTGCGCAAGGAAGCATCAGCCACCAAAGCCAAAGCCTCGTCCCAAGAAACACGAACAAAAGGGTCCTGGCCTCGTAACTCGGGACGCACATTACCGCGGGGGTTTTCTAAATAAGATTTGCGCACCATAGGGTGCTTGATACGCGTCGGGTGATAGGTACGGCTCAGAATACCCTCCAGAAGCATTTCCGTTGGTCTGGCGTCCAACTCACCGATCGGTTGAACACCTATCAGTACACCATCCTTGATCACCGCCTTAAACGGCCCGTAGTGCGATGCATGAGGAATCAACACGACATCATCGCCAAACTCTTCATTAGCAGCAAAGAGCTTGAGAGGCACCCCACTAGCCACTGCTGTAGCGATAGAAGCCTTTAGAAAACCGCGTCGAGATACGCCCATAATCCCCTCCTGTAAACAAGTTAATATTTGACTTTTGATTATATTTACAAAAAGAGCTGCAAAGCGCCTTGATGCCTATCGCTTGATGTACATCAAAAAGTAAGTGGAAGCATATTCCTTAATGCTGCATATCCGCTTATACTAAGCCGCGCACACGCGAATTATTCTCACCATGCGTAGCGCTCAATCTATATAAAAATCAATTGTCGTCTGATTTACAGGAGTCCTTTAAATGAGAAAACTGATATTTTCCGTGGCTTTAGCCATGACCCCGCTTTTGGCTCATGGCGGACAACACACGCTAACCGTTTTCCAGGATCCTAACTGCGGATGCTGCGGTGCTTGGGCTCAGTACATGGAGAACGAGGGCTACGCCGTTAATACTGTGACAACAAACGATATCATCGCAGTCAAACAAAAATTGGGGATCCCCCCTCAGCTGAGCTCTTGCCACACAGCAGTGATAGAAGATACCGGTCAAATAATCGAGGGCCACGTGCCTGTCAGTGCAATAGAAAAACTACTGGCCAAACCCAACACCAAAGGTGTTGCTGCGCCTGGCATGCCACATAATGCCCCCGGGATGGGTGAACTTGATGGCAACCTCGTGACCGTGGACTTGGACGGACAGCCTTTTTCTCGGGATTAACCTCATCGAGGTGCATCTTTGTTGATTTCATTAATGCTATGCACCACCACTGCGATGAAGTCCTCTATCAGACGAGGCAATTGACGCCCCTGCATGACCTGTACTTGCACCATACGGGCATGCATCTCGGGATTTAATAAAGGTTTGGCCAATAGGCCTGAGCTTTTTAAACGCCTGCCCACCGATACATAACTGGCAAATAATATTGCGTGGGATTGGCGCACATAGGGATGCAATGCTTGCGCATGATTACAATAAAGCACCGGCTCTACCCAACGCCCAGTCATATTGCATGCCTGTTGATAAAGTTTATAGGTAGAGGTACCGGTATCTGTCAGCACAATCGGAAAGTCTTGCACATCATTGAGACTCAAACGCCGTCGACGTGCTAGTGGATGACCCACTGCCATCACCGCTAATGCCGGTGCACGACATGTAAAACGCACAGCCACCTCATCGTCTCGGCGCGTACTAAAAGTCACTGCGATATCTGCAGCCCCTGTCACTACCTGCTGTGTTGCTCTAGGAGCCGAGCTCACCATTAAATGAAAACGCACCTGAGGATGATCTTGACGGAATTCAGCCATTAAGCCGGGAATAAGATCATTGGCTACTCCCTGTGTACAAGCGACACGTATGGGTCGATTAATCGCCTGACTAAGGGATTCAATTTCTTGCAAAGTAGATTCTGTTTCCAGCCTCATGCGTCGCACGTGAGCCAGCAAGACCTCGCCCGCAGGCGTCAATTGCATCCCCTGCACACTGCGCTCGAAAAGGCGCGCACCTACTCTATCCTCCAGATTATCAATTTGCCGACTAACGGCAGAAACAGCAATATCCAAATCGTCTGCGGCACCACTCATACTGCCGCGTAATGCAACCTTATAAAAATACTTCAACGCCAAAGCCTGCATACTTCCTCCCTTGCTCTAAAGCTTTAATCGCTAGGGTTTTCCACTGCTTTGTATTCTATTTATTAGAAATAGCTAGCACTTTATATGCATTGTATAGAAAGTTTCACTTATTTATACTGAATGAAACCAATCTCTCTTATTAAAAAATGCTCATCAAATAATACTTTTAATAAGACACACGAGGTGCAACTAGGCCACTACAAGCGGTCCGTCACCTATAAAAACCACAGCAACAATGATATCCACTCGTAAGGAGGCTCTCATGCGACGTTATTTTGGCTTCTCGGCCTTGGTTTTCAGTCTGGGTTGTGCTTTTGGAGGTGTTAGCCAAGCAGAAACTCTTAGAATTGGCTTGGCATCCGAGCCTACAGCAGTAGACCCGCATTATCACCAAACAACACCAAACGAAGCGTTGATCTCTCATATTTTCGAAGGACTCGTCAAAATGAGCCCTGACATGGAGCTA
>Ga0079226_10000598_pt1 | contig 25870 bp, 30 predicted proteins | sample Poulit2014_FD_76345 | JGI IMG/M metagenome (GOLD analysis project Ga0079226, IMG submission 76345) | Agricultural soil microbial communities from Georgia to study Nitrogen management - Poultry litter 2014 | ecosystem: Environmental > Terrestrial > Soil > Agricultural land | place: USA: Georgia...
AGCCGAACCCTGTACTCGTCTGTAGTATGGAAGCGATGAGCGCTATGCATATGAAAAATATAAAAGCGGACACAGTGTCATCCTTTCTTGGGAACATGTTTACATAATGACCATGATACCATTTTGAGGAAAAGTTGCGAGGAGGGATTTTGATGAAGAGATGCCAGTGGGCGGGCGAGGACCCGCTCATGCAGCAATACCATGACAGGGAGTGGTGTGTGCCGTCGGGCGATGACCGGTATATATTTGAAATGCTGTCGCTGGAAGGGGCACAGGCGGGCTTGTCATGGAGGGTGGTTCTGCACAAAAGAGAAGCTTACAGGGCAGCCTTCCACGATTTTGATATTCCGCGCTGTGCAAAGCTTACGGATGAGCAGCTCGGGGATATCAAGATGGATCAAGGTGTCATCCGGCATATGGGCAAGCTGGAGTCGGTGCGGACGAATGCCCGGGCCGTGCTTGAAATTCAGAAGGAGTTCGGAACTTTTGCGGATTACCTGTGGGGATACACCGATTACACGCAGGTTGTGAACAGACGTAAGACTGATGCCGATATTCCCGCATCCACCGGCCTGTCTGAGCGCCTGAGCAAAGATCTTAAAAAGCGCGGCTTCAAATTTACAGGTCCGGTCATCATCTATTCATTCATGCAGGCCATCGGGATGGTCAACGACCATGTTGATGCATGTGGATGCCGTACGAAAAATTCAAATGTAAACTGACATGCAAAACGGGCGGGGAAAATGTTAGTATATTATCTTTTTGATTCATACAGGTCGATCCACTCGTCGACCGTCATCTTTTCGGCCAGCTCACCCAGCAGTCCATACGGAATTTTATCAGGGTTGGTAAACCGGATACAGCTTTTGCCCATGTTCAGCCTGGTCGTCATATGATTGGGGTATTCGCGGGTGAACCAGTCATACAGATTCTTATCCCGGTACATCCCCATGTGATAGACGGCGAGATGCCTCTTTTGTGAAGCGACGCCTATGAAAGGAAGCGGTTCGTTATCCACATGATAACCTTCAGGGTATCTGTCCTTCGGCACCACAAATCCCGGCATACCATGCTGGATGTCCGCCTCGAACCCCTCCGGAAGATGTTCGCTGATCACATCCCACGTTCTTATGAAACTCTCCCGCCATTTTTCATCGATTTTATCCACATATTCATCAAATGTCATTTGCACATCTCCATTTCCGGGTATTCATTAACTATATTAAATCATAAAGCAAAGAAATACAGAAGTGGCTTTTTGTTGACCGGACACCTTTTAGTGTCTTATAATTAAAGACACTAAAAGGTGTCTTATCTAAGAAGGAGGGGCAGGATGGGGGAACCGGAAGTTGAACGCGATGTTTTTACGGCCATTGCGGATCCGACCAGGAGAAAGATTGTGCATATACTGTCCCGCACCCGGGAAATGCCGCTGCATGAACTCACACCGCATTTTGATATGGGCAGGACTGCCGTTTCCAAGCATTTGAAAGTACTGGGCGAAGCGGACCTCGTCAAAGGACGGCGCACAGGGCGGGAGACGAAGTACAGGCTGAACCCGGAACCGCTGAAGGAAGTGAGGGACTGGCTGTCATATTATGAACAATTCTGGAGCGGGAACGCAGAAAAACTCAGAAAATTATTGGAGGAATAAAGATGGCGGAAATATCGCTTGATTTTAAATTCAGGAGCAGAAGGGAGAAAGTGTGGGAAGCACTGACTGATCCGGATATACTTTCTGAATGGGTGATGCCGAATGATTTCAAACCGATCGTCGGTCATCAGTGCCAGTTCCGCAACGAAGAAATAAACCTGGTCGTGGACAGTGTGGTGCTGGCTGTTGAAGCGCCCGTCAGATTGTCCTATACATGGGTGGGAGGACCACTCGATACGGTCGTCACATGGACATTGACAGAAGATGAGGAATGGACGGTTCTGCACCTGGACCATACGGGCTTCAGGGAAGAGGATATGGCATACAATGGAGCCAGATACGGCTGGAGTGCTAAAATCGAAACGCTGGCACGCATATTGGACCAGGAGTGAAGGCAGGCCGAAGGAGGAGAAACGGATGGGATTTTTAAAAGATGCAGCAGCTGTTTTTAAAAAGAAAGAACTGATTTTCAAAGAAAGGCGTCAGATTTCAGGGGATGTATATACTTTCAGTTTTGAAAAGCCGGAGGGGGTGAGCTGGCAGGCAGGGCAGCACGGACTTTTCACAATTAGCCACAGGAAAGTCAAACCGCCGACAAAACCTTTCACAATCTCCTCGTCCCCGCGGGAAGATGTGATTGAAGTGACGACCAGGATAGATGACAGGCCGAGTGATTATAAACAGGCGCTCCTTGAACTGGAAACCGGCATGGAGATGACCATGAGCGGTCCCGCAGGCTCTTTTCACACAGATGGCGGGGAGCGGACGGTCTTCATTGCCGGTGGAATCGGCATCACACCTTTCCGTGCGATGCTCAGTGAACTGGCTGATGCGGATATCAGGGTGGAGACGCCGCCCGTTCTCCTGTATGTTGATGGGGAAGGAAAATTCACGTACAGCGGGGAGCTTTCGGACATCAGCGACAGGGGAATTGCAGAAGTGCGTTTCATAGAGTCGAGCGAAGGGCTGCACAAGGAACTTGAGCTGCTTGAAGGGGCAGACGTGGAAAAATATCTTATCGCCGGCCCCTATTCCATGGTCGAATCGGTAAGCAAGCATCTGACTGGTACCGGGGTACCGAAAAAGAACATTAGAAAAGAGACATTCATCGGATATTAGACAGGGGGATGATCAGACATGTCAGCAAAAAAACTGAACACGGAAGAAACGAAAAAGCAGCTGGAGATATCCAGGGAACGATTTGTGGCCAATATGGACAGACATGCAGGAATTGAATGGGAGCAGGTGGAAGAGAAGTTGGAATCCAACCCGGAAAAACTGTGGTCGCTTTCAGAAATGGAGCGGACAGAAGGGGAGCCTGATGTCGTCGGGGAAGAGGATGGGGAATTCATCTTCTTCGACTGCTCGAAAGAAAGTCCCGCAGGGAGGAAGAGCGTATGCTACGACCGTGCAGCATGGGAGGCGCGTAAGAAACATAAGCCTGAAACGAGCGCGATGGAACTTGCAGAGAAAATGGGCATCACTATGCTTGATGAAAGCCAGTACCGCTTCCTGCAGGAACTCGGTGACTTTGACAACAAGACATCATCCTGGCTCAGTACGCCGGATGGGATCAGAGAGCGCGGCGGAGCCATATTCGGTGATTTCCGCTACAATACGGTATTCATCTACCATAACGGTGCGGAATCCTATTATGGTGCGCGAAGGTTCCGGGGCGTGCTCAGAGTGTAATAATCAGGAAGCATCTGCCGCGGCAGATGCTTCTTTTACATGAATCCATCGATGATTATATAGGTTCCGGGGATGAAACGCCGGGCGGATATTCGTATGATTTTGAGCAGTTATGCAGCATTATCTGAAATACTGAAAAAACTGTGTCGGGACGACTTTTTTCTCCGATGTGTATACAGGTATCCAGTCAGGGTACAGAATACTATTACGGTATGGAAATGAAGGAAGGAGACTGTTATATGAATATTGGTTTGATCGGTGCAGGCGCAATCGGAAAATTTCTACTGGATGAGATCAACGAAAGTGCCCATGAAAGCCTGAAGGTCACGAGCGTGCTGGTGAGGGACAGGAAAAAGTATGCGTCACTGGAATCTGAGTACGGAGTGGAGCTTTTCACTGGAATCGGGGAATTCCTGTCCTCTGGTATCGATATCGTGGTCGAAGCGTCGACGGTGGAGGCGGCCAAAGAGCTGCTGCCCGGGATCATCAAAGAGAAGGATGTACTGCTGATCAGCACCGGTGTACTCGCAGATGAAGATCTGGTGGCGGATGTCACACGGAACGCGAATGAATATGATCATGCATTGCATCTGCCGTCAGGTGCAATCGGCGGACTGGATCTGCTGCAGAATGCACAGACTTTCGGGAAACTGGACGGCGTCTCCCTTGAAACACGCAAACCGGCCGCTTCCCTGACTGATGAGGACCTCGACCGGGAAAAAGTGATATTTGAAGGCAACGCGGCTGAAGCGATTGACAAATACCCGAAAAGCATGAATATTTCCATCATCCTTGCTTTTGCAGGCGTCGGCCTGAAAGATACGGAAGTCACCATCATCGCCGATCCGAAAATTGACAGGAACGTCCACAATGTAAAAGTGACGGGTGATTTCGGTGAAGCTGAATTCACCTTCAGGAACAACCCGCTGCCGGATAATCCGAAAACAAGCTATCTTGCTGCACTGAGTGTATGCGGTACGCTCGAGTGCATCTACAAAAATGTGAAGATTGGCAGCTGATTTTTACACTAATAGGATAAATTAAATCCCGGATATGACAAATGTCATGTCATAATGCTGACAGATTCATCTGTTATGCCCCGCCCTCAGCCGTCATAATATATATTGATAAAAAAATGGGAAGAGGGAAGCATTATGACCAGAGAAAAACAGGCGCAACTCAGGAAGTCTGTGATGCCCTATGCAAACGCCGAGACGCGGGCGAGCATCATACAGCTGTTGAATACGATACTTCCATTCTTTGTATTCTGGTTTTTGGCATATCAGACATTGAGCATTTCGTTCTGGCTGAGCCTGCCGTTCAGCGTAATCACGGCCGGTTTCATGATCCGTTCGTTCATCATATTCCATGACTGTACACACGGTTCATTTTTCAGGAATAAAAAGCTCAATGACTTTTTCGGCACATTCACAGGCGTAATTACACATTTCGCCTACGAGAAATGGAAACGCGAGCATTCAATCCATCATGCAACAAGCGGTAATCTCGATAAGCGCGGCATCGGCGACATATGGGTGATGACGGTGAAGGAATATGAGAAGGCGGATAAATGGGAACGGCTGAAGTACCGTCTCTACCGCAATCCACTTATCATGTTCGGGCTGGGACCCTTCCTTCTGTTCCTGTATTCCAACCGCTTCAACCGGAAAGGGCCGAAACAAAAAGAGCGTCTGAACACGTATCTCATCAATGCGATACTTGTTACAGCATACTGTCTTATCGGATTTACACTTGGCTGGCATGTCCTGCTGCTTGTACAGCTGCCGATCATCTATATCGCAGGGGCGCTCGGGATCTGGCTCTTCTACGTGCAGCATCAGTTTGAAGATTCCTATTTTGAAAACGAGTCGGAATGGGATTTCGTAAAAGCTGCAGTCGACGGAAGTTCATACTATAAACTGCCTAAATGGCTGGAGTGGATGACGGGTAATATCGGCTATCATCATGTGCACCATCTCGCACCACGTGTGCCGAACTATCATCTGGAAAAGGCGCATGAAAACACTCCGCCGCTCCATAAGGCGACGACGATTACTTTGAAGACGAGCCTCGAATCCATAAAATTCCGCCTGTATGACGAAGAGAACAAGAACTTTGTCAGCTTCAGGGATATGAGGAAGCGTCTGAAGAGCAATATCAGCCACCGGCCGACAACACACTAACGATGGCAATATCCCCCTGAAGAATAGGGGGATATTTTTGTCTATTGATACTCTGGTGTATTTGAAACTGATACAATGAAGCAAAAGAGCCGGAAGAGGGGAGAACTGATGCGTGACTGGTATCATATTTTTCCGAAGAACACAGGGCTGAGCCTGTACATATGGATCATCTTCTGCGTGCTTCCATTCTATTTTATATTCCGTTCCATCTCCCCCTGGGAAGTCGGTGTGGGCGTCGTCATAACGATACTCTTTTTTGCAGTCTACTGGCTGACGTTCAATTCCAGGGGTGCACTGATATATATCGGAATCAGTCTCCAGTTCATTATCAATATTTTGATGACTGTTCTGTTCGGATATGTATATTTTGCACTGTTCATCGCCTTTTATGTGGGTAACATAAAAAGCAAGGCAGGGTTCATCTCCATGTATGTCATCCATCTCGTGCTGACATCGGCCGCCATCATATTTGCGTTTTTCATAAATTATGTGCTCTTCCTGAGTCATCTCCCGTTTCTGGTCATGACAATCCTGGGTGTCATACTGATTCCTCTGAATAAATACAACAGGCTCAAGCAGGAAGAGCTGGAAGTGAAGCTTGAGGATGCCAACCAGAGGATAGCTGAACTGGCCATCGTGGAAGAACGGCACAGGATTGCGCGTGACCTTCATGATACGCTGGGGCAGAAACTGTCGATGGTCGGCCTCAAGGCGGAGCTGTCCCAAAAACTCATCGACAGGGAACCGGACAAAGCCAAAGAGGAACTTCAGGATATACAGGATACTGCGAGACATGCGCTTAAAGAAGTGCGTGAGATGATCAGTGACATGAAAAATGCGAGTCTGACGGATGAACTTTCCCACGTCAGGATGCTGCTCGATGCAGCAGGCATCAGCCATGAAATCCATAATGAGAGAGGTCCGGCGGAACTCCCCATGCTGACGGAGAGTGTACTCAGCATGAGCCTGAAAGAAGCGGTGACCAATGTAGTGAAACACAGCAATGCCCGCCGCTGCATCATCACCCTGACAGAATCGGACAGGGACATATTCCTGAAAATCACAGATGACGGAAGCGCTTCTCCCAAAGTCCATTACGGCAATGGACTGCAGGGGATGAAGGAACGCCTGACATTTGTGAATGGGGAGTGCAGGACATTCAGCTCTGAAAATGGATTTGAAGTCAACATAACAGTACCCAAAGTTTTGAGGCAGATTGAGGAGGGATGAATGTGATCAGGATTGTAATCGCCGAAGATCAGAACATGCTGCTCGGCGCACTCGGGGCACTCCTCGACATGGAAGAGGACATCAAAGTTGCAGGCAAGGCATCAAACGGCAGGGAAGCACTCGATCTGGTCCGTGATGTTTCACCGGATATCTGCCTTATGGATATAGAAATGCCGGTGATGACAGGACTTGATGCAGCCGAAGCGCTCAAAGGCGCAGACTGTAAAGTGATAATACTTACCACTTTTGCACGCCCGGGGTATTTCGAAAGAGCCAAGAAGGCGGATGTGAGCGGGTATTTGCTGAAAGACAGTCCAAGTGAAACCCTCGCGAATTCAATACGCCAGATCATGGAAGGCAAACGCATCTATTCACCGGAACTGATAGATGTCGTCTTTGAATCCCGGAACCCCCTGACCGCCCGGGAGATGGAAATCATACAGCTGCTTGCAGAAGGCGTGAAGACGAAGGCGATTGCCAAGGAGCTGCATCTGTCGGACGGTACCGTCAGGAATTATGTGTCCATCATTTTGGATAAACTTGAAGTGGACAATAGGATCGAAGCGATAACAAAAGCCCGGGATAAGGGATGGCTGAAATGAATGAGGGCTTAAGATGCGGGTGATTTTGTGTAAAAAAACCAGCATATATTGCTACAATGGAAAAGAGGTGGTTATATGGCAATATCGGAAACGAGTGTGTCGGTCGAAAGCGTCACGAAGACTTTCGGGCGCAATGAAGTGTTGAAAAATATCGATCTGGAGATCGCCAAAGGGGAGATTTTCGCTCTTCTTGGACCATCAGGTGCCGGAAAAACCACGCTGGTCAGGGCGCTTGCGGGGCTCGATACTCCCACAGACGGTGAGACACGTGTGTTCGGCGAGAAGATGCCCGATCTTAAGCTGATGAAGAGAATCGGTTATATGGCCCAGGCGGATGCATTGTATGAAGATCTGTCCGCCCTTGAGAATCTGGAGTTTTTTGCAAGCCTGTACGGAATCGTGGGAAAGTACCGGAAGGAGCGCATCAATGAACTGATGGCGCTGATGGACCTTTCTGACCACCTGAATGTGAAGACAGTCAAATTTTCCGGTGGTATGAAACGGCGGCTGTCGCTGGTCATCGCACTGCTTCATGACCCCGATATGCTGATTCTCGACGAACCGACTGTTGGCATCGATCCGGTGCTCAGGAGGAGCATATGGAATTTTTTCTATGAATTGAACAGGGGAGGCACGACGATAATAATAACGACCCACGTGATGGACGAGGCGGCAAAGTGCTCAAGGCTCGCCATGATGCAGAGAGGGCAGATCGTCGCTGCCGGTACGCCCGGGCAACTGAAAAAAAACGCGGGGACAGGGACGCTGGAAGAGGCATTCCTCGTGTATGGAGGGGATTGAGATGAGGGTGTTCGCCCTGTCAAAAAGGATTCTGCAGCAGCTGATCCGTGATAAACGGACATTGGCACTGATCATATTTGCACCTATCCTCGTGCTGACAATGCTTTATCTTGTTTTCGACGGGGAGGATTATGTTCCTGAGATCGGGCTGGTGGATGTGCCGGAGCAGGTGGCGGATCAGATGGAGGACTCCGATGCCGAAGTGACGGTATATGATAATCAGGTCGAAGCATACCATGGTGTCGTCTCCGGCAGCTTGGACGCCTATGTCCAGTTCGAAGACGGCAGCCCCCTCGTCTTTCTGGAAGGCAGCGACCCTTCGGTGAACAGCGAAATCATCCGGTGGATGCAGTCCGCCCTGTCCGGACTCCAGGAAAGCAGCCATGCCGCGAACCTTGAGATTGAGTATCTGCACGGTTCGGAGAATATAGAGATTTTCGATTACTACGGCCCGGTGCTCCTCGGCTTTTTCGTCTTCCTGTTCGTCTTTTTGGTCTCCGGCGTCTCTTTTATCAGGGAACGGACGACCGGTACATTGGAAAGGCTACTGTCGACACCAATCAGGAAATGGGAGATAGTAATGGGATATCTGCTCGGCTTTGCCCTTGTGACCGTACTGCAGTCGGCCATCATAGCATGGTACAGCATATACATCCTTGATATGAAGATGGCCGGCAGTTTCACAGCAGTGCTTGCCATTACGCTCCTTTTGGCATTGACGGCGCTGACGCTCGGCATCCTGGTATCATCATTTGCAAACAGCGAGTTCCAAATGATCCAGTTCATCCCGATCGTCGTCATCCCGCAGATCTTCTTCTCGGGACTCTTCAATCTGGAGACCATATCAGACCTCCTGAGCTGGATCGGCCCGCTCACGCCACTGTATTATGCAGCAGAGTCCCTGAGAGATGTAATGATCCGGGGTTACGGGTGGAGGGATATATATGACAATCTCCTGGTACTTCTCGGCTTCTCCGCCGGCTTCGTCATACTGAACATCCTCGTCCTCCGTAAATACCGGAAAATCTAAACCGTGATCAGGCCTTTTTAAAGGTCTGATTTTTTATTTGGAAATCAGGAACACTTCATTTGACTGAAATATGATGGATATAAGGCAATGTAAAAACAGAGGGACAAACATGGTTTCAATGATTCACCAAATACAGATATGCAGAAATGAAATCCAGCCCGGGTGAGGCTTCTAATATCATCACTTTATCAAAAAGGAGAATGTTTTATGAGCAAAGTGAATTTGGAAGTAGCAAAGCAGATTATTTCAGGTGCTGAAGAGGAAGCCTCAAATATCGGGGTCCAGATGGTGATTTCTGTATTGGATGAAGGGGGGAATCTTATCGCCACACACCGTATGGATGATGCATGGCTGGCAAGCATTGATATAGCGCAGAACAAGGCGTGGACGTCAGTAGCACTGAAGATGCCGACATCGAATCTTGAAGAGGCTACAGTGCCGAATGCCGAGCTGTATGGATTGAATACGACAAACCAGGGGCGCATCGTTGTCTTTGGCGGCGGTTTCCCGCTGGAAGTTGATGGAAAGGTCGTTGGTGCAGTCGGTGTAAGCGGAAGCAGTGTTGAAAACGATGTGAAAGTTGCAGAAGCGGGCGTAAAGGCGTTTAACCAGACAATTTAAATTAAGCAGTGAGTTTGCACTGCGAGGAGGGGTACAGATGGAAGGAAACCGTGGTGTAGTCTATACAGGAGCCGGCAGTGTTGAAGTCCAGGATATCGAATTCCCTGATCTGGTATTGAAGGATGGTCCGGGTGTGCCAAAAGCGAACGTCGGGCGTAAATGTGAACATGGCGTAATACTTAAAGTCATTACGACAAACATTTGCGGCAGTGACCAGCACATGGTGCGCGGCCGTACCACTGCGCCGGAAGGCCTGGTGCTCGGACATGAAATTACAGGCGAAGTGATTGAAGTTGGACGCGATGTCGAGTTTGTCAAAAAAGGGGATATCGCATCCGTCCCGTTCAACATTGCCTGTGGACGCTGTGAAATGTGTCGTGAACAGAAGACGCATATCTGTACGAACGTAAACCCTGACAGGCCGGGTGCAGCATACGGCTATGTGGACATGGGCGGCTGGGTCGGCGGCCAGTCGGAGTATGTAATGGTGCCGTACGCAGATTTCCAGCTTCTCGTGTTCCCGGATAAAGAGCGGGCCATGGAAAAAATACTCGACCTGACCATGCTGTCGGACATTTTCCCGACAGGCTATCATGGAGCACTGACAGCCGGGGTCAGAACCGGATCCACAGTCTATGTGGCAGGTGCAGGTCCGGTCGGGCTTGCAGCGGCACATTCAGCCCAGCTTCTCGGAGCTTCGCGGGTGATTGTGGGCGACATGAAGGCTGAAAGGCTGAAACAGGCTGAGAGTTTTGGCTGTGATACAGTGGATCTGACCAAACATGACAGGCTCGGAGAGCAGATTGAACAGCTTCTCGGCGTGCCGGAAGTGGACAGTTCCATCGATGCGGTCGGCTTCGAGGCCTCAGGCCACGGCGAGGATGGCGGAGAAAAGCCGGCGGCTGTGCTGAATACTATCATGGATGTGACACGGGCAGGCGGCAGCCTCGGAATCCCCGGTCTGTATGTCACGGAAGATCCGGGGGCATCTGACAAGGATGCACAGGTCGGTTCGCTGAAAGTGCGGTTCGGCCAGGGCTGGGCAAAAGCGCATCACTTCACAACAGGTCAGACACCTGCGATGAAGTATAACAGAGACCTCATGAAATCCATCCTTTCCGGTAACGCACAGATTGCCAAAGCGGTGAATGCCACAGTCATCGGTCTGGATGAAGCACCAGACGGCTATAAGGACTTCGACAGTGGCGTGGCGAAGAAATTCGTCATTGATCCACACGGCATGCTCAAATGATGTGAATAAGTGACCTAGGCCGGAATTCTATGAATGCCCCTCTACTCCATGTAGAGGTGCGTTTCGGGTTCATGCTGTTAATATTCCATTTGGCGGGTAAAGTAAGGTAGAGGCCGAGAATCACTTACGGTAAAACGGAGGAATATAAATGGTATTAGCAGTCATAACACTGGTCATCCTCATTCTGATCAATGCTTTTTTTGCGGCTTCCGAGATCGCCCTGATCGGACTGAATGACAGCAAAGTGAAAAAGCAGGCGAACGACGGCGATAAAAAAGCCATTCAGCTGAACACTCTCATTTCCGAACCGGGACGGTTCCTGAGCACCATACAGATCGGCATTACACTGGCAGGATTTCTGGCAAGTGCGTTTGCGGCGGATTTCTTCGCGGGGCCGCTGGCATCTTTTCTGACCGATATCGGGGTGCCGCTTTCTGAGTCACTGCTGCAGTCAGTCTCGGTGGTTTTAATCACATTGGTGCTGTCCTACTTCACTCTCGTATTCGGTGAACTCGTGCCGAAGCAGCTGGCGCTGCAGAAGGCGGAAGCCATTTCAAATGCTGCGGCTGGGCCGCTTACGATATTGTTCAAAATCACATTGCCCATCGTCAAGTTTCTGACGCTTTCGACAAACACAATCGTACGTCTTTTCGGACTGGACCCCAATGCAAGGAGCGATGAAGCGTTAGAAGAAGACATAAGGCTGCTGGTGGAGCTCGGCGGAGAGAAAGGGAGTATACAGCAGACCGAAAGCACGATGATTAATAATATTTTTGAACTGGATGATACGAAGGTGACCGGCATCAGCACACACAGAACTGAAATGGCTGCCATACCGCTCGATGCGAATCTCGGTGAAGTCATCTCCATCGTGAACAGTGAGAAGTATACGAGATTTCCGGTCTATGACGGGGATATAGATAATATCATCGGCATATTGCGGGCGAAAGATCTGCTGGAACTCATGGAGGATGGGACAGAGAAGGCATTCAATCTGTCTGAATTATGCCATGAGCCGTTCTTCACGTCATCAAGCCGGAGCATCGACCGTCTGCTCCGGGACATGCAAAAAAGCAATGCCCATATCGCCATTATCCTGGACGAGTTCGGTGGGACTGAAGGTCTCGTTACAATCGAGGATGTCATCGAAGAAGTCGTGGGCGAGATCCTGTCAGAGCACAATGATATCAGGGAGGAAGAACAGATCAGAAAAGTTTCACCTGGTAAATACCGCATGAAGGCAACCATCCATCTGCTTGATGTGGAGGATTTCTTCGAAAAAGAACTGCCGGTCGGTGAATATGAAACGCTGAATGGTTTCATGATCGGCCGTCTGGGATACTTCCCGGAACCCGGTGATCAGCCGGAGCTCACATATAAAGGCCTGCACTTCAAAGTGGAGGAGTCCGGGGAGAGACGCATAGAGGAAGTCACGGTGTCGGTAAACCAGGAGAGTGAATAGACATTGGATAAAGCTCCGGGCACAGGATGTCCGGAGCTTTACCCGTTCAGGGCATGTATTTCGCGGGCTATCGCTTCAAGCGCATACATGACGGGGATCTGTGTGGTGATGTTGGCATTTTCAAACCATTCTTCAGTAATGTAATACGAAATGTTCACATCTGATATTCTGGCGATGGTGGAATGTTTATGATTCGTTATGCTGATGATGGTACTGCCCTCCTGTTTTCGCTGGTTGAGGTGCCTGACCGTGGATTCATTTTCACCGGATACGGAGAGGGCGATAGTCACGCTGTTATTTCTCAAGTTCGAATGGATGGGAAAATAGGGGTCTTTGATGTACATGGAGAATTTCCCGAGGCTGGAGAAATAGCGTGCGCCGTATTCGGCAAGGATTCCCGAGCTGCCGATGCCGATGAAGATGACGTTATCGGCTTGGTCTATGAGGGCGGCTGCGTGTCTGATTTTCTCATCAATATCGCCTTTCAGTGTACGTTCGAAAAACTCGGCAACGGTGTGCTGCACATTCTGTGGCATTGTCGTCGTTTCCTTCTCAAGCTGCATTTTGAGCCGGACTTTGAATTCGGGGAATCCTTCACAGCCGACTTTCCTGCAGAAACGCAGTATCGTGGTAGTGGATACATGCGTAGCGTCGGCAAGTTCACGTATCCTCATGTAGGCAACTTTGCCCATATTCCCTGCGATATAGTTGTACAGAGATGTTTCGAGTTCATTGAATGATGCAATCTCCTCCTGGGTAAACATAGGGGCCGCCTCCTTGTCCGAGAGTGGTTAGATCATTTAAAGCGTACCATAATATGTTTATAAAACACAGTGTTACACAGAAGTGACAAATTCCTAAACGGGTCACTCTGTACTTAATCTCCATGATGACTGTTGCCAAGGGACATGTACAGCTACAATTGGGATATCAACTATTTAGATGGAGGTACTCAAATGGATAAAGGGATAAAGATTGCAACGATTGGCGGCGGATCAAGCTACACCCCGGAACTTGTGGAGGGGTTCATTAAAAGATATGATGAATTCCCCCTCAGTGAGCTCTGGCTGGTTGACGTTGAATCAGGCCGTGAAAAACTGGAGACTGTCGGTAACCTGGCAAAAAGGATGATCCAAAAAGCCGGCCTGCCGATTGATCTCCATCTGACACTCGACCGCAGGAAAGCATTGAAGGATGCGGATTTTGTCACCACACAGTTCAGGGTCGGTCAGCTCGATGCACGTGCAAAAGACGAGAGTATACCGTTGAAGCACGGGGTACTTGGACAGGAGACGAACGGGCCGGGCGGGCTGTTCAAAGGACTGCGCACTATTCCGGTGATACTCGATATATGCAGGGAGATGGAGGCGCTCTGCCCGGATGCATGGCTGATCAATTTCACAAATCCTGCAGGCATGGTGACAGAAGCGGTGCTCCGTCACTCTAACATAGAAAAGGTGATTGGTCTGTGCAACGTGCCGATTGGCATGGAGATGGGCATTGCAAATCTTCTTGATGTCGACCATTCAAGAATCCGTATCGATTTTGCAGGACTGAACCACTTGGTCTACGGGATCGACGTCTATCTGGATGGAGTGAGTGTCAAGGAACGGGTTATTGGAAAACTCTCGGATCCGGCAAACAGCAGTTTCGTCAAAAACATTGACGGAATGGGCTGGGAGCCTGAATTCATGGAGGCACTCAACCTGATTACATGCCCGTACCATATGTATTATTATAAATCCGGGGAGATGTTGGAGAAGGCGAAGATCAGCGAAAAAGAGGAGGGGACGCGTGCTGAAGTGGTGCAGGCCCTTGAGAAGGAGCTGTTCGAGCTGTATGAAGATGAGAGCCTGGACATCAAACCGCCGCAGCTGGAAGAACGTGGGGGCGCCTACTATTCAGATGCGGCGGTCCGTCTGATTACATCGATCTACAATGACAGGCGGGACATCCAGCCGGTGAACACCATGAACCGCGGAGCCATCAGCAGCCTGTCGTATGCCTCGGCAGTCGAAACCAGCTGTGTCATCACAAAAGACGGACCGGTCCCTCTCGCTTTTGGTGATCTGCCGGTGGCGGTCCGCGGCCTCGTCCAGCAGATAAAATCATTCGAGCGAATCAGTGCAGAAGCAGCTGTGGAGGGTGATTATAAAAAGGCGGTGCTGGCGCTTACAATCAACCCACTAACACCGTCCGATAAGACTGCGAAAGCCATTGTCGATGAAATGATGGAAGCCCATAAAGAGTATCTGCCGCAGTTTTTCCGGGCGGTAAAATAGAGGGAATACGGGTATAATGGAGCATAGATGTGTTAGTCGAGGAGGATTACATTGACAGTAAAATTGATTGCTGTGGACATGGACGGGACATTCCTGGATGATAAGAAGGAATACGACTGGGAAAGATTCGCAGGACTCTATGGGAAGATGAAGGCAGCAGGCATTAAATTCGTCGTGGCGAGCGGTAACCAGTATTATCAGCTGAAATCATATTACGGCGATATCCAGGACGAGATCAGCTATGTTGCTGAAAATGGTGCATTTGTCGTGGACGGTGGGGAGGAAGTATCCTCTGTAAGCATCCCGAAGGCACATGTTGAAGCGGTGACCGGTGAAATTGCCAAACACGACAAACTTGAAACAATAGTCTGCGGTAAAGAAAGTGCCTATGTACTGGATTATGTGACGGATGAATATTTCGAAATGATCCGGAAGTTCTACCGGCGTCTCAGGCGGGTGGAGAGCTTCGACGACATAGATGATCAGATATTGAAGTTTGCCCTCTCATGTCCTGCGGAGGACACCGACGGACTGAAGGATTTTCTCGGGGACATACTGGGAGAGTATGTGACACCTGCATCCAGCGGCCACGGCAGCATTGACCTGATTGTACCAGGACATCACAAGGCAAGCGGCTTAAAAGCATTGCAGGAGCGTTGGAACATCAAAGACAGCGAGACAATGGCATTCGGTGATGGCGGCAATGACCTGGAGATGCTGGCTCATGTGGAATACAGCTTCGCCATGGAAAACGCACCGGATGATGTGAAATATGCGGCAAAATACATTGCCCCACATAATAATATGAGCGGCGTGCTTGAGACGATCGATCAGTATTTTAAAAAAGAAGGGCCGTTCAGGTAGAAACACAGAAATCCTTTGGGTATGATTATCCAAAGGATTATTTTATATATAGTAGCCTAGCACCTGCCACCCGAAATAGAATGAAACGAGGGCAAGGGCGCTGAATATGAGGTTTTCAGCCAGACTTCCGGTGCGTATCGTTACCGGGAACCTGACTTTGAAGCTGATCGGAAAGAACAGCTGGATGCCGCTCCTGGTCGCCATATCAAGTACAAGATGGCTGATCATGCCGACCATCAGCCCGTTTTTAAGCGCCTCATACGGCAGAACCCTGTCCATCAGGAATGAGATGATCACTAAAAACAGCAGGCTGTGGGTAAACGAACGGTGGCCGAATATCAGGTTTATCAGTTTTGATATTATAGGCAATGCCCTGCCCATCCTGCTGCCGCCATGACAAATGTCGGGAACCAGGGAACCCATGATTCCGGCACCGACCATGATGACGGGGTCCAGTCCCGTTAGTTGTGCGAATGCAAGGCTTGAGGCGATGCCTCCGATGATATGTGTTTTACCTGTCATGATGCCGCCTCCTTCAGTCTGTATATGATATCACGGTGTGTATGCCAATTACAGGAGATGTGTAATATTGATATAAAACAAATTTTTAAAAATAAGAAAAGGTTCATCGACCTGCTTCTCCTGGCGGATGAAGAGGAGGAGATGATCGACCGTTACCTCGACCGGGGGGATATGTTCATCCTGGAAGCGGACGGGGTGAAGGGAGTCTGTGTCGTGACGGATGAAGACGGCGGTGCATTTGAAATAAAGAATATTGCCGTGGCTCCCGGCGAGCAGGGGAAAGGATACGGCAGGAAACTGCTCAGGCACATTCTGCATTTATATAAGGACAGCGGTACTGTCATGTACGTCGGCACGGGCGACAGCCCCCTGACCCTCCCGTTTTATGAAGCATGCGGCTTTGAGAAATCGCATCAGATCGATAATTTCTTTACCGATAATTACGGAGCACCGATATTCGAAGCGGGGAGACAGCTGAGACACATGATCGTATTGAAGAAAAACCTTTAAAGGAGGCAGGACGGATGCAGCATATTAAATGGGTGGAAAACCGGTTTAAAGGCAGATCGCAGCACATGAAGTCTGTGGATCTTTACTCCGCAGAGCGGATGGAAAAAGTAAATGATTTTCATGCATCGATGCCGGATTATAAACAAACACCGCTCCATGAACTGGAAAATCTATCTGAATTAATTGGAGTCGGCAGCATTTATGTAAAAGACGAGTCTGAACGCTTTGGTCTGAACGCTTTCAAAGGTCTCGGCGTATCCTATGCCATGGCTGAATACTTTGCCGGAAAGCTGGACATTGATCTGGATGATTTCATATTCGATGAACTGCTTGGGAAGATTCTGGACCGTCCTCCTGTCATCTTTTCGACAGCAACAGACGGCAACCATGGCAAAGGTGTGGCCTGGGCGTCAAAACTGTTCCGCCAGGAAGGCAGGGTATACATGCCGGAAGGCACTGCAAAATCCCGGCTGGACGCCGTACTGGAATACGGCGCTGAAGGGACGATCACTGAAATGAACTATGATGAAACAGTTGAATATGTCCAGGAGATTTCCCGGGAAAACGGCTGGGTCCATATTCAGGATACCGCATGGGAGGGCTATACAGAGCTGCCGAGGTATATAATGCAGGGATATACGACAATCATTGCCGAACTAAAAAGGCAGCTGCAGGGTACAAATTTTGGCGAAGTGACCCACGTCATCCTCCAGGCGGGTGTCGGCTCATTCGCCGGAGCAATGGCTGCCGCCATATATAATCTGACAGACGGCCGGCCGCCCCGCATCATTGTGGTTGAACCGAAAAAAGCCGATTGCCTGCATCAGTCAGCGAAAAGCGAAGACGGCAGACCGGTACGAGTGCATGGCAGACTGGATTCGATGATGACAGGTTTGTCATGCGGTGATCCGAGCCCGGTCGGATGGGAAATATTGAAGTCCGTCACCGATGGCTTCGCCTCGTGTGACGACTCCATCAGTGCCGCAGCCATGCGCATACTCGGAAACCCGGCAGGGGAGGACGGCAAAGTGGTGTCAGGCGAATCCGGTGCGCTCCCGCTCGGTTTCCTGTATGAAGTGATGACAAATGAAGAATACGGCGATCTGAAAGAACAGCTCGGCCTGGATGCAGATTCAAAGGTGCTGACGATCAGCACAGAAGGAGATACTGACCCGGACAACTACAGAAGAGTTGTGTGGGGAGGAAAAGACGGGTATGGATGAAAGAGACGGCCGCCCGGATGCTATAATGAATGTATTAAGACATGATCCAAGGACGGAGGTCAAAGGAGGATGAATATGCAGGGAACGAGAAGAGCAGATATAAAGCCGGGACAGTTGGTAAAAGTTGTCCAGAAACAGGATCAGAGGTCGGGGAAACTGACCGAAGGTGTTGTGGCGAGGATACTGACGAATTCACCGCAGCATAACCACGGCATCAAAGTGAAGCTTGAGGATGGTACTGTCGGCAGAGTAAAGGAAATCATGGATTAGATATATGAAAAACTTCCCGAAATTTTTCGGGAAGTTTTTTTATCATGACTGTATATCCGACTGTTGAATCTTCATGGTGTCAGCAGGTTTGGCACGGTAGACGAAAAACGACATGATTACAGCAATGATGGAAATGGTGAAAGCGATGAAATATACGAGTTCGACACCTGCCACCATTGCCTGGTCTATTGTGGCAGGATCATCCGGATTCGACGCGTTCCTCAGGAAGTGCATCTGTCTGGCATTCATGATGCTGATGAAGACGGACACACCGATGGCGCCTGCTACAGGCTGCAGTGTCGAAACGACGGCGGTGCCATGCGGGTAGAGCCTTTTCGGCAGCTGGTTGAGACCGTTCGTCTGTGCAGGCATCATTGTCGCAGAGACTGAGATCATCAGCAGCATGAAGCCGACGAGGATGACCCATGGGGAGCTTTCTGTATCCAGGCGGCTCATCACGAACATCGTGCCGCTCAGTATGAGCGTTGCGGGTATCATGAGCGGCCGGGGACCGAGTTTATCGAACAGTGCCCCCATGAAAGGCGACAGTGCCCCGTTCAGAAGACTGCCGGGCAAAAGCAGTATGCCGGCAGCGGCTGCGCTCAGAGCAAGCGGCCCCTGCATGTAGATGGGCAGAATGATTTCTGAAGAGAACATCGTCATGATGATGATCAGGAACAGTATTACTGCGTGGGCATACATCGGGTATTTGAACACACGCAGATCCATGATCGGTTCATCCAGTCTGAGCTGTCTGAAGGAGAACAGGGCGATGCCGATTACACCGGCTGCGATTGCAATCATCACTTCCGGGTTCATGAATCCGGCATCACTTTTACCGACGGAGCTGAATCCGTAGATTGTGCTGCCGAATCCGACTGTGGAGAAGATGATGGATGGAATATCGATCTTCGGTTTCGTCACTTCAGATACATTCACCAGGAAGATGAAGGCGAATATGATTGAGAACAGTGAGAACGGGATGACCGTGATGAACAAAAATCTCCATCCGAGATATTCGACGATGATTCCTGAGAGTGTTGGACCGAGTGCCGGTGCGAACATGATGACCAGGCCGACGATGCCCATGATTTTACCGCGTTTCTCCGGCGGATAGAGCAGCAGGAAGACATTGAACATGATCGGCATCAGCATGCCGGTGCCGATCGCCTGTATCAGACGGCCGGACAGGAGTACCGGGAATGTCGGTGCCATTGCACAGATGGCCGTGCCGACTGTGAATATGATCATCGTCCCGAGAAACAGCTGTCTGGTCGTAAACCACTGGATCAGCAGGGCCGAGACAGGGATGACGATGCCCATGACAAGCATGAAGCCCGTCGCCATCCACTGTACCGTCGGCAGTGTAATATCAAACTCATGCATCAGAGTTGTCAGTGCAATATTCAACAGCGTTTCATTCAGAATGGCGAAAAATGCACCGATGATCAGCGACAGCATGATAGGCAGTGTTTTTACGTTCGGGTTTTCGGATAAGTATTCGTATGTGGTGGTATTATCCATATATGTTACCTCGATTCAATGATTATCGGCTGCAAAGGACGGCAGCTTAAATCAGCCGACATTAGATTATAATATGCACATAAAATAAAAACAATAAAAAATCTACTGAATATGAAAAATAATTTTCCTGACTTTTACGACGGTCCGGCCTTGTTCTAAATTGGAGAAAGCTTATGTATAATGGATATATAAGCAGAGGTGAATGCCATGGAAACAATGAATTTTTTTCACAGTCGGGAATCCTCGACTATCCAATTACCATGATTGCACTGAAGGGCTGGAAACTGATCGAAACGGTTAATGTTGACGTACGGAATAATTATATATTCAGGAAAAGGAATGATTGATATGAGATGCGGGACAAAATGCTTCATCGTTACAATCGAACGGGATGATGAACAGGCTGTAAAGGAAGTGGCGGCACGTTCACAGGTGGATGCGAGAAAGATGGTGCGGAAGCGTTTCGGGGAAGACATGACAATCAGATCTGTAAGAAGAAAGTGATTCGGACGGCGGTATCGTATCCGGATCATTTTTTATCAGGATATCAGTTTTTAGTAAAATGAATTTCTGTTACTCTTGTAGATGACAAGAAATGAGGAGGGCTCAATTTGGCTGAAACAGCGATGGAACTCAACAGTCTTACGAAGAAAATCGGTTCCAAAAAGATCATTAAAGACCTGGATTTTGAAATACATAAAGGGGAAGTATTCGGTTTTCTTGGACCGAATGGAGCGGGGAAGACTACGACGATCAGAATGATGGTCGGATTGATGGGCATTACGGGTGGTGACGTGCGGATTCTCGGCAAGAGTGTCAAATCAAATTTCAAGGACGCCATCCGAGAAGTGGGCGCGATTGTGGAAAATCCGGAAATGTACCCGTTCATGACCGGTATGCAGAACCTGAAGCATTTTGCGCGAATGAGCCCGGGAGTGACCAAGGAACGCATCAGCCAGGTGATCAGGCTCGTCGGGCTTGAAAATGCAATTAAAACAAAAGTCGGGAGATATTCCCTCGGCATGCGCCAGCGACTGGGAATTGCCCAGGCGCTGCTCCATGATCCATCGGTGCTGATACTTGATGAGCCGACCAACGGGCTCGACCCTGCCGGCATACGCGAGATCAGGAAGTATATCAGAAAGCTTGCCGAGGAGGAGAATGTGGCGGTGATCATATCCAGCCATCTGCTGTCTGAGATTGAATTGATGTGCGACAGGATCGGCGTCATAAAAAACGGTGAACTGATCGGCATTCAGTCTGTACATGAACAGCAGACAGAAGAGGATCCGGTTCGTGAAGTCCGGGTGGAAGCCGACCCGTCAGACTCAGCGATACAGGTGCTGAAAGTCCACCATGGCATTGAAGCCGGAGAAGATCAGGGCTTCCTCACTTTCAGTGCGAAGAAATCACTGATGCCAAGTATTGTGACCAGCCTGGTTTCAGCCGATGTACTGGTGTACCAGGTCGAAGTATCAAGCGCATCCCTCGAAGATAAATTCTTCGATCTGATTGGAGAGAATGTCATTGAGTAAAATATTCAGCCTGGTGTGGAATGAAGTTTCGAAAATATTCATACAGAAGTCAACATGGATCATGTATATCTTCCTTGCCCTGCTTGTGATTGCTGTTGCCGTCATCACGTCAACAACTGATATGGCGGGCAAAGAATACGGTGAGGACTGGCAGCAGGAACTCGAAGCTGAAAACGAACAATTGACAGAAGAGATGCAGGAAGAGGAATTCCTGACGGAAGTGAATACCGAGGAAATCGAGATGAATCAGTATCATATTGATAATGATATCAAGCCTGTGCCATATGATGCATGGCAGTTCGTCATCGACAACGCTATGCTGTCGTCGGTCATCAGTCTGCTGACGATCATCGTGGCCGGCGGTATTGTGGCGAATGAATTCAGATGGGGGACAATCAAGCAGCTTCTCATCCGTCCGATTCCAAGGAGTATAATCCTCTTATCCAAATACATCGCTGTGCTGATATTCGCCCTGATTACCCTGGCTTTCCTGCTCGTTCTTTCATGGCTGACGGGTGCAGTCGTTTTCGGTGTGGCTGGAAGCAACCCTGAACTTGTGATCAGAAACTATGAAGGCATCGTGAGTGTATCGGCCATCGGTGAAGTGGTGAGCGGATATGGATTCAAGCTCGTCAACCTGTTCATGATGGCGACGTTCGCATTCATGATTTCGAGCATTTTCAGAAACAGTGCGCTGGCAATCGGTACTGCCGTTTTCCTGATGATGGCGGGGACTTCAATTGTCCAGTTCTTCGCAGATAAGGCATGGTCGAAATATATACTGTTCGCGAACACAGATCTCACAGTCTATGATTCTCTTATGGGACCGGTTCGCGAAGAGATGACGATGGGTTTTTCAATCGGTGTGCTGGCCGTCTACTGGATAGTATTCATGGTTGCAGCCTGGCTATTCTTCACAAAGCGGGACATCGCAGGACAATAATGGAAAATGACGGACCGGCGCCGAAGCGCCGGTTTTTTGATTTCAGACATAAACCTCAACGGGGATAATATGGTAGAGTATTGAGTAAATATTTCGGGACAGGTGATTTTGTGCTGGAAAGATTGAATGGTTTCATACAGAAATGGATTGCCGTCATCACGCCAATGAGCCTGGCCGTCGGGGTGATGCTCGGTGATTTCGGTGCACAATTCTTATATCTCATTACGTTCCTGTTTGCATTCATGACGTTCACAGGTGCGTTGGGAATGGATTTCAAAGATTTCAAAACAGTACTGCATCACCCTGCAGCGATCGTGATCACCCTCGCCTTCCTGCATATTCTGATGCCTGTGTGGGCATGGCTGCTGGCATCGGCGATATTTGACGATCCGCTCTACACCATCGGCTTTACACTGGCGGTCGCGGTGCCCACCGGCGTTACATCGGTAATATGGGTCAGTGTGACGCGGGGGAATCTGCCGCTCACGCTGTCGATCATACTGATTGATACGCTTCTCGCACCGATCATCCTGCCGCTTGTACTGGGCATCATCTCCGGTGAAGCGGTGGCCGTGGACAACCATGAGCTCATCATGGGGCTGATATGGATGATCGTGCTGCCGACACTGCTTGGTGTGACCATGAATCACTTGACAGGGGGGAGGGTCCGGGAAACGCTCGGCAGACCGCTTGCCCCGTTTTCAAAGATGAGCCTGATGCTCATCATCATGATCAACGGCAGTGTGATTTCGCCGTATTTCTACGACTTTTCCCGGGAAATAATCTTTGTACTGCTGCTGGTGCTGTTCATCACCATATCGGGTTATGCCTTTGCACTGCCGGTGGGGCACTATCTGCTGAAAGACCCGGCAGTCATCACTGCGTTCACATTCAATGCAGGGATGAGGAACATTTCTGTCGGGGTTGTCATCGCCACTGCATACTTTCCGGCAAAAGTGGCGATGCCCGTCGTATTCTGCATGCTGTTCCAGCAGGTCATGGCCTCGCTTTTCTGCAAGGTGATCGAAAGGTATCAGACGCATGTGGGCTACTGATGCAATTTGCATTTAATCCTGCGATGCGTTATGATAACGAACATAACATTTTATCAAATATTCAGAATTTGATATCTGATAAAATGTTATAAATAAAAGTACCATAAATTATGGAGGAGATTTATTCACATGTCCAAACTTTGGAGCGCTGTGGACGATTATTTCAACGCAGAATTGAATGCCGATGACGAAGTGATGACCGGCATTCCCGCACAGAACGAGCACGGAGAGGAGGAGTTCACCGGCCAGAGCAAACACCTTCATCTTCTTGCCAAGATCAAAGAGGCAAAATCAATCCTTGAAATCGGATCCTTGGGAGGTTACAGCACCTTGTGGCTCGGGAAATCACTTCCTGAGGAAGGAAAGATGGCGTCGCTCGAATCCAACGCGGAATATGCGGAAATTGCTGAAAGGAATATCACAGCAGCCGGACTTGAAGACAAAGTTGAAGTGATTCATGCACCTGCAGAAGACACACTGCCGAGATTGCTTGAAAGAGGATATCCACGCTTTGATTTCATCTATATAGATGCAAACCAGGCACTCTACCCGGACTATCTGGAAGCGGCAATTGATATGGCGAAATGCGGATCTGTCATCATAACAGAGCGCAAGATTGAAGACAGATTCGAAGAGGAGGCGAACAGGCCTGAGATGCAGCGGTTCCTGAAGATTTTAAAAGACGAACCACGCATCGATGCAACTGCATTACAGACAGTGGGTGCCAAAGGACATGACGGATTCATAATGGCAGTATTGGATTAGATATAAAGAGTAAGCGGACGGAGATTGATTCTCCGCCCGCTTTTTTTATGGTTATATGGGCATCGCCACACCGAGTGGCGTCCAAAAACACGCTATCCTTCATCAGACGGACTGTTGGCGGAGATGGTGAATGCCATGGCAGTATGGCCGACGCTTTTTGAAACATTGCTGAAGGATTTTTCAAGTATCCTGAATATATCCCCCGCTTCCCCGTCGAGGCGTGTCACGCCCTGGGCGGGTTTGACATCGACAGCCGATTCGCCCGAAAGATCAATCTGCGCTTCGATTTTCTTCATATAATCCGTATCACCGAGCGGGTAAAGTGAGAATTTTGCTCCTGCCTTCTGGCTCATTTCTGCATATTTCTCCCGGTTCAGCTTCTGATTCCGACGGGTATCTGTTTCTGCCGTGGAACCGCCAGGGCATCCGATGGAAGCGGTGCCGCTCAGTGCAACGTGCTCACCGGTGACTGACGCATTCAGGAATATTGACTGCATCACATCGAATATATTGTCGATGGATCCCCTGACTTCTGTGCTGACGTTGTCGGTCTCAATCTGTACATTGCGGGTGTCGGTTTCATCCAGTGCGCCGATTATGATGTCCACAAAGTTCCCTGACATCGGAAACAGTGTGAACTGTGCACCTGCCTGTCTTGCCTCTATTGCCATATGAATCCCTCCAGTAATTTTTGGAATACAAAAACTGCACCCCCGGCAGGGGCGCAGTCATCTATAACGAAACGGATCATAGTGTGAACTGCACTTCCCCACGCTGGTGTTATCCAGATCGGGTAATAGGGGTCCGGTCTCCCGTCTCAGCCATTTTGGCGCCCCCAGTGTCTTTGGGTATGCAGTTTTTATCCACCCCAATCATAACAGCAGGAGAGTTCGGCAGTAAAGCGGACGGGCTCCGGCAGGCCTTCAGCCGATACAGCGGAATGCATATGTATTATAATGGGGGTAACATTGATACAAACGGAAAGGGTGTATGTGTACATGGATCGTTTCAAAGCGCTTGTAGTGGATAAAGTGGATGAGAAGATGGAGATGGAAGTGAAGGAGATTGGACTTGATGACCTTTCGGAAGGGGAGGTGACGATAAGAGTCGCATACTCGAGCGTCAACTATAAGGACGGTATGGTCGCGGTCAAGGGAGACTTGGCAGAAATACTGCCGCTCGTGCCCGGCATCGATCTGGCGGGGACTGTGATTGATTCCGGGGACGACCGGTTCAAAGCGGGGGACGAAGTCATCGCAACAAGTTATTTCATCGGTACACGCCATACGGGGGGATTCAGTGAGGTGGCCCGGATTCCGGCGGAATGGGTTGTCCCGCTGCCGGAAGGGCTTACGATGGAGGAGTCGATGAAGCTCGGAACGGCAGGGTTTACCGCCGCCCTGTGCATCCAGCGGCTGGAGGATAACGGTCTCACACCTGAGAAGGGCAGGGTGCTGGTCGACGGTGCGAGCGGCGGTGTCGGAAGCATCGCTGTGAATATGCTGCATGACCGCGGATATGAAGTCGTTGCAAGTACAGGAAGGACGGAAGAGGCTGAGTATCTGAAATCCCTCGGGGCGGCAAAAGTCATCCACCGTGACCAGGTGACGGATTTCAGAGGCCGGGCGACCCGTACACGTCAGTGGGCGGCGGCAATCGACCCGGTCGGCGGGAAGACGCTGCAGTATATACTGAGCAGCCTGGATTACGGGGGATCAGTGGCGACATGCGGCCTGGCCGGCGGCATCGAAGTCCAGACAACGGTACTGCCGTTCATTTCACGCAACATAAACTGGCTCGGCATCGATTCGGTGAAGCATCCGATGGAGCATCGGCTAAAAGTGTGGGAC